>Ga0256405_10003839_pt1 | contig 30030 bp, 19 predicted proteins | sample RumenRJG_02DNA_FD_189096 | JGI IMG/M metagenome (GOLD analysis project Ga0256405, IMG submission 189096) | Bovine rumen microbial communities from Lethbridge, Alberta, Canada - RJG_02 | ecosystem: Host-associated > Mammals > Digestive system > Stomach > Rumen | place: Canada: Alberta...
CGTATCAATTATCAAATTGATAAATTCAGATTTAATACGGAAGCCGTTTGCGCAGATAAGGCTTATGACAGTAACGAGATACACAATGAAATGTTTAAACGTAATATCAAGACATTTATTCCATACAGTTTTCTTATGAAGCACCAGTACATTGACAGCAATCCCTGTGACATTGCCGACCGTCCAAAGGCTGAGAAGTACCGCGGAGCATACTATAATCAGTCGGAGCTGACGGAACTGTTCCGTGCTGCGAAAGAGAGCGAGATATACATTCCCGTGCTTCTTGCGGCATATTACGGACTTCGCCGCAGCGAGGTCCTCGGTATAAAGTGGAGCAATATCGACTTCGGGAACGGCACTATCCGCATTGCTCACAAGGTCGTGGAGCAGAAGGTAGACGGCAAATACCAGACAGTCGGGCGCGACAAAATGAAAACGGAGTCCAGCAACAGGATACTTCCGCTGATGAAGGAAGTGGCAATGGCACTGCGAAGGCTGAAGCTCCATCAGGACGAGCAGCGCCGTTTATGCGGAAATTCTTACGTTCACGAATACGATGACTATGTCTGTGTGAATGAGATAGGTCAGCTTCTCAGACCAAACTATGTCACGGCGAAATTCAGTGAGCTTCTGAAAGAAAACAGCTTGAAGCACATACGCTATCATGACCTTCGCCATAGCTGTGCCAGCCTGCTTCTTGCAAACGGAGTGCCGATGAAAGAGATACAGGAGTGGCTGGGACACTCGAACTACCGCACAACAGCCGACGTTTATTCTCATCTTGATTTCAGCAGCAAGGAGCATTCGGCGGAGATACTGTCGCAGGTATTGGCTGTTTGATGTTGACTTTGCTGTTATGGTGATGTATAATGTAGAAAAGAAATAATACTTGTTATTTCAGAATTATTAACTTGACTGGCTGAAATAATATCAAAGGGTGAAATAACAATGGACGATTTTAAACGCTTGCCTTTAATAAGGATAGACGATCTACTTGAAGAAAAATATGGCTTTGATTGTGATATCAATGAATTATTCCTGAAGTATCCAGATGATGAAATGATAAAGTATTATTATGAACGCCTTAAAAACTTTAAAGTTTGGGAAAGCAAAAGGAAATTTTATTATACGTTGAATGAAATAGGGCAAGCTATGTTTATTTCAATTACAGATAGATATGGTGAGAGGTGGAATCTGCATGATTTAACACAATAATATCCGGATGATGAATTGGTAGATGAATTCGATTCGTATTTGGATTATCTTGAGCGCGTAGGTTCGTTATACTCTATTTTAAAACGTGACGGAGTCGATATTTCCTCTTTATAATTAGTCTGTTATAAGCAAGCCGGAAAGCTAACAACTTTCCGGTTTATTTTTTTGCTCCCACAAATGTGTCTGAAATCTTAATTCTGAGTCCGAATATTGCTTTTCGGGACAGGTTGTGGTATACTGTAGTCGCTGAAGCGGATTTCCGAAACAGGAGGTAAAAATGAAAGAAGTAACAGGAAATCTGCAAGTAAAAAACGGCAAGTACTATGTGCTTGTGAATCTGTACGACCGCAGCGGCAAGCGTTCAATAAAGTGGGTAGCGCTGGGGCTGGACGCAAGAGGCAACAAGAAGGCTGCCAAGGCTCGTATGGCGGAGGTGCTGGAGGAGTACAACCGCAGTCAGAGGAAGCTGCTGAGGACTATCAGCAAGAAGAAAGCTCCAGAGAAGTTCATTCAGCAGCGAGAGCAGGTGCAGTATCAGACGCTGACGGAGTTCCTCACGGACTGGATAAACCTGTCGTCAGGCAGGCTTCAGCCGTCCACGATAGACGGCTATATGAAAATGGTGAACGGCAGGATAACCGAGTTCTTCGGGGACAGCCGTATAACGATTGGTGACCTTGCTGGCGAAGACCTCAACGACTTCTATGCCTATCTTGAAGACTCCGGCTTGTCGGGAGCGTCGGCTTTGCGCTATCACGGACTTATCCACGCAGCATTCAGCTATGCGGTGAAGAAGGAGCTCCTCGACGATAATCCCTGCGACCACGCAGACCACCCGAAGAGGGAGCGCTATCGAGCCTCATTTTACAGTGAGGACGAGCTGAGAGACCTGCTTATGGCGGCGAGGGAGAGTCCCATATACATTCCCGTAATGCTTGCGGCTTACTACGGACTCAGACGCAGCGAGGCTCTCGGGCTGAAATGGAGCAACATCGACTTCCAGTCCAAGACCATTTCCATATCCCACAAGGTTATCGAAGCTAACGTGGACGGCAAATATCAGGCAAAAGGCTTCGACAGAATGAAGAACCAGTCCAGCAACAGGATGCTTCCACTCATTGAGGACGTCGAAAACGAACTGCTCTATCATCGACAGCAGCAGTCTATGAATTCGGCAGTTCTTCGAGGTGCATACTGCCACGACTTCGATGATTACGTCTGCACTGATGCCACAGGTCAGCTTATGCGTCCGAACTTCATATCGGTGCAGTTCGGAAAGCTGCTCAAGGACAACGGATTCCGACACATACGTTACCACGACCTGCGCCACACCTGTGCAAGCCTGCTCTTGAAGAATGGTATACCTATGAAGGCGATACAGGAGTGGCTGGGACACTCAACATTCGAGGTAACAGCCAACATTTATGCTCATCTGGACTACTCAAGCAAGGAGAGCTCGGCGGCAAAAATGGCACAGCTGCTTGCAATCAGCGAATAAAATAAGTCCTGCACAGAACTTTTGACAGTTCCGCACAGGACGCACAAAATATCCAAGTGTTAGAAAAGTGTTAGAAATGAACAGCCGTTCATAAATGGCAAATGCCGTAAACGGCGAGTTTACGGCATTTTTTGGCAGGGGCAGAAGGACTTGAACCCTCGGCACGCGGTTTTGGAGACCGCTGCTCTACCAACTGAGCTATACCCCTATTTATGATTGTTGTGCAACTCACAACATAAGATATTATATCAGATACCGCACAGAATGTCAATAGATTTAAAAAAAGTTTATTTTTTAATTTTATACAGATAATAACAGCTGCTGCATTTCTTCGTAATGTCATATTTCACATATATTTTACAACAGCTTTGACGCACGTAAAAAGCCTGAGGACATTTTAGTTCTCAGGCTCTTTTAGATAATTACATTTTGAGTGAAGAACGAATAACTTCAAAGCGCTTTATGAGGAAGTCTACAACAGAAACATCTCCGCCGCCGAAGAAACCGCCGCCGCCGTTTCCGTTCCAGTTGAAGCCGCCAAAACCGCCTCCTCCGTTGTTGCCATTCCAGTTGCCGAATCCGCCTTCAAAAGCCCAATCCTGCTCGAATGAGGCATAATCTTCAGGCTCATTGTCGTTGAACTGGAAATTCCACTGACCGTTCTGACCGTTATTCCAGTTCCAGCCATTCTGTCCGTTCTGACCGTTCTGACCATTATTCCAGTTCCAGCCGTTCTGTCCATTCTGACCGTTATCGTTTACCTGGAGTCCCTGTGCGCTCTTGGAAGTACACTTATTGAACTGTTCAACAGTAAAGCCGGCGAGCGGATCAGCCTGAACGTGTGAACGGATCTTATCAGCATAATTTGAAACATACTTTTCAGGATCACTGTAGAGGTTCATAATATCCTTTACATAGCCTACATACATATCGTAGTACTCTGGGATCTGGAGAAGCTTTGCGAACGGACGGTTATCAACAGTTGCCTGAAATAGACTTGTTGTAACGTCAGAGTTTACAGATCCGCCTCCGTCCATGAAGTTACCGAGGCAGAGATTGTAGTCCCAACCTACGAAGTAATGCTTGCCGCCTGTGTAAATGAGGTAATAGTTATGTGCGAGAGAGCCGTTATAGCTATCGTAGTTACACATTACAGAGTTTACAGCAAAACCCTTGAGGAAGCTCGGAACGTCCATAACATCCTCGATGAACTTATAGTTGGAAGTATTCATCTTGTTGATAGCAGATTTGAGTTCTTCAAGATGAGTGAGCTGTTCATCGTTACCGAACTTGAGGTCGAGATTGTTTACAGGCATTTTCTCAGTGAAGGTGCTGTAGCTGTCACCTCCGCCCATGACGCCCCACATCATACCGCCGCCAGCCTGATTGCTTCTTTCGGTAGCTTTGTAGAGGTTTGAGTCATCGTCTATAGCGTAACGCTCAGCAAGAGTAGTACCAGGCTGCTCAGCGATCATGTAGAAGCTGTAGAGCTTTCCGTTGAGAGTAACATCTGAGTGAGCTGCCTTTGGAGCAACACCATTGATCTCATACATAGCATTATAGCAAAGGATATCTCTCATGCAAGAAGGATCGGAGTACATATTATTAATACAGAATTCTGTAAGTCCGTGGTAATTTGTGTACTTATCGTACTTATCGAGCTTGAAGCGGAAGCTATACTTGCCGTTCTGCACCATCATACGTGAGCTGTTGCCCTTTGTTCTTATACCAACATTCTTGACAAGCTCACCGTCGATAACAACGTCACATGGACGCCATTCTTCCTGCTGAGCTACAGCCATGAACGAGTTCCAGTCACTTTCTGACATCTTGATATCAACAGTATGGATAGCGCTCTGATCGAAAAGTTCTCCGTAGAGCTGCTCCTCGTTATCCATATCGTTATTAACGTCCTTATACGAAGCAGGTGAACCGCCCTTGAAAGTGTTTCCTGAGCTGTGCTTCATCTTGATACCGCCTGCAAATACCTTATAAGCAGTACTGCTATTGAGATCCGATGTGGAAACGATGGCGAACTTGTACTTCTTGAGAGTGTTCTTTTCAATCACGATATTCTTGGAAGCATCTGTTACAGCGATAGGATTGTTCTTCGACCACTCCTTAGTGAAGTCGAGCATCATAGCAGGCTGTGAAGTTGAAGTGAGATTCTCGCACTGATTATCGTAAGCAGTTGCAACTAAATTACCGCCTGCGATGTCTATAGTACCTGCACAGGTCAGACCTCTGTCGCCAAATGCACCGATATCACCGCCCTTGATATTAATAGCTGTTTCAGCCTGTATCGCGTCCTTGCCGCTCTTTATATTCACTTCGCCGCCTTCGATATCAACGTTGCCCTTTGAGGACTTGATACCGTCGCCCTCAGCATTGATATCGAGCTTGCCGCCCTTGACAACTACGGAAGATTTACCCTTGATAGCATCATTTCCGTCGGTCTTGTTGTTAGCATTTATACTTATGCTGCCGCCTGTGATCTTTATGTCATTATTGCAGACAACAGCAGGCTGAACATTAGCGTTTATTGTAAGGACTCCTGTACCGTTGTCGCCACCCTTGATAGTGATATCGTCCTTTGCTTCGATTACAGCGCTTGTTGCAAGATCGCCTGCATAAGCATTTTCACCGTCTGAAATGGTATTCTCTGTTCCGTCAGCGATAGTAATCGAGGTCTTATCAGCGTTCTTTACCAATATAGCAGGAACGCTCTTGCCTGTGATCTTTGCACCGTTGAGTACGAGCTTGACTGTATCGGGATCTGCCTTTGCATCAGGTACTTCAACATAGATCTGACCGTCATTGAGAGTACCCTCTATGGTATAAGTTCCCGAATGCGAAATAGTTACCTTAGAACCGTTTGCTACTGCGTACTTTCCTTCAACACTTATTGATGAACCGTTGAGGCGTATCTTGGTATTAACGTCCTCCTTAGGAACAGTAACTACAGACTGTGTTGTTGTGGTCGTAGTCTGCTGAGAAGTTGAAACGGTAGTTGTCTGATTTGCCGAGTACGATTCAGGAAGTGACTTAATATTACCGAGGAGGAAACGCTGTATCGAAAGTGCATCACTTGCAGTGATACCGTTTCCGCGCTCAGAAACATCAGCGTGATTGAGTCCTTCGGAAGATATGTGTTTTGAGTCAGTACCTTTTATACCGTACTTTGATGGATTGGCGAGTGCTTGCATTATAAGTACAACGTCGGACATATCCACAGTTCCGTCAAGATTGGCGTCGCCGTAAACATATTCAACAGGAGCAGCAGAAGCTGTTATTGCAGCGGCAGCTGTTCCGATGATACAAGCAGACATTACGCCTGCAAGTAAGCTTTTCTTTTTCATTGATATCATCCTCCTGAAAGAAAATTGAGGCAATTTTATTTTTGTACTTACATAATAATAACAAATTCTTAAAATAATCTTAAACTTATCTTAAAAAACTATCAAAAATCATCATATTTCAGCTTATTTCACGATATATGTTTTTCAAAACTTCTCCCCTTCCCAAAACAAAAAAACTCGGCATGAGCCGAGCCAGCTTGTCAATAACCCCCATTTTTTTAAGGGAACGCCTTCACTTGCAAGGCGTTCCCTCTTAAAAAACAGTCCACTGGACTGTTTTTTAATTCACCCTTTGCGAAGCGCTTTGAGGCTATTTGTGGGGTTACTCCCCACAGTGTGGGGAGATGTCGCGCAGCGACAAAGGGGACGGGCTTGTTAAGCTTGCCCCACACCCCACCAGAGGCGCTGCCTCTGGACTCTGCCAAAGGAACACAGTCCCTTTGGAATCCCATTCATTGGTATAAGGACTTTTTTGACAGACTGACTCGGCATGAGCCGAGCTTTTTTGTTATTTGGAGGGAAATCATCTCATTTAAGAAATGACCTGGATCGTCTTACTTTTTTACTTGTCCGTAGTAAGCATTCGCGCCGTGCTTACGAAAAAAGTGCTTATCAAGCAGTCTTTGCGGCATTGCTCCTGTTTCGGGGCGGAGCGTCATGGTTATCCACGCCATTGCAGATACCTCTTCAAGAACTACGGAATTGTGGACAGCTTCCATGCAGTCCCTGCCCCATACGAACGGTCCGTGATTTGCAACAAGAACAGCAGGTATTTTATCGTAATCCTTGCAGCACTCAACAATGACCTTTCCTGTTTCGAGTTCGTAATCGCCGCTCACCTCTGCATCTGTCATCTCACGGGTACATGGTATCTCGCCGTAAAAATAATCTCCGTGAGTAGTTCCGAGAGGAGGTATCCCTTCGCAAGCCTGTGCAAATGATGCAGCATAGCGGCTGTGGGTGTGTACTACACCGCAAACGTTATCGAAATTCCTGTATATTTCAAGGTGTGTGGGAGTATCGCTGGACGGCGAAAGCTCGCCTTCCACCTTTTTTCCGTCAAGAGTAAGAACAACTATATCATCTGCCGTCATGGTATCATATTCCACACCGCTCGGCTTTATGGCAACAAGTCCCGTTTCGCGGTCATACTCGCTGACATTGCCCCACGTAAATGTAACAAGACCATACTTTGGAAGAAGAAGATTTGCTCTGAGGACGCGCTCCTTCAGCTCTTTAACGTCCATATATCATATCCCCGATCATGAGGTCACGTTCAAGACTGTTCTTTGTGACATTCTTGTCAATGACAACGAGTTCAATACCCATGATACGTGCAAAGCTTCTTACAGTCTCATCGGAGATATCGTATGAAAGCACTGTATGATGTGCTCCGCCTGCAACTATCCAGCATTCAAGGCCTTCAAGGAAGGAAGGAGCAGGTCGCCACATAGTTCTGGCAACGGGAAGATTGGGCATGGACTGAAATGGCTTTACGCACTCAACGTCCTGTGAGATAAGTCTCAGTCTGCCGCCAATGTCGATGAGAGACAATGCCTTTGCCGAACCTGCCCTGCCCTCAAAAACTATTCTTGCAGGAGGTTCTTTGCCGCCGATACCGAGGTGATGTACCTCTATGCGAGGCTTGTCAGCAGCAATTGACGGGCATACTTCAAGCATATGCGAACCGAGTATGAGCTCGTGCTCGTAATCGTAGGTATAGTCCTCCATAAATGAAGTATTTCCGTCGGGATACATTGCCTTTACAACAGCTGTCATACCTGCGGTCTTCCAGTCGCCTTCCGCACCGAAACCGTAGCCCTTGTGCATAAGGTGCTGTGTAGCAAGACCCGGCAGCTGACGCATACCGTGAAGATCCTCGAAGGTATTTGAGAATGCTTTTGCACCCTCGCGGACGAGTATCTTCTCAATAGCTATCTCCTCACGAGCCTGATATCTTATAGTTTCCTCGTCTTCCTTTTTATAGTCGTAGAGCTCAGCATACTCCTTCATAAGTGCATCTATCTCAGCATCTGTAACAGCGTTCATGATCTCAACGAGGTCGCCTACTGCGAATGTATTGACCTGCCAGCCAAGCTTGAGCTGTGCTTCTATCTTGTCGCCCTCAGTAACAGCCACCTCACGCATATTATCGCCGAAACGAACTATCTTCAGGCTCTTGCTGAACATAACACCGACCGCTGCACGCTGCCACTCTGCTATTTTTGCCTGTACCTTCGGATCTTTCCAGTGTCCTGCCACAACAGCTCTCGGCATACGTAGCCTTGCACCGATAAAGCCGTGCTCTCTGTCCCCGTGAGCAGACTGATGAAGGTTCATATAGTCCATATCTATAGCTTCGTTAGGGATAGTTTCATTGAACTGTGTATGGAAATGCAGCCACGGCTTCTGAAGAAGTGCAAGGCCGTTTATCCACATCTTTGACGGTGAGAACGTATGGCAGAATGTGATTATTCCTGCACACTCATCGTCGTAATTTGCTTCTTTTATAATTTTCTCTATCTCAGACTCAGTCTTTACTGTCAGCTTGTATTCGACAGGGAAAGGGAGATAGAGTCCTGCAACTATCTTTTTTGAATCTTCATCGACTTGTCTCAGTGTTTCATCGCCGTAAAGAAACTGTGAGCCCGTAATAAACCAGAATTTCATTCTATATCTGTCCTTTCTGTTTTTCAGGAGCTGCCGCCTTTACTGCTGCAATTCCCGAAAGGTATTTTTTCATGTATTCATTTATACCGTCAACATCTTTCTGTGACGGAGATACTGTACTTCCGCTTATATTTGCAAAAACTCTGCTGCCTAAATAGTCCCTGAGAGTCTCGCCGCTGTCTTTTTTCGCCATATACGAAGCAAGAAGAGCAATTCCCCACGCACCGCCCTCGCCTGCTGTCTGCATAAGAGTAACATCTGCGCCAAGTGCAGCAGCAAGGAAATTCTGTGTTGGGAAAGGTGTCTTGAAGAATCCGCCGTGAGCGTATATCTTTTCAAGACTTACGTGCTCCTGCTCGGTGAGTATATCCATACCTGCTTTAAGAGCTGCAACACAGGAATACACAAGACTTCTCATAAAGTTTCTTATATTGAAGGCGGAATCAGGACTTCGCATAAGCAGCGGAACACCGTTCTTTACACCTGTAACAGGCTCGCCTGCATAATAATTGTATGATATGATACCGCTGCAATCGGGATCACCCTCTGCCGCAAGGCTGTAAAGCTTGTCATACAGCTTTCCCTTTGGCATATCTGCCCCTATTTCCTTCAGGAAATCGCCAAAGATGCCGAACCACGCATCAAGATCGGAGGTACAGCTGTTGCAGTGGACCATTGCCACAGGATCACCGCAGGGAGTAGTTACGATGTCTATTTCGCGGTGTACTGCCGAAAGATCATCTTCAAGAACTATCATCGAAAAAATTGAAGTTCCTGCGGATACATTGCCTGTTTTCGGGGTGATACTGTTTGTTGCAGCCATTCCCGTCTGTGCATCGCCCTCAGGCGGACAAAACGGTATATCGCCGCGGAATGTCCCTGTAGGATCAAGGAGCTTAGCTCCCTCTTCTGTAAGTCTGCCTGCGCACTCCCCTGCCTGAACAATGACAGGAAGTATATCTGCAAGCTTTCTGCCGAAAGCTGTTCCTTCTGCGAGCTTGTCAAATTCCTCCGTCATCCTGCTGTTATAGCCGCCCGTCTTTGAGTCTATAGGGAAAATTCCCGAAGCATCGCCTGTTCCGATGACCTTTTCGCCCGTCAGAAGATAGTGGACGTAGCCTGCAAGGGTGGTCATAAAAGCGATATTCTTAACATGGGGCTCTTTATTGAGGATAGCCTGATAAAGATGAGCAATGCTCCAGCGCTGCGGAATATTGAATCCGAACACATCTGTGAGCTTATCGGCAGCTTCTTCCGTCATGGTATTGCGCCATGTCCTGAATGGTACGAGCTGCCCGCCGTTCTCATCAAATACCAGATAGCCGTGCATCATCGCGGATATTCCTATTGCAGCAGCTGTTTCAAGTTTTGTAGAGTATTTTTCCTCAACATTTTTCATCAGATCGGCAAAGCATTCTCTGAGTCCTTTTCTGACGTTTTCAAGAGAATACGTCCATACTCCGTCCAGCATCTCATTCTGCCAGTCATATATGCCTGATGCCAGCGGCTCATGCTCCTCGCCTATAAGGAGCGCTTTGATACGGGTCGAGCCGAATTCGATGCCTATTACTGCTTTTCCGTTCTTTATTGCATCTGCACTGTTCATTTTTTAACTCCTTTTGTTTCCACGGACTTTGATGCTGAAAGGTTAGCCTTCTTGCGGCGAGCAATTATTATGCTCTGGAATACAAGGAACAGACAAAGCATTGAAGCATTTGTGATTCCCGTCCACCAAGCCTGATCCAGTCCGACAGATGATACGATATTCTGAATGAGTGCAAGTGAGAGCACACCAAAGAGCGTACCTATTATATTACCAACGCCGCCCGTGAGCATTGTTCCGCCTATGATAGAAGAAGCAATAGCGTTCATCTCATAGCCTGCTGCATGGGACGCAGATCCTGAGCCAACGTGCATAAAAAACACGAATCCGCCAATTCCACCTAAGATACTGCACATAAGATATGCCAGGAATGTAGTTCTCTTTACATTTATTCCAAGCATAAGTGCGCTATGTTTATTACCGCCGACTGCATAGAAACTGCGTCCCGTCTTTGTCCATTTAAGGAAAAAGAACATAGCTGCAACAATTATGAGTGCTATTATGACGCCGATCTCTATGTAAGCGTCAATATAGTCGCCTTTTTTGTTGATCGATCCCATTCCGGGAACGATGATCCTTGTTTCCTTGAGCTTTATGAAGGCTTCGTTCTGAACATTGAACGGATTGTTATTGACAATAGTCGTCATACCTCTTGCAAAGAACATACCCGCCAGTGTTACGATGAAAGGCTGTATGTCAAGGTAAGCTACAAGGAAACCCTGTATTATTCCGAATGCAAGTCCGATACCGAGTGATATCATAACAGCACCGAAAACGCTGCCACTGTGCTTGTCGAGGTATACAGCTGAGCTCATACTTATAAGAGCAGCCATTCCGCCCATCGAGATATCGATGCCGCCTGTTATCATTACCAGTGTCATACCGCAGGCGAGTATTATAGGTGCAGCATTTGCATTAAGCATATTAAAAAACGTCTGTGCTTTAAGGAATCCCTGTCCAAGTCCGAATATCGCAAAAAGATACATGAGTAAAAATACGATTATCGTTATCGACATGAGCAGATTCGTATCCGATATTCCTTTCAGCAGATGTCGGCGCGTTTTGCCGACAGTCATACCTGTTTGCGGCATATATTATTCCTCCATTCCGCTCATTTTCAGCTTTTGCTCTCTGCTTTTGCAGGAGTGCGCAGCTTCTTGAACAAAGCTGCTAACTTTTCACGTACTATCGGTGCGCTCAGTATAACAAGGGCAATTACTACCACTGCCTTGTATGCAGGAAGAGCGTCCGACTGGACCTGAAATTTGTAAAGTGTCGTTGTGAGGAACTGAATAACATATGCTCCCAGAATAGAAGCGGAAATATTGAATTTACCGCCGCTCAGAGAATTTCCTCCGAGAGCAACCGCAAGGATAGCATCCATTTCGATATCCTTTGCAACTACCGAGTAATTGATGGTAGAAAGTCTGCTTACCTTGATGAATCCTGCTACAGCAACACACAGTCCGAGTATCACGTATGTAATGAACTTTATAAACGCAGGATTAAGGCCGTTCAGTCTTGAAGTATTCTCGTTGATTCCGACAGACTGAACATACAGACCAAGATTCGTGAATTTCAATGCGAGCCATGTAACTATAAAGCAGGCAATGGCAATGAAAAACGGTGTGGGTATCGGTATACCGGGTATATAGCCCCCGAAAAAGGCAAACGTTTTATCGCTTACAACGGGGAGTTCGTTATTGTTTATCCACGCTGCTATAGAGCGTCCTGCTGTAAAAAGAATGAGTGTTGCGACCATCGGCTGTATCTTGAAAACAGATACCAGAGCTCCGTTGAAAGCTCCGAAAGCCATTGCTACGATACAGCTTATAAAAAATGCAACTATGATAGGAGCCTGAAGAGTATCAGGGCGCGAATTTGTTCCGCAGAGAACTCTGAGAACAACACTTCCGCTGATAGCGATCGCCGCTCCAACACTGATATCCTGACCGCGGGAAGCCGCTGTTACGAGCGTCATGCCTATTGCAAGTATAGCAAGCTCAGAACCGTAGTCGATAATTGAGATAAGGTTTCCCGAAAGAACGGGATCACCTTCACTGTTGTGGCCCAGCGTTATCTTGAAAAACGATGGATCCATGATAAAATTGAATATTGCAAGTATGAGCAGCGCTGCCAGCGGTATGAATATCTGCTTTCTTACGATACTTGCCAAGAAAGAGCTTTTTTCAGCACTTTTTGGTTTTGCTGTCATTTCTGCTCACCTCCTGCGATAGTATTCATTATAGTATTCTGTGTAAGCTCATCACCTGTAAGCTCGCCTACAAGCTTACGGTCGCGCATTACGAGCAGTCTTGAACAAGTACGGAGCATCTCGTCCGTTTCGGAAGAGATGAAGGTAATGCTCATGCCCTCAGAAGCAAGCTTCAGCACAAGCTTCTGAATGTCGATCTTTGTACCGACATCGATGCCTCTTGTCGGCTCGTCAAGGATAAGGTACTCAGGATGTGTCAGCAGCCAGCGTCCGAGGATGACCTTCTGCTGATTACCTCCTGAAAGTGATTTTATAGGAGTATTTACCGAAGCAGTCTTAATGTCAAGAAGCTTTATGTATTCCTCTGCGAACTTTGTCGCCTCAGCCTTTGAGAACGGCTTGAAGAAGCCTTTTTTCACCTGCAATGCAAGTATGATATTATCGCGCACGGAAAGATCGCCTACAATTCCGTCGCGCTTGCGGTCCTCGGGAAGATAAGCGATACCGTTCTTCATAGCGTCGATCGGCTTGTTTATCTTAACTTCCTTGCCATTCATTTTTATCTTGCCGCCTGTTACCTTATCAGCTCCGAAGATAGCTCTTACGCACTCGCTTCGTCCTGAGCCGAGAAGTCCCGTAAAGCCGTTCACCTCGCCTTTACGGATATTGAAATTGAACGGCTTTATGCCTTCCGAACTGCACAAGCCCTCAGCTTCATAAACATAGCCCGAATCCTTCTTGCTGAATACAGGCATATCATTTTTGATGTCAGCCATATCGTCAAGCTCTTTACCAAGCATCTTAGATACGAGCTGTACGCGTGGAAGATTTCCTATTTCATACTCTCCCACAAGCTGTCCGTCGCGCAGAACAGTTATCCTGTCACAGACCTCGTACACCTGATCGAGGAAGTGAGTAACGAATATTATACCTACGCCGCGCTCTTTGAGCTGTTTCATGAGCACGAAGAGCTTTGCGACCTCTGATTCGTCAAGTGAAGATGTAGGCTCATCAAGAATGAGCACGCTGCATTCCATATCGATCGCTCTTGCTATCGCTACCATCTGCTGAACAGCTATAGAGCAGCTTGCAAGCTGCTGATTAGGCTTGACAGCAATGCCGAGGGAATCCAGAAGCTTACCTGCCTGACGGTTCATATTTCTCCAGTTGACGATACTGCCCTTTCCTCTGCCAAGGAAGATATTCTCTGCCACTGAGAGGTTAGGACAAAGGGATATCTCCTGATATACTGTACTTATACCCAGATTCTGAGCGTCCTGCGGAGAATGTATCCTGACAGCACCGCTCTGTCCCTTTATATAGATCTCTCCGCCATCTTTAACGTGTACTCCTGTAAGTACTTTTATAAGAGTTGATTTACCTGCGCCGTTTTCGCCCATAAGCGCGTGTATCTCACCCTCACGAAGCGTAAAATCCACATTCCTGAGTGCCTTTACTCCGGGAAACGATTTATAGATCCCACGCATTTCCAGCAATGATTTTTCCTGCATGGCTTTTCCTCCTAAGTGAGTTTCAGCCTTTTTCCGTATTTATACAACGAAAAAAATCTGTAAAATTAGTGCGGTGACAAAACTTACACGATCGCGTCACCGCACTTATTTTATTATTTAATGTCCTGTAAACAACTATCAGATACCGTACTGCTCTACGTCGTCGTCTGTAATAGTCTTTGCATCAAAGCCCTTTTCGTCCATGATAATGGTCTTCTGAGAGAGGGTCTCACCATTTTCGAGCTTATCGATAATATCCTTGATATAAGTTGACTGGAAAGGATTACACTGACCGTCATAGTTCCAGTTGCCCTTCTTGAGCTCCTCAAGTGCCCACTTGTTGCAGTCAAAGCCTATAACGACTACATCCTTGTCAACACCGTGAGAGATATTAGCTCTGTCGAGGGCTGCAACTGCACCCTTAGCCATATCATCGTTCTCAGCATAGATAACGTTGAACTTATTACCCGAATCGATAACTGACTGAACGATCTGCTGTGCCTTTTCAGCGTTCCACTCAGCTGTCTGCTTTGTGACGATGTTCCAGCCATATTCATCAGCAGCAGCTTCAAGAGCACCTGAGCGTCCCTTCTGAGCCGCCGTGCCAACTACACCCTGGATATGTATGATATCGTATGCTACAAGATCCTGAGATTTGAGCCAGTCAACTGCCTGCTCGCCCTCCTTAGCCATATCAGAAACGATAGAAGCTTCATAAAGGCTCTCATCTGCGTCGATAGTACGATCGAAGAGGATAACTCTTACGCCTGCGTCCTTTGCATCCTTAAGAACCGAATCCCAGCCTGCTGTATCAGCTGCTGAGAGAAGAAGATAATCAACTTCGTCCTGAATGAACTTCTGAGCATAGTTGATCTGCTCTTCATTTTTAAGGCTGTAAGCGAAAGAAGCGTCAAAACCGTTTTCCTTTGTGAAAGTAGCCTTCAGGTCATTAACGTTTGCTGTGCGATAGCCCGACTCATTAGGATCATTGTTGATTATACCTACCTTGATAAGTGAACCCGATGAGCTTCCGCTGTCCTTCTTCTCAGAACTTGAACTGGACGAGCTTCCCGAATCAGAAGAGCTATCTGTCTTTGAACTTTCTGAACTTCCGCATCCTGCCAGCATAACACTACAGAGGAGTGTACTTGCTGCCATTGCTAAAACCTTTTTCATTTTCATAATTAAAATTCCTCCATACGAATTTATTATGTTATTAACGTCCTCACCGTTAACTTGTATTTACATTATAATCAATTTGTACATACATTGCTACCAAAAATATTACACAAAATGTTTATTTTATTTTGAAAAATATAACCAGTATAAAAATATTACGGATAAATATTTGCACTGTTCTGGAATTGTCTCGGTGTTTTTCCTGTGTATTTCTTAAAGATCTGACTGAAATAGCGATAATCCTTGAAACCCACATCATACGCCACCTCGTACACCATTTTTGATGTACAGCATAAAAGCTCGCGCGCATGGGCTATCCTTGCCAATGCAAGATATTCAAACAAGTTCTGTCCGTACACTTTTTTGAACTGTGTGCTTAAATATGACGGGCTAAGTCCTACTGCATCGGCAACTGCGATCAGTGAGAGATCATCGTTCATATAGTTCTTGTCTATATAATCCTTAGCCTTTGCAACAATGCTTCTGCCGCTTTCCTTTGCCGATTCTATGCGCCATTTAATGCATCCGCGCACAAGATCGTGCATAAACCTCCGCGTTTCCTCAACGGTCACGAGCTGAGAACCGATCTCGTCGGCAGTTCCGAATCTGTCATAGAATCTCTCACTTCCGACACCTATTTTCTGCGCAAAACCGTAAGCCGTGACGTATATGTCCATACATACGTACAATCTCAGCATCAACGACTGTATCTCAGAAAATTTCACCTCATCAAGCACTTTATCGAGCATAACATCGCAGCTTTCAAGACTTCCGCTCTGTAACAGCTCCTCAGTTTTTTTGATATCGATACGTTTTACATCATACATTTTCTCCAACTTATTATTCATCTTAATACCCCACAAACTTTTTCAAACGACTTCCGATACTATATGTTTTTAACCGATTCACGCACCCTTAACTCAGGTGTAAAAATAATATCATTGCTTTCCGAAGAATAAGAATTTATCATATCGATCAGCTTTTCAGCCGCCGCCTCACCAAGTCTGCGCTGCGGATGTGCCACAGATGTAAGCGGTACATCGCAGATAGAGGCGATTTTTGAATCGTCTATACCGATCACAGACAGATCATTCGGAATACTTATATCGTGCTCCTTGCAGAATTGAAGCAGCTTTATCGCTATATTGTCGTTATAGCACACAAAAGCCGTCGATTCGCTAATAAGCTCCAGCAGCCTTGTGCTTCCCGATGTGAATACCGAATTCTTATCCGATGTAGCGAACCACAGAACGTTATCCTCGGCATTTCTGTGACCGTGAGCAATACAGCTTTTTGTAAAGCCGCTGTAGCGTTTATGCCCCTGAATATCATCAAGTGCAAATATTCCCGCGATCTTTCTGTGTCCGCATTCAAACAGATAATTCGTAGCGATCCAGCCTGCCGCCTCATCGTCCATAGCAACGCACGGATAATCCGCCCACGGATACTTTGCATTGAAGAACACTACGGGAATATTCTTACTTCTCAATTCATCGTACCAGAACATATTCGGGTTAGGCAGTGCACTTTTTGAAGGCTCAACGATCAGACCGTGAACTCCGCCCGATATCATGCTCTGCAAAGCCTGCTGCTCCTCTGCGACCTTATTGTGTGTGATCGCAAGCTGCATCGAAAACCCCGAATCATTGAGCACACTTTCAATTCCCGTAACTATATGAGGGAAAATGTAATCGTTGAAGTAAGTAGAGATCACGCCTATATTCCTTATCTGTCCCACAGGCTCGCTCTGAGCATACCCCGTCGAAACATAAGCGCCGCTTCCTCTGACACGGCAGATGACATTTTCATTTTCCAGGCACATAAGAGCCTGTCTTACAGTCTGCCTGCTGACCCCATGAATCTCACAAAGCTCTTTTTCTGTCAGAAACCTGTCTTTCGGCTTTAGTTTATTTGAAAGAATGAAATTCTTCGACCATTCAACTATAGTCATATATTTATAATCTTCCATGAGTTCCTCCGAATATCATAAAATGGATCGTTTTTTTCATAATAACACACAATTCACAATTTGTAAATACAACTTGTGGAATGTGTACTTGAATTTGTATGTACAGACAAAAGAACGCTCCATTGTTTGTGCAACACGACAATTGTACGCTTCATTTTTTGTATGCAAATCACGTTTTTATTGTACGACTTCATCATTTTTCAATGTTGTTTAAACATTTTTTCTGATAGCTTACCACATATTTTTCAGTTTTTCCGTCATTAAATTTCATCAGCGAACTTATACATCACACAGCAATATAAAAAAACAGAGTCGGGATATTTGTTCCCGACTCCGTTTTATATGGTAAATTATATTTTGAGATATACGCTTTGACCAAAGTATTTTTACTGTCCCTCATGGAAGAAGTATGGAAGTGCATCATATACATAATGTCTTACATATCCCCACCAATGTGTCTTTCCCTGAGCTACCATAAAGTAGAAATTACCCTTTGAGAAATCAGATGTATATACAAACTGGCTCATCTTTTTCATTTCCTCTACCTGTGGATTAACATTAGGGTAAGCGATATCTTCAGAGCCTGTAGCTGCAAGGATGAAATATTCATTCTTTTTCAGACCGGACCTGTCAATGGCGTTTGCGATAGACTTAGCCTTGTCGTAACCCGAATTGCCGCTCCAGTGATCGCCGCTGAGAGGCATGAAATAGCCTACGATATCGAGGCAGTTTTCAAGGACAGCCCATGTTGAAACGCTTCCCATTGAAAATCCGCCGTAAGCTCTGTGCATTCTTGATGCCTTGAGCGACTCAGCTGAAGTGTCCTTATTTGCGTATGTAGAGTACTTTCCCTCAACAAAAGGAACAACGCTCTGACGGAATTCACTGTAGAACTTACCTGCTTCCGTCTTGTTGAATGTAGGTGTAACAACGATCATAGGCTCCATTTCGCCGTTCATTATCATATGATCGAACAAATTCTGCATCATTGTGTCATTCTGACCAAAGAGAGTATTTTCATTTTCACCGCCGCCGTGCATGAGGTAGAAGATATTGTATTTCTTGTTGGCATCATAGCCGTAAGGAAGGTATACATTAAGGTTGTTATAACCATTTATGCCGTTATAGCTTTCCTTGACAACTTTTCCCTGCTGCTGGCACTGGTTGAAGTAATTACCGGGAGCCTCCTTGAACTGAAGATTTCCGTTATAGTTGAAGTTTGACTTAGGTGCAGTTGTAGTGGTTGTTGTGGTAGTAGTTGTAGTCGTTGTTGTAGTTGTCGTTTTCTTTGCAGCCTCTGCCTCAGCAATATATTTTGATGACCAGCTCTCAGGGAGCTTTGTTGTTAAACCTAAGAGGTACTTCTGGATAATAAGAGCGTCGTTTGCGGTAATACCGCCGCCTGCTTCGCTAACATCTGCATTATAGATACCTGCGCCATTCAGTGAATACTTATTCGGATTAGCAAGTGACTGCATTATAAGAACTACGTCACTCATATCAACTCCGCCGTCGCCGTTGGCATCACCCCACTTAGAGACTTTAGCTTCAAAATCAGCGGCAGGATCAACAACGGGCTTAGGAGCAGTTGTAGTTGTCGTAGTGACAGGCTGTGTGGTAGTAGTTGTGGTAACAGCAGGTGCAGAAGCTTCAATGTAATCATTTATAGTGTCAGCCCAGAACTGTCCCATTTTCTTATAGCCTGCTCCGTTAGGGTGGAGCTTATCGCTGCCGATATCGTTCATGCCGTTGAGACAGCCGTGAGTATCTGCAAATCTTACATTCTTGCCCTGACTTGCGTAGGATTCAGCAACTTTTTTCACAGTATTGTTATAGTTTGCAACTCTCTGAGCATTTCCGCCGTAAGCTGTGAATTCGGGGATAGATCCCATGAAAATAACACCGTCGGAAGGCATATCCTTCAGGATATGATCTACAAGAGTGTGAAGATCGCTCTCACAGTCGCTCATCGAGCGGTTAGCGGTCATATCATTTGTACCGATGATAAGAAGAACGATGTCAGGCTGAGCCTTTTTTACAGCATCATTGCTCTTGAGCTTTTCATAAAGTCCGCTGTCATTGCTCCAGCTGCCCGGCTGCTGCTTGATAGTGAAGCCGCTGTAGCCTGCATTATTGTCATCGTAAGTGATACCGTTTGCTGTAGCGCTGTTCTGTCCCTCAGGACCTACCATATCGATCTTGGTATAGCCCATTTTTCTGAGGTCATCATATAGATACTTTCTGTATCCGCCTGTTTCGCCCATACCGAATGTGATAGAGTCACCGACAGGCATGATCTTTATAGTATCGTTTTTATTGATATTACTTGGTGTGCCGGGGTCAATTACAGGAGCTCCGCCGCCTGAAACAGTTCCCTTTCCTGTTACAACGGAAGAATTCTTTCCTGACTTAGAAACCTGAACATTATCGATATAGAAGTCGCAGAGATACCCTGAATCCTGTGGTGTTTCAATGTAGAGGGTGAGATCACCGCTGTTATCAGGGATTGTGAACTTTGTATTTTCGAGCTTTGTCCACTCACCGCTCTTAGCTGTACAATCTGCGATCTTTGTGTAAGAAGCGCTGTTGCCGTCGCCCTGCTGGAGTGACATCTGCATCGTTGCAGTGCTGCCTGACTTCTGTAGAACAGCCGTACTGAAGCTGTATGTCTGTCCGGGAACAAATACGCTTGAATCAAGAGGGATAGCGCAGCCGTTCCACTCAGTCTCTCTTCCTGACACATAGAGAGACTTGCTGCCGCCGTAATAGTTAGCCGAATCTGTATCAACTGATGCACTGCCTCTGCCTGACCAATTGTCAACGCCGCTCTCGAAGTTATTTGTGAAGTAATCGCCGTTTTCATCAGGATCTGCCGAAGGAGATGATACCGTTGTCAGCGGCAATTCATCAGAGCCGACATCACCTGTGTAGACCTTTACGCTCTTTACGTTTGCAGAACCGTTGGATCTGTATCCTTCGATATTAAGCGACACCTCATACAGTGTACCAGACATATCAAGTCCCTTCTGCGACCATGCATCGAAGTGTTTGGATACATCGATAGTTCCCTTCATATAGTTTGTTGTATTGTTTCTTGAACCGCTGGTCTGACGAATGCTCCAATACTGCGGAAAAGTTTTTGTACCATCTATCGACGGCTGGTTGTAGCGCATTGTCTTGGCGATCTCATAAGTATTTCCGTTGATAGTTACATTGCCCTTTCTCTCGCCATCGTTTCCCGGTGGTCTCCAGTCTCCCCAGCCTTCAACGATATAGTATTCCATAAGAGGGTTCCTTGTCCAGCCGTAAACACACATATAGGAGTTGCCTTTTGGTGTGTATTCAACATCATATGTAAGGGTTATATTGCCGAAATACTTGTAATTCTTTTTCAGGCTGTCGTAGTTCTTGCCCATACGAGCCAGAAAATTCTCGATGCCGCTCCATGAGCAGGTAAAGCTGCCTGCACTTGGCTGCATTGAGACTGTACCCGTGTAATTCTGATTCCACATCTCATAATCGTAACCGCCTATGTTACCTGTTTGACGCTGGTCATCAGCAGAAGCAGCTGTCGGTATGCATGATGCGATCATCATAGCTGAGACAGTTCCGCCGATAAACCGTTTCAGTCCTTTAAATTTCATAATTCCAACTCCTCTATATTTTATTTTTTTCTTTTTATTGCTCCACCAATCAACTCCTGAAAAGTTAAGGAAGAAAGCCGCAGGAATACTGTCGCATTTCAAGACTTTCTGACGCAGTATTCCGATGTCAGGACAAGCAAGAAAATTCAAGCGTTAGTTTGGGAGCAATATATGCGTTTATTGATTTTCCTCCTTTCATAACCGACAGTTTACGCCTCTGCCGTTCGGATTCCAAGCCCTTTATCTTACCCATAATATACACTATATGTAAAATGATGTAAAGATTATACAAAAAAGTTCGCAATTAACGCACAAAAAAGAGCAATAAATGACACATCAGATTTTAAGCAGACTAAAGAAATGCAGCAAAAAACCGACTCCACATAAGCGAAGTCGGTTTATATCATGTTTTCTTCTGAACAGAGCGAACTATCTTAAAACGATCTTGCCGCCCTGTTTTCAAGCATTTTTATATAATTCCCGTCAACAAGGAACGAATTATAACTGAGCTCCTTCATGTAATCCTGCAATTCCTTACATTCTATCCAGTCCAGACAATCTCCCGAAGTAAACAGGAACTGAGCTTTCGGCTTGCCTGATCTATCAACACCGATGAGATATAATGTTGTCTGACCTGCATCATTCATCATTCCGATGCCTTCACCCACTTTATCGTTTGAATGGTCGCCGATATTGTCTGAAAGCGATCTTGTTTTGCCGATTAATCCGTCAGGCATACGTGATAGCTCGGCTTTGTCATTATTGATGATGTCTACAAGCTCGTCATACCAGTCGGTATTGTCGGTATTATCCATTTCGATCAGCTTACTGTAGCTGTTTACAGGACGGAGATCACTTACGATATAAGGGCAGTATTCCATTGTATGTCCAACGCCGTTTTCATCATAAACAGTTATACGCTGCTGTGTTCCCCATGCATAGTTCTGGTATTTGCTCACCAGTATCGGCTTCGGAGACTCAGACATTCCGGGCTGTTCAGCGCTGCCGTACACCAGAAGCCTTCTCATAGCGATAAGATCAAAAACATCTACCACGCCGTCACCGTTCAGGTCAGCATTCTCAGCCTTTTTGAGATCACCATTGCCGATAAGCCACCTCTGTAGAGATACCACATCGGCTACGCCCATTTCTCCGTCGTAGTTGCAGTCTCCCTTTATGAGCGGATCGCACTCATTTTCGCTTATTTCGCTTGCATTACGGTCGATATCAAACCGATAGAATTTTGTTTCCTCACCTTTGACAGTTCCGCCGTAAGTGAAAGTCATCTTTGCACTTCCCGCCTTTGAGCCTTTGTAGAGGAATACCTGAGCATACTTGTCACCGTCCCTCGGAATGATATACGGATCGCTGAAATAATACTTGAAAATATTTTTCACCTCAGGAACGCCGTCCTGCACTGTCTCAAGGTAGTGACCGTGAGAAGCCAGACAGAACACGATATATCCGTTTTGTACAGATACCACACCATTCTTTTTGCTGAATTCCTCCGCCTCTGCAACACAGTCGGGCAGCCAGCCGAAAAGGTCAGTTTCCGTGATATTTCCGTCTTGATCCGTCTCAAAGTCAAGGCGACAGAAAGTACCTATTTCTTCTTCGGTATTTACATTTGAATAATCCCATTTGACTTCAAGAAATGACGCAGCTTCGGGCTTGAACACATCAACACTGTAGCAAAGATCCGTCATTGCTTCATCAGCATTATTCTCATTAAGGCCGTATTTTTCAAGAGCCGCAAGATATGCCTTGTAAGCTTCCCTCTCGTTTTTGTCGGGCTTTTCGGGTATACCGAGCCCGTATAACCTTGAACTCACTCTGCAATCGTATTCCATACTGCTGTCACGGAAGCTCGAATAAGGCTTATTATAGTAACTGTCAGGATCATTTATATCCTCCGCATTTCTTTTTATTGACGAGGATATGATACTGTGATAGCCCTCTCCATTCGCCTGCATTCTGCGCACACAGCATATGTAGCCGTCCTTGATAAATGTAGCTCCGTGCTCGCACTCAAACTCACTTGCTGATGCAAAGTCGGAGGGCACCCACTCAGGCAGCTCATTCCTGTTTTCAGTGATCCTGTATTTTCTGTAAAGAGTATTGTATTCCTCGATAGTAAAATTCTTGCTGATAGTTTTATCTGCGGTATGCTGCGGAGTTGCAACAGTCATATCAACATCGATATTTCCTGTTGAGATAACCTTGTAAAGCTTTACAACTCTGCTTGTGCCGCCGTCGGTCAGATAAGCCGAGCTTGGCAATCTCTTTTCAACGCAATATCCTAACATCTCCTTAATGGAAGCTGTTCCGCTCTGCTTCATTTCAAGCTTACAGCCTGCCATTCTCTGAACATCTCCGCAGTAAACGATGTAATCCTCGTATGCACACAGATTACCGTGTTTTTCGATGAATTCATCATATTCCTCCACACTGTCGGGAAGGAACCTGAAAACATCGAGCTGTTCGCCCTCAAGTCCTGTTCGTTTGAACGAATACACATACGAATCAGCACCTTCCTTTACTTCGACATCAATGTTCTGGTAAAGAGTTGTATATACCTCTACCCTGAAATAATTATCGTCTCCAAGATGCTGTATATCACAGCCGACAGCTTCGAGTCTATCCTTGAAAGCAGCATAAGCTTCGGTATCGCTCTCATCGGGGATATCATCCTTACTGAAATGTATGTCCGCATAAAATGGTCTGTATGAGTCGGATACACTACTTCCGTCAACTGTTAATGAGATGTCGTAATATCCTTCTTCCGACACATTATCGTTACGCTGCTGAACTATACACATAAACTTGCTGTCCGTGTGGGTCACACCATACTTATTGCTGAATTCCAGCGCATCGAGATAATTTTTGGGCACCCAGTCAGGAATGATATCGCAGCTGTACCCGTCAGCACATACCCAATTGCCATCGTAATGAACGTCTGCATAGGTCATCGATGCAGATGCCGATGTAAAAGCAATTGAAGCAGATGCCAGTATTGTTAATAGTCGTTTGATTTTCTTCATGTAAAGCCCTCCCTCTTGAAAAAACAATTATATAAAGTATAACGAAAAAACCGCAGTAATGTGCGGTCAAAATTGTAAACAAATTATGAACGAGCATAAAACTATCTTTGTCATTCACCTTACATAGATAAACCGACTCTGCCAAAAAAGCTTATAGAGTCGGTTTTCAACATTTATTTGCTAAGAAGTTTAAGTCTGCCTTTTTTCACGATAAATACCTTATCGGATATATCCATAAGCGCTCTGTCGTTGTACGAATCGGTAAACAGACAACTTATACGCTTGTCACCATAGAGTTCCTTATATCGCTTCACTTTATTATCGCCGAAATTGAAGTATTTCATCTTATTTTTTGCCTCGTCGATCTCACTGCTTATGATATTATTTGTATTAAGCAGCTTTTTGATACCATGTATCAGGAAATCAGGGCCTGCTGTGATAATAACGTCATCTCTATTTATTCTTTTAAGCATCTTTCTGTCAAGCTTATGTATTTTTTTCGACCAGAACCTTTCGACCAGCTCCAGCAATTCCTTTCTGTCAAAAATTATTGCACTCATAAAATTATTGATCTTCTTGATAAGCTTCTCCTTTTTCACCAAACAAAGCTTATACTTTATCATATTTACGAATATAGACGGAAGATAAAGCAGTATTTTCTTGTTGTTTTTTATCATGAAAAGTGCAAGATCCACTGAGCTTTCTCCTCTGTATATTGTATTGTCGAAATCGAATACTTTAATTACTCCCACCGCTTTCCTGAAATTGTTTTATTTATTATACCATATAAGCGAAGCGAATATGGTATAATCGCCCGATTGCAGGGAGCAAATCTCTGATTTGCGTATCTGCAAGGGCTTTGAAATAATGTATAATGAATGCTTTTGCATTTATTTTGTATTCATTATACCATAATTGCAAGGTATATGTAAAGTTATTTTTAATATTAAATAATATAAAAAATGGCTATCCTCTCCCCTGTATATTGCTATTTTAAAGTGTATGTGATATAATATGCATGATATACTATTCAAAAGGAAATGATATTATGGGATTATTTGATCTTTTCAAAGGAAAAACAAGCATCTCTCCTCCAAAAGAGGAAAAAAACGAACCTGTTGAAGCTGCACAGACACCTCCTGCCGATACAGAAAATGAAACAAAGACTGCAAAGCTTGCTCTTGATCGGGTGCGCAGAAAAACCATGAAGCCTGTCCTCAATTTTGAGCTTACAAACGTTCCTGTCTCCATAAACGGAAGCAAGGTAGGCGGTGTACCTTATATGCCTGCCGACACAGAAGTCCCCACCGACAAAAACGGCTCTCCGCTGCAATTTCTTGCACAGATAGACTGCCGCGAGCTTTCAGGACTTCCAGACTTTCCGCAAAAGGGTCTTCTCCAGTTCTGGATAGGTCAGGACGACGGGCTCGGTCTTTTCACAGAGGGCGGAAGCCGTGTGATCTGGTATGAGGATATCGACGAAACTGTTACCGAGGCTGATGTACGTGCAAAGCTCGATCAGCTGCCGAAAAGTGATGAAAACTTTTCGCCCGTAAACGGCGAATACGGCATATCTCTTAGCCAAGGCGAAGAACCAATGCCTGCGGATAATGCACATTTCCCACCCATATTCATTGCTGAATTCAATAAACTGTCAATGGGCAGAAAGATCGAAAGTATGGACGATCTTGACGACAGCACAAACGAAATGATCTGGGACTACACCGACAACTCAGGTCACAAGATAGGAGGATACCCCATGTTCACACAATGGGATCCACGGAGCGAAAATGACGACCGTACAGTGCTGCTCTTCCAGCTCGACAGCGACTATTCCACAGACAGTGAAAAGGTCATGTGGGGAGATGCTGGAGTATGCGGCTTCTTCTGCACTCCTTCTGAGCTCAGAAAACGCGATCTCACAAATGTACTGTACAACTGGGACTGCGGCTGATGAATAAAAATACAACAGCAGAAAACTTGTCCGTACTTGATGAGCTGCCTGAAAACTCTGAGCTTATCCGCAGCAAACGAAAAACACTGGCGCTGCAAATACACAATGACGGTCATCTTATAATACGTGCACCTTTAACGTATCCGAAAAATGAGATACTCTCTTTCATCGCCAAACATAAAAACTGGATAGAATCAAACACTGAAAAGATAAAGCGCGATAACGACAGACTGAAAAATCTTGAACCGTTTTCGGCTCAGGATATAAAGGATATGGCTCGGAAGGCATCTGAGATCATACCGCAGCGTGTCAGATACTACGCTGAAAAGCTCGGTGTCACCTATGGCAGGATAACTATCCGCAATCAGAAGACCAAATGGGGAAGCTGTTCATCAAAGGGAAACCTCAACTTCAACTGCCTGCTTATGGCAGCTCCGCCCGAGGTGCTTGATTCTATCATAGTCCACAAGCTTTGTCACCGCATACATATGGATCACTCAAAAAACTTTTACAACGAGATATACAGGGTATTTCCCGAATATGACAAGTGTGACAGATGGCTGAAGGACAACGGCGGATCGCTGATAAAACGAATGGTCATGGGAAAAGTATGACACGTTAATTTTTATAGAAAACAGGGGTAAAAGCTGTGGTAACATTGCTTGAAAAATTATCATGAAATATCAAAAAAACAAATCGATCAAAATAAAATGTCTTGCGGCTGTGATCGTTATTATATTAACAGCAGGCATTTTCTTTGTAAATCACAAAATAGCATTCTCAGTACCTCCGCTTACGCAAAGCAGGATAGATGAGCTTGACCTGAAAGACACTTCAAAACTCATGATCGTGGCACATCCTGATGATGAGACCATATGGGGCGGCTCTCATCTGCTTGACGGAGGATATCTTGTAGTCTGCATCACAAACGGCAATAACTCAAAAAGAGCAGCCGAATTTAAAGAATCTGTTACAGCTTCGGGAAATACTCCGCTTATACTGGATTATCCCGACAAAGTAAACTTCAGACGGGCAGACTGGACAGATATCAGCACTGACATAGAAGCTGATATCAGCCTTATCATGTCCGCAAAGCACTGGGATATGGCGGTCACTCACAATCCCAGAGGCGAATACGGACATATCCACCATAAATTCACAAATTCCCTGACGGTACAGGCATTCAATAAGACCAAATGTGCGGACAGGCTTTATTTCTTCGGCGATTACTATAAAGCCTCGGATATTGATGCCGCCTCAGAAAAACTGACTCCAATACCACAGTCAAAGCTTGAAAAAAAGAAAAAGCTCTGTGATATTTACCGCTCTCAGAAACGTGTAATGGAGCATCTTTCACATATGTTCCCATATGAGAACTGGAAGGAATACGAACAACAATGAACAGACATAACGATAAAATGACATTACGCCGCGACGTTGCAGCGATCGGAAGTATCATCATTTTTACTCTTCTGATAATACTCTCCTGCTGTTCCGCCGACACGGTATACGGTTCAAAGACCGACTGGGGTTCTCAGCATTACGCTATACCCGAATATTTCCGCACACTTTTTTATTCGACCCACGAACTTTTCCCGTCTTATGCACCGCACATAGGCGGTGGCGAAAACATCTACTCACTGTCGTACTACGGGCTGCTTTCACCGCTGATGATACCATCATATTTTCTACCGTTCGTTTCAATGGGAAAATATATCATGGTAACTTCTATACTTGCAGCACTTTTCTCCGAAGTTGAGATGTATCTTCTCATCAGAAAGCGCTACCCGACAAGTATAGCATTCATGACGGTTCTGTTTTTTGCTCTGTCAACTCCGCTCATACTCAACACACACAGGCAGATAATGTTCACATCATATATGCCGTTTCTGCTGCTTTCTTTTCACGGTGCAGAGTTCTTCTTCCGAACCGGCAAAAGGACCGTGCTTGCTTTCGGTACATTTCTCACTGTAATGTGTAATTACTTCTTTGCGACCTCGGCTGTACTCGCGCTCGTTGCATACGGTATATGGCTGATACTTGAAAAAGAAGGCAGACCCGATCTCAAAAAGCTCATACCATATATCACATACATCGGTATAGGTATTCTTTCTGCTGCAATACTTATCCTGCCGACCGCTCATGAGCTTCTGTCTGGCAGAGATGTTTCAGAATGTACAGCTTCGATAAAAACACTTCTTCCCACACTTCACTTTGAAAAGCTGACATACTTCAATTCTGCTATGGGACTTTCCGCATTCGGAATATTCTCTGCACTCTATCTTCTCATAAAAGGCAAACGACACCAGCGATTTGTTTCCGCGCTCGTCATTTCCTTTGCAACTATGCCATTGGTGCTCTATATACTCAACGGAACTCTTTACACTGATCCTAAGGTGCTCTTTCCTTTCCTGCCGCTTGCACTTACACTGCCTGCGGAAATGCTCAGCAGACTAAATACACTGAAAAGCAGCAGATCTGTTGTACTGTTCATGGTCATATCAGTTGCAGCTTTTTTCACAAACGGCATGACTGTTTTCATCGGAGCTTATCTTGCAGACTCTGCCATCGTTTCAGCAGCTTTGTATACATATATCCGCACACAAAAGAAGCGCATAATTTGCACATTTTTTATTTTCCCATTTGCAGTATGCTTATTCGGGAATCATTATGATAAGCTTACCACAAAAAGTAATTACGATACCGCAAACTCAGAAACCGTTTCACAGCTTATCTCGGAGCTTCCGCAAAACGAGCTCTACCGCACAGCCGTTGACACATCAAGGCTTTATACGGTGAATAAGGTTTACACGCCTAATCATTATCAGGACACGCTCTACTCATCGATACACTCACAGGATTACAACCGCTTTTACTTCAATGAGATGTCAAATGAAAACGAATACCGCAATTCAGCACTGACGACACGCACAAGGAATATTCTTTTCAACAGCTTCATGGGAGATCGTTATTATATCACCAATTCCCCTGTCAATTACTACGGACTTGAAAAAATAAAAGAAACTTCCGACGGATATTTCCTTTATGAAAATAAAAACGCATTCCCGATGATATACTTCAATAAGGATACTATGAGTCAAAGGCAGTATTCCTCACTTGGATTTCCTGACAGGATAGATGCACTGATGCACTATACCATTGTTCCCGAGGACATTCCCGACGTTGACTTTCATTCTGAGCTTGTCCCTGTCGATATAGGCAATATCTTTGAAAGCGCTGAGGTATCCGATGAAAACGGAGAAAGTATCATAACCACCGAGAACGGCTCAGGCGTGTTCAGTTATGAGCTGCCCGAAAGCGTTCGCGGAAAGCTTCTTGTGATACGCTTTTATGTTTCAGATCCGCAGATAAAAGGCAAATTCTGCTGGGAGACCAACGATGACATACGCATAAAAATAAACGGTATAAAAAACACTCTCAGCAACCCCGACTGGAAATACTTCAATCACAATAATTATTTTGAATACATTATTTCCGATATGCCTGAAAAGCTCGACATCGAAATCACGGGCAACAATATAAAGATATCCGATATCAGGGCTTATACTCTCGAAACGGATATACTCGAAAAATGCTCCTCGCAATATACAGCCTTCAAGCCTCATATGGAGTTTTCCAAAGGCGATAATATATGCGGAAACATTACCGCTGAAACTGACGGATATTTCTGCACAAGTCTTGTTTATCAAAAAGGATTCACGATACTTGTAGACGGTGAACCCATGATACCACAAAAAATCAACACTGCATTTCTTGGCTTTCCTATAAGGAAGGGCAGCCATAACATTGAGATACATTTCAGAGCGCCGTTGATAAATGCAGGAAAAGCCTTGTCGGCACTGGGAGCTTCAATGCTCATACTTTGCCTCATCATCGACATAATATTTGACAAGAAACTAATGTACGCTCTGCTCAGGAATCTGTTCGGCTCTTCTTCATCAAAGAAACGCGGAACAGTACACTTGTAAGAGTCGTTTTTCAGTATCAAACTATCATATCATGCATAAACACAGCGCCGCATATCTGCGGCGCTCAGTCTGTCGAAAAAGTCCTTATACCAATGAATGGGATTCCAAAGGGACTGTGTTCCTTTGGCAGAGTCCAGAGGCAGCGCCTCTGGTGGGGTGTGGGGCAAAGCCCCACAAATAGCC
>Ga0256405_10003840_pt1 | contig 30019 bp, 34 predicted proteins | sample RumenRJG_02DNA_FD_189096 | JGI IMG/M metagenome (GOLD analysis project Ga0256405, IMG submission 189096) | Bovine rumen microbial communities from Lethbridge, Alberta, Canada - RJG_02 | ecosystem: Host-associated > Mammals > Digestive system > Stomach > Rumen | place: Canada: Alberta...
ATAGATTTTGAAAGCACCACTATTAGGGAGCTCGGTTAAAGTTACCCTTTTTTACCACCGATAGAAGATTGGAATTCTCGGTAATTTCTGCCTAAATTATGCTTGACTTTTCATAGCTGGTCTCCTTGCTTCAGAACTACCGCATCTTCTCTCTCGGAAAAACGCCACATTGAGTTTCTAAGCTCGTTGTTCTGATCGTAGCGCTTTGCGCTCTTCTCGCGGTTATACGCTTCAAGACACTTCTTCTCGCCCTCTGTCAGTTCATGCTTAGTTCTGAACATAGTTATTCTCCCTCTTTTTCTGCTGAAGACCGGTATCCTCAACTATCTCTTAATGCAATATATCTACTGTAAAAATTATAACAGGAAATCATCGCTTCGGCCGGAATCAACAAGAGCACTTTTTATTCTCATTACAGAGATAAATATGATCTTCTCGACAGCATCGGTTCAGACGCTGCAGAAATCCTGTATCCGGAGCTTGAAACAGTATTTGACGTCCTGTTTGACAGCGGAAGCAGTGCGGATGAACTCAATAGCGCATGCAGATCGTAGTCCAGTGCTATTCTTCAGAACGAAAAACTGTTCCGGATAGTTCTGAGCAACCTCTCAGGAAGTGTTCTTGCATCGAATATTTCAGACCTTATAGAAATAATCTGGGCAGATAGAAAAATCGCCGACCCAGAGGTCATTTATTATAGTTATCTCATCAATGCCATCACATACATAATAGTCGGCACAACCGAGAAGTGGGTCAAACGCGGCTGCGTTGACCCACCTGAGGATATCATCCGGCTAACTTATGATGTAGGTGTTGGAGTTCAGCACACTCTCACCCGTATCCGCAGCTCTAAAGACTGACGTGTTAACTTGATGGCTCTTCATGTCTTGCCGGTCCTTTTAGAAGGAAATCCGTCAATTATGTCAGGAACAGACCTCCGTATACAGAAAACATATGCGGCGCTTACCCGCGCTTTTACTGATCTCCTCAAAGCGAAGAGTTTTGAACAGATCACAGTCAAAGAGCTCTGTGACGCGGCGATAGTAAGGACCGCAACTTTCTATAATCACTTCTCAGATAAATATGAGTTCGCAGACTTTGTCATACGCGATACTCTTCAGCGCTACCACAGAAGCGATGAAGACCTCAGCAGCCTTTCTGGTCAGGCATACTATGAGAAGCTTATTTCAGATGCTCTAACACTACTTGAAAACAACACGGACCTTCTTCGCTCACTTGCCTCTGACTCCATGTTGTGGTCCATATCCGAAGTGATACGAAGCAGTATGCACGACGAGCTGCTCGTGCATCTGATCGATGACAGATCCGCCGGACATGATCTTGCTGCAGAGCCGGAACTGCTGACGGAATTTATAATCGGAGGACTGGAGCAGACTGTCAGATGGTGGTTTACTGCTCCGGATCCGATACCTGCTGCTACATTGAAGGAGCAAATGCTAAGCAGCGTCCTTCGTCTGATTTCCTGAAAAGTGCAGCTACATACCGTAAGTTTTTGACGACAATAGCGCGCTTTGTTCCGACGCCTGAATGCGTCGTTCCCACCCTTGTATAACTCGTTCCGAATCTTTTGTTAAGATTATCTGCAACGGCCTTTCTTGCAGTCTCAAATCCTGCTGCCACAGAATAGCCATGCAGCTTGATCGAGTCAGAATTCATTGCTTCATTGCAAATGGTTTTATTGATCTTTTTCAGGTGCCGGTATGCTCGGGTTGCCTATGGTGCTGTGCCAAGCGCATGAAATTTAGTGTTGAACATATTTTCCTCCTGTTCATAACCACCCCTATAAACTACAAAATCGGAACTTTTTCACAAGTTCCGATTCCATAGTTTAGCAAGGGGTATGTCTAAAAAATATATAATTAGTTTTATTGATGTATCTATGCCCACGCTGCCATTATGCCTGCGAATACAACAGATACCACTGATACGGATACCATTCCGGCTATGATCATCTTAGGGATGAGGTGCTTTTTGAGCATTTCAACTTCTGCTTCATTCTCACCAACTGCGTTGGCAACTTCTGTAGGAACGATGAGTGTTCCAGGGAATCCGAAGAGTGCGGTTACGCCAAGTGCGAATGACATGTACCAGCTCTCTCCGAGGAGTTTTCCTACAAGAATAGCAACGAGCGCACAGATGCCGAGTCCTACAATGAAGATGATGATCAGCGGTACGATCATGGATACAAGCTGCGAAGGAGTTGTATTGGCGAGTGACGCGAAAACATTGGTCAATACACCGCCGATAACAAATGTAAATCCATTGGCCTTGGTCAGGGATCCTTCATCGAGGAATCCGATCGCGCGGAAGATTACACCGAGGATCAGGCAGATAACCAGCATGTTGACTTTACCTGCTGTCAGTCCGGACATCCACTGAGCAATGCATGCAACGATGGCAAGCTTAGCGATCATAAAGTTCGGTCCATTTTATTTCTCAGGAATCTGAGGGATTAGGGTTTTCTTTGCGGATGTGCCTTCTGCAACTGTTGTGTCGTCAAGAGCGACCAGAGTTCCGTTTCTGAATGCTGTTCTGAGCCTCATAGCCTCCTTCTTGCAGAGGAATGAAGCGATAGGGAATCCGATAACGCCCTGCATTACAAGTACGATAGATCCGAACACTATGACGTTCTCACCTGCATCCTTGAGGGCTTCGGACATAACGAGGAACGCTACGACTCCGCCGCCTACGATCGGGGCAGCCATAAGCGCCATTGCCTTCTCAACGATCAGTCCGCCAATGAAGTAGACACCGAGGCAGATCGCAACAGTTGATGCGAGCACGAGTACTACTGTTTTCCACTCAGCAAGCAATTCCTTGACCTTGATGGTAGTTCCCATGTGTACCAGCAGGAGTCCTACGGTAACGCTTGCAAATGCCTGCAGCTGTGAATCAGCAAAAATGCTTCCCGGCAGTCCGTTCCAGAATCCGATGGCGAAAACCACTGATGCAACGAACAGCATCGATATGATGGCTTTGGTCCTGGTAGCAACCATATCACCTGCGGCGTAGACTACCATGATGATTGTAAGTGCGACTAATCCGTTCATGATACTTTCCTTTCTCTCATATTCTCTTTTTGCTAATGTAAACAGATAGTTATTTATGTAAACGGCCGTGTCAGGCCGCTCACAGCTTTGTTATTCGGTGCAGTGATTTCTCAGCCATTCTGTCGCCAGATGGCAGTGGGCTGCGACTCCATATGGCAGTCCGTTCTCATCGATCGTCATCTTAGGATTGTGCATCGAGTACTCATATCCATCAGATGGATCGCCGAATCCTATATTGGCCCAGAAGGTCGGCACATATTCGCAGATATTTGCGAAGTCCTCTGATCCTGAAACCGCCGGAACGATCTGCACTTTGTCCATGACGTCGAGAGCGTACTTATGCATTTCCGCAGCCAGCTCTTCGTTGTTATAAACCGGAGCTACACCGACAACGAACTCTGTCTCCGCCTCTGCTCTCCATGCGCTTGCTATTCCCGCTGCAAGTTCCGGAACTCTTTTACGCATGTATTCTCTTGCTTCAGAAGTGAACGCTCTGAAGCTCATGGTTATCGTTGCCTCATCAGGAACGATGTTGGCTCTTGCTCCGCCCTCGATCTTCCCTATGCACATGATGATGTCATCGTTGTATTTAGTCTCCATGATCGGCATCTGCTGGAGCGCGGCTACAATATTCGATGCTATCGCTACTGCATTAATCCCAAGATACGCAGCTGCTCCATGAGCGGACTTGCCCTTAACATGGATGTTTATCTCATCTGCAGAAGCCATCATCCTGCCGACCGCGTGATTCATCGTTCCCGCGTGATAGTCGAACGGTCCGAGAGGGCCGACATTGACATGAAATCCCATAGCAGCATCTACATGCGGATTTTCGAGGATCCCCTCTTCAATCATCCTTCTTGAACCGGCGAGAAGTTCCTCCGCAGGCTGGAACATGAATTTGACCGTTCCCTTCAGCTCATTCTCGTGCTGTTTGAGAAGCTTCGCCGCTCCAAGAAGCATCGTAGTGTGTGCGTCATGTCCGCACGAATGGCACATTCCGTCCTTCTCGCTGCTGAATGGAAGCCCCGTGTCTTCTTTCTGAGGCAGTGCGTCCATATCGGCTCTGAGCATGATCACAGGGCTGCCGCTTCCAGCTGTGCAGGTGAGTCCACCGCCGAGCTTTTCAGGTCTGTATCCATAGGATTCAAGCTGAGTAGCAACGAACTCGATCGTCTCAGGAAGGTCGAATCCGAGTTCAGGTCTTCTGTGTATATGTCTTCTGTTGGCAATCAACTCATCTGTCATTGCCAGAGCTTCTTCAAGGTAATGGTTCATGTGAGCCTCCTCTTCATTAGCGGAACCCGTTGATTTCCAAGAGTTATTCTGTAATTTAACTTTATAAGTAACTGCTCCAATATGGAAATGCCTGCTCTTTATGCGGTTATAAACCAAACTAATAACCACCGGAAAAGAGAAATCCGGTGGTATGTCTTCTTTTATTTCATTTATAATATGAGTATCGGAAAACAACACTCTATTTCATTAAAGGGGATCCTCATTATGGAGATCAGGCAGGTTTATTACGTACTGGAAGTTGCAAAACAGAAGAGTTTCTCCGGTGCAGCGAAGGCTTTATATGTCACGCAGCCGGCGATATCCCACCAGATCAATGCGCTGGAAGAAGAACTCCAGGTAAAACTATTCAATAGAGATACCCACAGCGTGTCGCTGACTTCAGACGGAGTAAAGTTCTGCGAATACGCGAAGAAGATAATCGAGTCTATAGATGACCTGTTTCAGGCATTCGACATGGAACGTTCTGATGAAAAGCCTGTCCTCAGAGTCGGCGTATATCCTTTTTATGGCAAGTCGCCTCTCAGACGCATACTCTCGTCCTTTTTCGCTACAAACAGCAATGTAATGGGCAACATAAAAGCCACCGACAACTATGCCGCATACGACATGCTGCGTAAGGGGGACCTTGATTTTGCAATAATAAAATGCAGGCGCGACAATATGCCTGATTTTGAATACACAGAAATAGATAATGAAAGATTATATGCTGTGATTAGCCGAAAAATGTCCGGTATCAATTCCAACATAATGCAGGTTTCAGACCTTGGGAAGTTTCCGCTTCTCACAGGTGAGAAGGATTCCCATTTCTATGTAGAGATGGAAAAGCTGTACCGGGAAAACGGCATTCCTTTCAATGTTTCCTTCATGAACACATCCGAAACCAGCCTGATGCAGGACATGGTCCGTGATGGTGTAGGCATAATCCTTGCTACAGAAAGTACAGCAATGAGCCTGGAAGACGCAGAAATAGCTGCTCTTCCTATTGAGCCTAAACAGGATCTTGTAACCCTTATACTATATCCGGAAAAAAGGAAGCTCAGAGGAGCATACCTTGCATTCAGAAACTATATTTCAGATGCATACAAAAGAACTCCCGGACTTGATTCCGCTTTAGACTGACGACAATATCGTTCCTCGTTCCTACACTTGAAAGGATCTGTATTCCCCTGTGTGCATCATTCCGACTTTTGGCCGTCTTTTGCAAATCTTTGAAGCCTGATATCTTCCCCATTATTTCATTGTATTTCGGCGTTCTCGCGTAAGAGATAACAGCAAGGAACATCGTTATGCCGGTCCCTGCTATGACCAGTACGATCAGGAGGATCGCTTTTGCCATCCGGTATCTCGTGCCGAAGTAAGATCCCAGCGAGCTGGTATAGGCACGGCTTTTATCTCTGTCGGCGAAAAGCCCGTCATATATAGTCTTTACATACTCAGGCTCACCGGCTCCCGGTTTTTTAAGACCTATGAGCAGGAAATCCTTTCTGCTGTCCTGCTGTTCTATCCTTTATTAACTGCGGGCAAGGTATTCCTTAGCCTTGCTGAAGCCCTTTCCGTGAACGCTCGTCGCTCTGGACATGACCACGAAGGCGTCCGGATCGATCGAGTACACTATACGTTCAAGCTTGTAGAGTTCTTTCGGTGCGATAACGCAGAAAATGACGTCTGTCTCCTCGCCCACGTAGCCGGTCCTTCCGTGCAGCATGGTCACACTGCGGTCCAGGTCTTCAAGTATCGCCTTTCTTATCTCGTCATTATGCCTGCTTACGATCTCAAGCTTTGTCCTTGATGCGCCTACAGCCAGCAGCTTGTCCAGAGTGATCGTGTATACGAGCACCAGAAGTATGCCGTACAGGCAGGTCTGTTTTGGAGTAAAAAGCATCTGGCCTATCAGAATGATGAAATCGAAAACATACATACTCGCGGACACCGGGATCCTCAGTGTCTTCTGCAGGATGAGCGGCGGTATGTCCATGCCGCCCGTGCTTGCGCCAAGCCTTATCACGACCGCAAGAGCAAGTCCTATCAGCAGCCCTCCGAAAAGCGCCGACAGAAGCAGATCCTCCGTCAGCACAAAATCTCCCACGGCCTTCTGTATGAGACCCAGCATCACCGGATATGAGAATGTGCTCACAAGTGTCGACATGGCGAACTTTCTTCCGAGGACCAGATAGCCCAGCGCGAACATGGCGACATTGAACGCTCCGACGAACGCGGAGATCTGCATGCCCGTAAAGTGATTTACTATAAGAGCTATTCCGGTCGTTCCTCCTGTGATGAGTCCTGACGGCAGTATGAACAGGACTACTCCTGCTGCGTATATAGCATTCCCCAGCACTATGAGCGCCGCACTTGCCAGAAGTTTGCCGGCACGTCCCGCTCCCCTTCTTTGTACATTGGCCTCTTCATTCATATCTGCATTTCCTTTCCCTAAAAAAACACGTCCGGCAGGGTTTTCCCTGTCAGACGTGGATCAAAGCTTTCACTTAATACATTTACCGTTTTCAGTTCTTTACGCCGCAGATGATAATCCGTCTGAGCGGAAATGTCAACAGCATCAGGCATTCTCAGCAGCGGCCACTTCTTTTCTTTTGAGCACGGTATCCGTAATAGTGATCACGGAGGCTGTCACAAGCAGGATTATTCCTGCGACAGTATTCCAGCGAACCGTCTCAAGCAGGATGATCACTGCAAATACAGGAGCGATCGCCGGCTTTATGAAGAATGTGATGGATCCTGTTGATGCGTCAGAATATCTGATAGCCAGGAAGTAGAAAAGATATCCTATGCCGGTGACCACGATACCGCAATACAGAACGACCCAGATGTTCTCTGCCAGTCCTTCCGTTACAGGACGTCCGGTGGCAGCAGTCACGACCAGCAGGATCAGCGACCCTACTATGAAGCTGACGCTTGTCTGTGTATATGTTCCTATGCGGCCTATCGATCTCTTGCCCATTACCGAGTAAGCAGCGAAGGTCACTGCAGCGAAGAGCATTATCGCCATTCCGCTTACAGTATTGCCCTCCTGCACGCTCCACGGGCTTATCATGAATACCGCTGCGATGATACCAAGCGCGAACGCGATCCACTTGCGGGTATCCATCTTCTCAGTGGTAAAGAGATGGGCTATCACCATGGCGAACAGCGGGTTCGTACAGAAGAGCGGCGCAGCCGTTGACGCGTTGCAGCGGAGCACTCCCATCTGGAAAGCTACCATGCTGAGCGCGATCCCGACCACTCCCAGAAGTGCCATCCAGGCAATGTCCTTTGCGTTCAGCCTGTATCCGCTGCGCCTGCTTTCGAGTATCGCCGGCGGAACAAGCACAAGCCCTCCGATAAGGAATCTGACCGCTGTCAGCTGAAAAGAGTCCAGACCGCTTCCGCCTATCTTGAGCGCAACTTCCATCGTGGCGAATATCGCCGCCGCCATTATTATGCAGACAATTACTTTTTTCATCTGAAAATCCTTCCTTCAAAACAAAGTCTGCCCGCTATGCGGGCAGCACTCAGTTAGTATACTCTTATTTTTGTACTTTTCAATCTGTAAATTCGATCTTAAGCGTGTATTTCGAAGACAGATTCGATATCATCGGCTGGAAAATCTCCCAGATGGAATGCTCTGCCGCCGCAGTCGCGTCAGATATCACATTTTCAGATTCGAGTTTCTGAAGCATCCTCTCCTTTGCCTGCGTCTCCACCTCTGCCTGCTGCTCAGGAGTCAGCTTTATGTTTCCGAACGCGAATGCCTCTTTTTCGACTTCTCCGAACTGTATGTTCTCGCTCGGGATGTTTATCGGCTCAAGCTGAGGCGACGGCACCTTCATTGTTACGATCTTTGTTTCCTCATCAAGCGTTATATCGTCGGCAGTGAGCCCGCTCAGATCGACAGTATATACTGCAGTACCGTTATAGGTTATCAGCTGGTACTTTGAAAACGCCTTGATATTGAAAAGACCGGTCTGTGTAAGAGTAGCCACGTCGGTGACCTCACGCGAATAGACCTCGAGTTTTTTCAGCTGCTCCTCATCGCCCAGCACAGCTTCTGCAAAATCAGCGGCCTTGTATCCGAATATCCTGTGATTTATCAGTGTAAGATCGCGGTCCTCTACGGCCGTCTCTGTTGTGAAGAGGGCTCTGAATGCATCCTTCACCTTCAATCCGTGCATGTAAGCTGTAAACAGCGTAAGTATAAGCATGCCGCAGATGACACCTATGAAGAAATTTCTTATCCTGCCGAGCCAGCCTTTGCGGCGCCCTTTTCTCTCCGCCTTCTTAAGGGCATGCTTCATATCCACATCTTTTTCATTCATGGCTTTACTCCTGTTTCAGTCTGTCTGTTATGGCGTTTCTGGCTACGTGCGTGCCGCTCTGCAGCAATCCGCCTATTATTTCCATAAACTCAGCCTGCCTTTCCTTCGGTATGCCTTTTATACTGTCGAACATCCGCTCAAGCGCCCTGAGTTTCTGACCCTTCATCTCTCCAAATGTATCCATTCCCGTAGCTTCGAGCACCGAGAAGAGAGTGTTTACGAAGGATTCTCTTGACTCATCGTCTATATTGCTGAGCCACTTCTGCTGCGATTCCTTTACGAAGAGTCCAAGAGCCGACGGCTCCGCTTGTACAAAGCGGTTGCGTTCTATCTGCCAGGTCAGAGCGTCATGCTGCATGATGCCGGCCGCGCTGCTCCCGACTATCATGTTCTTTGCCTTGCTGGTCAGCAGCATGCCAATGATGGATGTATCCGGCACTATGCTCGTCACCTTCGGCACGATGCGCCTGTATTCTTCGCTTTTCATGACTTCGCTGCGAAAGCCCGGCCCGTCGTTGGTATAAACGGAGATTATCCGGTCCTGCACTTTTTTGTCACAGAAAGCTGCGGCATATACGGCAAAATTGCCGCCCTTTGAATGGCCTCCCACCCTGAGAGGTCTTCTTGTTCTTGAAGCTGCATCATTCAGGTAACGCACTGCGCTCCTCTGGCCCTCAGTCTCGGGAAGATAGCTCATGTTGAAGTCTTCTTTCCAGCCTACTATGGTGCTGTCCGTACCTCTGAATGCTATGTACGCGCTTCCGTCCGGCAGCAAGTATGTAAGCGCCGCTATCTGCATGTCCTTGTCTGCATTGACTACATCCACATAATACGTAAGCTTTGTGCCTGCGAATCTCTTTCCGCTGAGCATACCGTCCATCAGAAGCGCGGCTCTCGCAAGATGTCCGCTGTCTTCCTTTATGCTTTCGCGGGAGTGTGTTTCAAAGTATCTTCTGTCAGCCTCTCTGAGAGTTGTCTTTATCGACCCGCTGCTGAGTATCCCGTCAAAGTCCGCGTAAGCGAGCTCGGCGAGGACAAGGTTGTCCACTTCATTGAACGGGTCCGTTTCGAAAGGAATGTCCCCTCGCCATTTCAGATAATCAAATATGTCTGCCATTTTTCCTACTGTATATAGACTATGCTCGTCCGTCTGAAAGCGGACACAATGTTGAAAACTCCGTAATAGACAAGTCCTGCCGCATACACATAAATAGCAACTGTGATGTTGCGGTATACTACTCCGCATACTATAACGGCCACCGCAAGAAGGACCTGTATCGCGCCATATGCCATTTTAAATCTCCAGTGCGCACCGGATGCCCTGCTTTCGCGCGCCCTCAGCATAGAGACAACGCCGTGGAATCCATTTAAAGCTGCAACATAGATTATGGCATATACCGCAGGGTGGCCCGAAAGGCTGCCTGACAGTATTCCGAGGTCGAGATACAGTATGCCCCAGTACAAGGTATATCGTCCTCCGACCATGCTTCTGGCCATCGTCAGGTAGAAGTAAAGCACGCGGATCCCCCTTAAAGTCATTCCAATGCCTATGAATGCAAGGATCAGTCTGATAGCAAAGCTTTCCCTGATAAAGATCAGCGCCGCAGCAACAGCCAGCATGGCGATCCCGGACAGCAGAGCGGCGATCCGTCTGAATCTAGTCATCGGTCCGCCTCCTTATATGCTCCTCCACCAATCTCCTGAAGTCCCTTATACCTGCAAAACCCTTTTTTCTGAAATCTATGGATATCCCCGCAAGCGGATTCCCGGAGGTAAAGATCCGGTTGGTCACCATGCTCTTCTGCGCCATGGCAGCAAGGATGTACTTCCCCAGAAAAGTATCATTCTTACCGGGCTCCGGTGCTTCCATATACTCTTCACGGTATTTTGCCTCGTCAAAATCTTCGATCTCTGATCCCGAAAGTTCCTCTGCGAAGGTCTTCCAGTCAGCGGATGCATCCGTCTGTCTCTTTCCGAGTATTCCTTTTATACGTTTCTCATAAGGTTTTACCGCCTCGAAGTCATAGACTCCGGTCATGAATCCAACATCCGCCCTTAAGCATTCCAGTGCGAATACCATCTGGCAAAAGGCATGATAATAATCAGAAGGATTATCCTTAAGATATTCCCTGTATTCTCCCCATGCCGGCAGATATTTGTACCTGGCAAAGCTGTAGTCCGGGAAGTGTCCGGCTCTTCCGTGTCCGAGATTCATTATTGAATGCTCATCACTCTGATAAAGACTGTTTGTGTAGACACCTTTATCAGGCTCATCCTTTCCCGACGGATCGTGATTGAATTCGATCTGTCTTTCTTTGAATCCATCCCCTGCAGGAAGCAGCTCATAAAAGTGATAGTTGGTGTTGTTTATCACAAGAGATGGAGTGCCCGCAAACCAGCGGTGCGCCCATGTATCTGACAGTACATGCATGGCGATCCCGACGGCCTGAAGACTTCTCCCTGCGGCAAGCTCCACAGTATCTTTAAGCAGAGGTCCGTTAGTGTCGCATATGAGGCGGTATTTTCTCAGATATCTTTTGCTTACGCCCTTTCTTTCCGCATACAGATCCCCGGGCAGAAAATGGAACGAGGCCCAGATCCTGGTTATGTCCTGAAGCCCGAAAGGATCGGTAGGCGCTTCCATGAGTTCAAGCTGGAGCTGAGTCGTTGCGGCTGACGGCGGTCCTCCGATCATGCTGAGAAAAGTTCGGGAGCAGCAATCGGTAAATTGGGCACTGTAAGCTATCTGCAGGCTTTCCTCATGTGAATAGCCTGCTATATAGGCCGCGCAATATGTAGCGTAGTAGTGAAAATCCAGCTGCATTTATGCTCCCTTTGCGTGCTTTAGCATTCCCCTCAGCTTTCGGATCCTGATGGCTGAGACCACCATCTCAAGCATCATAATCATCGAGGTCACCTCTATGATTATTGCAGGCAGTGACACATCATTGCTCAGCGCTCCGTATTCCTGAGGGATCTGATCATTGACATAGATCGAAATATCCGAAAAGATCGAGATCGTGCTGAATACAATAGACACGCATGCCAGAAAAAGATAGCCTCTGCGGCCTCGGCCTCCCCGCCCCTCAGAAATGGACGAGCGCCCTATGTACAGCCGTGCGGTAACAACTATGAGCAGCACGATCAGCGTAAAGAAACAGACCACAACGAATAATGCGGTGTTGGACACTCCATCGGCATCCGCCTCCGCCGATCTTTTTATATCGTCTACTGTCTCGTTTCTCAATATCACCAGCAGCAGTACGGTCTTTATTGCATCCCAAACGGCGAGGGCTATTACCCCCGTTCCGACTATTATCAGATTGCTCTGACATTTTCTTATTGCGATCTGCTTCGGATCGTTATGGATGTGGTCTTCTGCAGTCATTCCTCAGTTTCTGCCGCAGCAGTTCTTGTACTTTTTGCCGCTTCCGCATGGGCACGGATCGTTTCTTCCGATCTTTGCGCGCTTCACCTGCGGCTTGTCTTTTGCACCGGCCATGATGGCGACCATCTCGTAGTGGTCGTGTCCGCGGTTGTCCCTTATGCGGCATTCATGGCTCATCTCCATATAAAGTTCAATGAACTTAAACTCTGTCTCGTCTGACTCAAACGGGAATTCCTTCGCGAAATCATCTGCGACGTCATTTATTCTCCTGTGATTGTTTACGGTCTCGTAAAGATCGTGCACTTTAAGGATCGCAGTATTGGTATCGCAGCCGAAGTTGTCCTCGATAAACTCTCTCATCTTACGGTGTGATTCGCGGTTTATAAGGCTGCCCTGCTCAAAGAGGTCTTCTACCTCTTCAACAGTCGGCACATAGAAGGACACATTGCCCTGGATCTGCTTCTCCAGATGCTTCCAGTAATCATCCTTTTCGAACCCGTTGAGTACAAGCTTGCCGTCTCTTTCAGTGAACCACTGGTAGTATGCCGGAGTAGTATCAAACAGTTTCATGACTTCGGCCATACCGGCGCCGGGATATCTGAGCCCGAAGAGCGCACGCAGCGCATCCCATGTCATGACTCCGTACAGATATTTGCCTGCCTCGATGCATTTGTACATCCAGTTGCGCTTGCGCCACCTGAGAGTGAGTTCGTCAGACCTCACCTCTTCATAAGCGTTGCGGACTTCCTCAGGCATTATGACTTTGTCACCCTCTTCGCACAGGACCAGTCCCTCCCGTTCGAGGAGCTGTGCAAGTATCCTGTCTGTCTCCACGGTAAGTATGACTCCGGCGGGTTTGTCCAGAAGAAAGCTGAACATCTGCATCTCGCTCTCACCGAGAGCTGTCAGTCTTTCCTCAAAATCTTCCGGTCTTGTCTTTTCTCTTTCGTCCAAAGCTGTTTATTCCTTTCGATAATACAGATGCCGGCTTTGCGGCCGGCATCCTTGCTGTCTTTTCTGCTGTATCAGTTGCTGCTAGGATGCGGCATGTATGCATACAGGTTCATTGCGAGCGCGTTGATCGGCATGGTCTGAAGCCATACTTTTCCCGGTCCCGTGACGACGGTATTAAAGAGGCCTTCTCCGCCGAGCAGGACGTTGGTAAAGCCCTTTACGGTCTGGATGTCCATGCTGCATGTGGCTTCCATGGCGGCAACGTATCCGCTGTCCACAATAAGCTGCTCTCCGGCAGCGAGTTCTCTTTCCTGTACCGATCCGTCGATCTCGAGCCATGCGTATCCGCTGCCCGAATACTTCTGCATGAGGAATCCCTCACCGCCAAAGAATCCGGCTGTCGCCTTTCTCTGCAGATATATATCCATGTTGACTCCCTCCGTTGCGGCAAGGAATGAAGTCTTCTGTGCGATTATAGGAGTCTCGCTGACATTGAATATCATGATGTCTCCAGGGCAGTGCTTGGCGAGTGTGAGTTCGCCTGCCTGCTCAGCAGTATAGTGATTGAGCGCCAGCGACTCTCCGACTATGGCCTTCTTGAGCATTCCGCCCAGTCCGCCGGTCTTTGTCTCCATGACGATGCCCGGCGACATCCATGCCATCGCTCCGCTCTGGCACTTTATGCTCTCGCCCTCTTCCATTTTGAGGGTCAGCACAGTGAACGGCTGGTTCTTTATTTCGTATTTCATGATCTGCTTCCTTTCGAATTTATGTACGGCAGCGCCGCTGTGATCATCAGACATTTTATCGGAGGAGCTCAGTCCCCGAAGACCATTATACCATTATTCCCTCTGCCCAAGTATCGTTGCGGCAAAGATGATGGCAGCTCCTGCCATCTCACGCACGCTCATGATCTCGTGAAGGAAAATGACCCCGAATATCATGGCGAATACCGCCTCAAGGCTCATGATAAGCGCCGCGCTGGATGAGTCCGTGTACTTCTGCCCGATTATCTGCAGGGTGTAGCCGCCCGCAGTAGGCACAAATGTCTGATACAACAGCACCGGCACGCCGGCCAGAACAGCTCCGATCGACGGGCCTTCCATGATCAGCGCGATAACCAGCCCGAGCGCTCCGCAGAAGAAGAACTGAAGCTGCGAGATGATAACAGCATTGTCCTTGTCCACGAAGCAGTTGACCGCGACTATCTGAGCCGCGAAACCCGCGGCGCTCACAAGAGTGAGCCAGTCTCCTGGAGTCGTTCCGCTCAGTCCTCCCCTGAGGCTCATGACTGCAAAGCCTATCATGGCGATTGCAATGCAAATGACTGTCCGGTGCTTTACCTTGCTGCCCACGATGACGCTGAAGAGCGGTGTAAATACTATGTAGATCGAGGATATGAACCCCGACTTGCCCGCGCTTACGGTCAGAAGACCTATCTGCTGGGTCGCAGTGCCTATGAGCATAAAGATGCCGCAGAATACTCCCGCCTTCAGGAGCCTTTTCTTTCTTTCGCGTATACGCACGGCATTATTGTTCTGCAGTGAAAGATATCCGCTCGACCTTAGTCCGCGCAGCACCAGCGGAGTGAGCACCACTCCGGCCATGAGCTGCCTGACCGCGTTGAAAGTCATCGGCGGCATTACCTCATTTCCGAGCTTCTGCGATATGAAGCCCGTACCCCACAATATCGCCGTAAGAAGCAATATTAAATTACCTTTTGTTTTATCGCTCATGACGGATATTTTACAAAGAAAACCGCTTGACTTCAAGCCTTTGACGCTTTATACTAATCGAGCGTGTGCGCTGGGATCAACGGGCGCCGCGAGCCGAGGCAGGTCAGATGACCGGCAGCCAAAGCACTAATAATTTATTACTAGTTATGCCGAAACAGAAAGGCGCAGGCCTCTCCCAGTAGGCGGGCCGAAAAAGCTCTGCAGTAAAGCAGTTGTACCGCAATCGGGCGGACGCGAAGTACATAGGCAGATCCAAGTAGGCAGAAAGGAAACAAGATGAAGTCTTACATCGCAAAGCCATCTGATATCGACCGCAAGTGGTACGTTATCGATGCAGAAGGCAAGACTCTCGGAAAGCTCGCTGTTGAAGCAGCTATGATCCTGAGAGGAAAGAAGAAGCCGACTTACACACCGCACATCGACACAGGTGACTACGTAGTAGTTATCAACGCTGAGAAGGTTGCTGTAACAGGCAAGAAGGAAACCGATAAGATCTACAAGAGACACAGCGGTTATCCGGGCGGACTCAAGGAGACAACACTCGGAGAGATGAGAGCAAAGAAGCCTGAGGAGATCATCTATCACGCAGTACGCGGAATGATGCCGAAGGGCAAGCTCGGACGCCAGATGTTCAAGAAGCTCAAAGTTTACGCAGGACCTGAGCACCCACATGCAGCTCAGAAGCCTGAGGTATGGACTTGGTAAGAAAGGAGGAGCAGACAATGGCAAAGACTATGTATCAGGCAACAGGCAGAAGAAAGTCATCCGTAGCCAGAGTGAGACTTCTCCCGGGCGCAGGTAACATCATCATCAACAAGAGAGACATCGACACATACTTCGGTGAGAAGGACATCGTAAAGAACGAAGTAAGAAGACCTCTCGAGCTCACAGGAACACTCGGAAGCTTCGACGTTATCGCTACAGTTAACGGCGGCGGTTTCACAGGACAGGCAGGAGCACTCAGACACGGCATCGCAAGAGCACTCTGCGAAGTTGACGAAGAGGCTTACAGACCTGCACTGAAGGCAGCAGGATTCCTGACAAGAGACCCAAGGATGAAGGAAAGAAAGAAGCCAGGTCTCAAGAAGGCAAGAAGAGCAAGCCAGTTCTCGAAGAGATAATTTCAAAACGAGCAAGAAAAAAGAAGTTCGCATATGCGAGCTTCTTTTTTTCGTTGTTTTATTCCTCTGAGTTTCAGCTTCGGCTGCCTACTTCATAAGGCCCATTCCGGCATCCCATGCCTGGCCTACATGCTCTCCGACCTCGTAATAGCCATGCTTGAACTGGTCAAACATCAGAGCGTGCATCTTTGTTACATCGACCTTGCCGTCCTCATCAAGGATGGATTCCTCAGCCTTTGCGTTTACGACTTTGCCCACTACGCAGTGCAGATTGTCAGTGTCGACTTCTTCAACGAACTCGCACTCCATGACGAACGGGAACTCCTCGATGATCGGAGCGTTCACGTGCTCGCTCTTCACTGCGTGATAGCCTGTTCTCTCAAACTTGTCATCGATCTTGTTTCCGGATGCGATGCCGTAGAAATCTGCGACGTCCATGTGCGCTGTATCTGCAAATGCAACGGTGAAAGCACCTGTCTTCTGGATGTTGGACAGCGTCTTCTTGCCCTTGCCGATGCAGAGCAGGATGTGCTCATAGCTGCAGGCCTGGCCCCAGGCTACATTCATTACGTTGACTTTTCCGTTCTCGTCATAAGCCGCTACCATAAGGACCGGCATAGGGAAAATGTTTGCGGAAACTCCAAGATCTTTCTTCATTTGTTTTTTCTCCTTCACTGGTAATGTTTTTATGTGCCCATGCAGCGCGTTAAAGGCTTTCCGGCCCGAAGCTGTATGGAAGCATCTCATCAAGTGTTTTCTCCAGATAGTCATCCGGCGTCCTGGCCGATAAAATTATCATGCTGTCTTTATCCCCGAAGTCCCTCATTACCTGTCTGCATGCTCCGCAAGGAACACAGTATTCAGCACGCTCGCCGTCAACTCCGCCTACTATGGCTACCGCCAGAAGTTTGCGTTCCCCTTCAGCGACCGCGTGGAATATGGCATTTCTCTCAGCGCAGAGCGTCATGCCCAGAGATGCGCTCTCAACATTTACGCCCGTATAGATCTCTCCCGAATCGAAGAGTGCCGCCGCCGCAACATTATAGTGCGAATACGGTGCATATGAATTAGGCAGCTTCTCGATAGCCATCTCAATGAGCCGCCTCTTCATCTCATCATCTTTGCGAATATCCTTATCGTACATTCATAACCTCCCGGATCTGACAATTATTGTCTGCCACTTCTGTCAGATCAGAACTCGAAGCGCGGATGATCCTTGTCGACAATGCCCGTCGCTACGGTGCAGCTGCGTCCCGACTGCGCAAAGTAGTTGGCCACCATCTCGGTGAAGTCCTTCATGGCCTTCTTTACATCATCAAGATTGACGTCGGCAAAGCCGTCTATAGGATAAAGGACAGCAGATGTCTTTTCGGTCATCTTGCCTACTTCGCTCTGTCTCCATGTCCAGCGGCGTGTCCTTACTTCATGGCCTGAAACATACACGATCTCGCCCTCTTCAGGATTGTCGAATTCTCCTTCCGGCGCGCCGAACGGTCTGAATGTATCCTCAGCAGTTGCAGGTCTGACTTCGAGGCCCGCAGCTTCGCTGCCCCTGCCGGTTCCGTCTGGACGGACAAAGCTGTACATATCATGAGCTCCGATAGGGAGCTTGTACTTGAGCGAGATCGCGTTTCCGAGGTCTACCGCAGGGTTGATCGAAGGAAGGCCCTTACCCTTTGCCAGCCTGTCCATCAGCGCCTCCGCAGCGCATGCGTATCTGTTAGGGTTGATGCCGATCGCGCGGAAAGCCTCTCTGTAAGGAACTACGCACGGGTCGTTCTTCGCCTTGTTGCCGGACTCTGCAAAGTACTCGATGACTTTGTTGGAATTGTCCTCGAGCATCTTCTCGATAGCCGGATACTCCTTGCTGTTGTTGATGCCGGTAACAGCCACGACACCGACTACGAAGTCAGGCAGCTTATCGAATACTTCTTTGCTTACCTCATAATACATATTCTTTTTCCCATCCTTTCAATGTGACCTATCATCCATTGTTAAAAAAAGTCACGTTCCGGAATGCATTTCGCGCCTTGAAACGTGACTTTTCGATATTATCAATAAGATGTTGCTTTCTCTTCTTATGCGAGTGCTTCGTTCAGAGCGTTTACAAGCTGGTCTGCATCAAGACCGTGAACCTGGGCAGCTGCATCGATGGATTCTCCCTGCGATGCCGGGCAGCCAATGCACATCATGCCGTTGGCAAAGAATGTACGGACCAGTTCAGGATGCTCATTGATAACGTCTCCGATGACCATGTCTTTTGTAATCATTTCAACTGACTCCTTTCATCGATTTTCCTACACCGCATATCGTACAACCGCATGCAGGCGTTGTCAAGAAAAACCTATTATTGCGGTAGGATATTACAGAGCCGCCTTTATGGCTGCCAGGAATTCGTCGTATTCCTCGAATGCAGGCAGCTGCGGATAGTCTTTTTTGATCTGTTCGGTCGAGCGGAAGAGGAATCCCGCCTTGCTGGCCTGGATCATCTCGAGGTCATTGTAGCTGTCCCCGGCAGCGATGGTATCAAAGCCTATCGACTGCAGTCCCCTTACGGTCGTCAGTTTGGAGTGGTCACAGCGCATCTTCATGTCTGCGATATATCCCTCTTCATCGATTATAAGCTCATTGCAGAACAGAGTCGGCCAGCCGAGCTTCTTCATCAGAGGCATCGCGAACTGGCTGAAGGTATCACTGAGGACGATGACCTGTGTGATCGATCTCAGCTCATCGAGGAATTCCTTTGCTCCAGGAAGCGGATCGATCCTTGAGATCGTATCCTGTACGTCCTTCAGCTTAAGTCCTCTTTCTCTCAGGATGTCCATGCGCCAGTGCATGAGCTTATCGTAATCAGGCTCATCCCTCGTGGTGCGCCTTAATTCGGGAATGCCGCTCTCCTCGCTGAATGCGATCCAGATCTCAGGTACGAGTACCCCTTCCATGTCCAGGCAAACTACGTTCATTTGTTTCTCCTTTCAGTCTATCGGAAATCCGAAGTATGCCGCATCTCCGTCCTCTTCGTCTCCGGCGTCTCCGTCGCTGATGCCTGCCGCCATCGACTGGCACCTGCCGTACCCCGGCATCCTGTAATAAATCTCAGCCGAACCGAAATGACCGGCCAGCATTGCCGTTATCTCGGCATCTATACCAAGTGACAGTTCTTCCAGTACCGGGTTCAGTATGAACTCACTCATGACCGTCCTGAACGGACCGGTCTCGCTTACCGCACATATGGCGTCGCCCCTGTTGATCGAATACAGACCCTCGCACTCTGACTCTATTAATCCAAGCATAGCGCTGCCGAGTTCTATATGAGGTCTGCCCGAAAGGAAAGCCTCGCGGTATCTGTTGTATGTCCCGGCATCGATACGCTGAACATCCAGCGCCGGTGTAAGAGGCTCATCGCCGCCGTCAGCGCCGAAGTCCACTTCATATTCTTCGAAGTCGCCGTAGTCTTCGTATTCTTCATCATCGAATGCCGGTGACAGTGCCGCCTGCTCCGAAACCATGAAGAAAGGCTCGTAGCCGAGTGCGGCATAGAAGTCTTCGAGTCCGGGATCAGCCGGTGAGACTATGGAAACAGCGCCCGACTCAGTGACAAGTTCCCTGACATAGGATGTGAGCTCGGCTCCGATCCCGCGTCCTCTGAGGTCCTCCCTGGTGCATATCGCGTAGCTCACAAAGACCGGACGGTCTTTATAGCTGCCGCACGGGTAAAGTGTCAGCGCCGAGGCCGGAGTCCCGTCAGGACTGAAGGCGATATAGCCTTTGATCTCCGGACCGAACGCCTTGTAAAAGCTGTCGACATACGACGGCTCATCGCCGAAAACATCACACCATAGAGTTCGAAGCTCCCGGTAGAGAGCTTCGTTATTAACTTCAACTATTTTGTTATTTCTCACGGGCAAAGTACTTCATCAGCAGGATATCAGGGTGATAGCTGAGCTTGGCCTTTCTGAGGCCTTCGATACCCATGTCTTCCTCGCGGTTGAACGCGGCGATCTCCGGATATTCGGTCCTCACCAGTCTGGCGAATTCACGGTTTACCATCGTATATGCAGCCTCGACTCCCGGAAGTGCCTTCTCGAAATGCGTGTCGAAGACTTCATCGTCGAGTTTTGTTCCGGCCGTGAATGCTACGGGCTCACCATTCTGGTAGAGCATGCCGCCGAGGAAACCGAGTTCCTTGTAGTGCGCAAACATCTCTTCGATGGCTCCGGCTTCATCCGCGAGATCCGGATCATCCTTTTCCTTGTAGAACTCATCCACGAATGCCTTGGCCTCTTCGATGGACGATGCTTTTATAGGCTCACCGGTGCCGCAGGTAGTAAAGACTCCGCATGAATCAGCCGAGATCTTGTGGAATTCCCAGCTGCCGTTTCTTTCAAAATGCTTTATATGATTTCTCTTGGATGAAAGATGCCTTCCCGGCAGATCGCACAGCTTGGTGACAGTATAGATGTAGTCCGCGTTGTCACGGTCCTCGCTTATCTCGAATCTGTCGCCGTAAAGAGGCAGGAACTCTTCCAGAGTCTTGTCCGTCAAACCTCTGATGACGAGCTTTTCTCCTCTCTCATGCGCCTCACTAAACAGAAGCTCTATTGAGTTTCTGACATCGCCGTCCCCTTTCGGATACGCATAAACGTTCCACTGCGGCATCCCAACCAGAAGGCGGTTATCGCAAAATGCGATCTTAGGCTTGTAAGCTTTGCGCCATATAAAGAGATTGGCAAAGCCATAGTCTGCGCCGTGGCATCCGCTTGCGCAGATCTTGTCTTCTATGCGCGGCTTGTCTTCAAGCGTAACGTCTTTCCAGTCGATCATAAAGTCACTCTAGCCCTATTATTCTTCGCTCTTTGCCTCAGCCTTGTCTTCAGCTTTGTCGGCTGCAGGCTTTTTGCCGCTGCTTCTGCGGTTGTTTCCGCCTCTATTGCCGTTGTTTCTGTTTCCGCCGTTTGCGCGGTTGTTGTAAGAACTGTTTTTTCTGTTTCCGCCGGACTTTTTCTGTCCCTGTCCCTTGTTTTCTGCCTTCTTCTCATCTGCCTTCAGTTCTTCATCAAGGCTCTTGGCAAAATCAGCCTCAACGGACTTCTCTGCAGTTGTTACGTTGCCTGCCTTTGCAGCAGCAGCTTCGCCCTTAGCGAACTTCTTAGCGTCTTTTGCTTCCTTCTTTGCTTCCTTTGCAGCTTCGATCTCTTCATCGCTGAGGTAGTTTGCCTTGTTGTTCTTTCTTACAGCATCAAGGATGAAGCCAAACATAAATGTAGCGAGTGCATAGAAGAATGGCTGGAGAGCAGCCTGTCCGCAGTATGTAAGATACTCCATAGGAGTAGCGTTCATCTCATACTGTGCGTAATATTCGTTGATAGTAGATACTGTGCTTCCGATCTGGTAGCAGACATACACCAGCATGATGGCAGCGATGACATAGCATGCGATGCTTACTCCGGATCTTCTGTACTTCTTGTCTTTAATGTTCATTTCAGTTTTCTCTCTTTCTGTATCCTGTTTTATATTTTTATGGGCTGACGCACCGCTTTCGGGGCGCCGCCATTTTGTCTTTTTATATGAGTACAAAGACTTGGTTATGTTAGCAAAAAACGCTCGGTTTTTCAAGCCTTTCGGGGCTCACCAGTCAGAGCGACCAGTCCACAGGCTCTATGCCGTTGTCCTCAAGGAAGTAATTGCAGCGCGAAAAGTAGCTGCCTCCGAAAAAGCCCCTGTAAGCCGAAAGTGGACTCGGATGAGGAGCCTTTATTATAAGGTGTCTCCTGTGGTCTCCCTGGGCTTTGAGGATAAGACCCTCTTTTGCTCCGGCATTTGCTCCCCACAGTATGAAGACCATCGGGGTCTGACGCGCAGCGAGGAGTTCGATTATCCTGTCCGTAAACTGTTCCCATCCCTTGCCGCGGTGCGAGCCGGCCTGATGGGCCCTTACTGTGAGCACCGTATTAAGGAGCAGGACTCCCTGTCTTGCCCACGGATCAAGAATGCCGCGGACAGATGAGGCGCCGGAAGGCGCTGCGGCGGAGCCGCTTGAGGCGGCAGGCGGCCCGGCTTCGCCGGGCGCGGCACCGCAGCCGGTGTCGCTTTCAAGTTCTTTGAGGATGTTCACCAGCGACGGCGGCGCGGTGACGCCCACGGGCACGCTGAAAGCGAGCCCGTGCGCCTGCCCCGGTTCGTGGTACGGGTCCTGTCCGAGTATCACGGCTTTTACATCATCGTAATCCGTGAGTCTCAGCGCATTATAAATATCTCCCGCCGGCGGGTAAACTGTCCCGTTCTTATATTCTTCAATAAGAAACGAGCGTAACTCCTGATAATAAGGCTTTTGCCATTCCTCAGCGAGCAGCCCGTCCCATTTGTTTCCGGTTATTCTCTTCATTCAGTCTTTACGCCGCCCAGAATACGGCCGCGCTTTTTTTCTATGTAAGTGATCACAGTATATACCACTGTTGCGCATATCATGCCCAGAAGCAGTCCGCAGATGACATCCGAAGGATAGTGCATACCCAGATAGAGTCTCGAGATGCCTATCAGCACGCCCAGTACCACAAGAGCAACAGACAGCCTGTGCATCAGCTTAGGGTCTGCACCTGTGCCTTGCCACCCGAGGCACGGTACAAGGTCATACGACCTTCCGTTCTCCCCTTTCAGCGGCAGAGTTGCCATGAACATGCCCCAGGCAGGTCCCATCGCGTTCGCCGAATGTCCGCTCGGGAATGATGCGTCGCCCGGATGAGGCAGGAAAGGCTTTACCGCCTCAAAGATCTCCCACGGCCTTGCCCTGTCCACAGCCGGCTTGATAATCAGGTTGCAGCAGAGGAATGTGAGCATCAGCGAAAAGGTGCATACAATACCGAGCCTGCGTGTCTTCTTGAAGATCAGAAGTATGAGGCAGAGCACGATCCAGAAGTAGCCGCCTTCGCCGAAATAAGTGATAACTTTCATTACCGGAGTAAGCCAATCGGCATTCAGAGCACTCTGAATGCCGATCAGCAGATCACCGTCAAATTGTGTAAAAGAATCCATTAATTACTCTCTTTGATCAATTATTATTTCTATTCGCACATGCCTTCAGGATAGTTGATGTATACCTTCGGTATTCTGAGGTCGAAGCAGCATGTGATCTCGTAGTTGATAGTTCCGTTGATAGCAGCCAGGTCATCAGCGCTTATCTCCGCATCTCCCTGCTTGCCCATGATAACGACCTCGTCTCCGAGCTTTACGTCAGGAACTGCCGAAACATCGACCATGCACTGGTCCATACAGATGTTTCCGACGACCGGGCACTTGATCCCGCCGACCAGAACGCTGATCTTTCCGCTGTTGAGTCTCGAATATCCGTCAGCGTATCCGAGTCCGATAGTGGCGATCTTCGTTTCCTTGTCAGAGGTGAACTTGCGTCCGTAACTTACGGATGTTCCTGCAGGAACAGTCTTGAGATTTACGATCTCAGCCTTGACTGTCATGACCGGCTTAAGATCGAGCACCTTGCCCTTGAGGTATCCGGACGGAGCCAGGCCGTAGAGAATGATTCCCGGACGGCACGCGTCGAAGTGGATCTCAGGATATACCATGATCGAAGCCGAGTTTGCGCAGATCTTCTTAGGGTCAAATCCCGCAGCATTCAGCTTTTCCATGAAAGCGTTGTAGTTGCTGATCTGCAGTCCCGTGTATTCTCTCTGCTCCTCGTCAGCCGTTGAGAAGTGAGTGATGATTCCCGGGAGCTCGATGCCCGGGAGCTCAGAGAACTTCTTGTACTGCTCGACTGCATAGTCGCGTTCCTCTTCGGTGAATACTCTGAATCCGATACGTCCCATTCCTGTATCAAGAGCGAAGAGGCACTTTACAGGATCTGCACCTTCAGCCATTACTTCATCGCTCAGAGCCTTGACGTAGTCATAGTGCATCACTACCGGAGTAAGGTCATACTCTATAACTGTATCAACGCATTCAGCCGGTGTCAGTCCGAGGATCACGATGCTTCCCTCTATACCGTCTTCGCGTAGATTTACAGCCTCTTCAAGAGTCGCAACGGCATATTTGTCCACACCGTTGTATTTCAGGACTTTTGCGCACTCAGTAGCTCCGTGTCCGTAACCGTTTGCCTTGATGACTCCGATCATCTGCGGGCACTGCATCTGCGCTTTGATCTGCTTTACGTTATGATCAAATGCCGACATGTCGATCTCGGCCCAGACCTGTCTTAACGTCTCCTTATACATAGCATTTTCTCCTTATATGAACCTTAAATATATTGGTAACAATACTTGCTCAGAAAAATTTTACTACTCGTTTAAGCTTATATCAAGAACATGCCGTTCCAAATACGGCGGGCACGATCGATGCTTCCTGCCGCAGCGTCTTCCCCGTTCCCGGCCGGTTCAGCCGGCTCTTCCGCAGGCGCTGGTTCCGGCTCCGGTGCAGGCACAGGTTCCGGCCTGCTGATAAGCTGTATCTCCCTAAGAAGCATAGCCTTCTTTGTGTATACGACTCTGACTTCGTCATCCTTCTGCGGAAAGTATCCGCTTGATATCTGGGTATCCTTGGTCAGGTTGAGCGTGACCGTCTCCCCGCCAGCAGTCTTTATTGTACAGGTCTGTTTTTCCTCATCGCCTTCGACTATGGTTCCTTCTGTATCCACTTTTACGTCAGGTTCCTGTACAGGCTCCGGCTCAGGAACAGGATCAGGTGCTGGTTCAGGTTCAGGTTCAGGCGCCGGCTCTTCGTCGCCCGATCCGTCAGGCTTGTCCTCATCACCCTCTTCGTCTTCCTGCTCACTGCTGCCGAAAGGCTCTATCTTTCTCGCCTCCATCGTCGACTTATAGTACATGACCTTTACCTGATCTTCTTCCTTCGGGAAGTATCCGCTCAGGATCTCCGTGGCGTCAGTCACGGTCAGAGTGATCTCGCCGCCGTCGCTCAGCAGGACGCTGAAGGTATTGTTCCCGTCAGATGTCCATCTGGTCAGCGTTCCGTCCACGATCACCGCGTCATCAGGATCAGGCTCCGGCGCAGGCTCAGGTTCAGGTGTCGGTTCCGGCTCAGGTGTAGGTTCCGGTGTCGGTGTAGGTTCCGGTGCAGGCTTCGCCTCCTCAGTCCAAAGCGCCGTCACCGTAAGGTCTGCCGTGATCTTGCTGAAGTCCTTGTCCCAGCCCTTGAAGGTATATCCCTTCCTCGCCGGATTCGGCGGCTGCTTGGCAGCCTCGCCCTTTACCACCGTCTGAGTGCTTACCGTGCCGCCCACGCCGTCAACGAAAGTGACCTTGTACGTGACCGGAGGCTCCGGTGTCTTCTTCACGCAGTATACATTGGTCGCAAGAGCATCACGGTTTATGTTTCCCGTATAGGTGATCTCTGACTTGTATCCCGCTGCCGGCTTGTCGCCTGTATATTTTGTGTTTTTGTCAGTATGGATTATGTAGACCTTCTTGCCCGTGTCGAGAGTCAGATAATCAGCCTCCACACTCTTTATGGTCCCGTTTACGGTAAGCTTTTCCTTTTCGGCCTCTTTTACGATATTGATCTCCAGAGCCACAGGTAGCTCATCGAGCTTGCCGTCATATCTGATATTGACGCTGTCTCCGGTATGCGCGTATTTTGCCGCTCCGGTGATGACAGTATCCGCATTGAAGGTGAATCTGATCGACTTTGCCGAGTCTATCGCCAGCAGAATGCTGTTCTCAGTAAACTCCGCAACTATGCCGCTGACCGTCTTCACCTCAGGCTTCGCGATCTCCGCAGTCACGGTGATGCTTGCCGCGTAAGGATACTCACTCAGGTCGCCCGTATATATGACACTGACCTCATCGCCTACGCTCAGGTCGCCCGCGACCGCCGTCTCTTCATTTCTGACAAAAGATACCGTAAGGCTCTTTCCCGTAACAGTCAGCTCATCCTCCTTGACCTGTGTTACAGTGCCTTCAAAGACCAGCTCTTTTTCTATGTGCGAACGCAGGATCACTTCGTCGGCATGCATCTTGCCCATGCTCTTGTGATAGCTGACCTCAACAGTATCTCCCACGTAAAGACGGTCCTCATCTCCGAGGCGGTAAGCTGTTTCTTTTTCCGTCTCGATCTCAAATCGCCCTTCATCGTTTTCGATCGTGATCTGCCCCTCTACCGCATTGATCAATGTTCCGGTAACGGATCCGGACTCGGACTTGCCGCATGCAGCCAGCACAGGAATAAGAAAACAAGTAAGCAGAATAATGATCGTTGTCCTGATACTTTTATTCATATTATTTCCTCCGCAGTGATATTTCCGAATTTCAGTCTTATTTCCGATTATCAGCCATATTTCCGAATACTTGGTCACAGTAATTATACCCTACTTCTTTCGCATAATGTCCGTTCCTTATTATGTGTTAAGCCGAACCTTGCCTTATCGTGCAAACTATGCTATTATACTCGGGCACGAAAACTTTATATGTCTCAGTAGCTCAGGGGATAGAGCAACGGTTTCCTAAACCGTGTGTCGGAGGTTCGATTCCTCTCTGGGACACCACAACTGACCTATTCGAACTTTTACTTTTATCGCGGCGGATTCGCCGTGAGAGTACAGATGAATAAGGTAACATAAAAAACGGCCGAGGCCGTTTTTGTTTTGATTTTACAATTTTTTCTAAAGATATTTTATTAGGTTTCATGCCAAAGGTGCTTGATTAATTAATACTATGGCAGCTGACAACAGCAATCATTCTCTAGTTTATTTTGGTGTAACGCACATAGCTACTGTATGACCCCAAGCCACCCAATGTTATTTCTGTATCATTGTAAATCCATGTAATTAAACAGAAAGAGCCCAAGTCAGACCGCTCCTGTGGATCTCCATATTTTTTGGTTAACACCTTTTCCATTGCATCTTGATTTTCATCAAAAAATACCGATACTTCTCGTAATAAGTCTGTATTCTTATTGAAAAGGAACTGCGCTCGAGCTTTATATCCAAGATGTTTTGTTTCTCCTATCTCCAGGTATCTCACCTTAGGATGTTTTTCTACACCTGAGCCAATCTTTTTTTCAACCTGTTTATAAGTATCCTCCCATGTTACTTTCTCAGGCAATATGCTATGTCCTGAATTCGATCTCTGCTACAGTTGAACTGCTTCGCAGAGAGATGGATAAAGTCGCTTCTACACTTCCAGAATATCCTATCGTCATGGCTATGGACGGTGTAGGTCCGACTCTTGGTCCTCAGCTCATAGCTGAGATTGGTGATGTCACCCGATTTACCAAGAGAGGTGCCTTAACTGCATTTGCTGGAGTTGATCCTGGCGGAGATCAGTCCGGAGATCATGAACGCAAGAGCAATCGTACCTCCAAGAAAGGATCCCCGCACTTAAGAAAGACTCTTTTCGTGGTCATGGATGGTATTCTGAAACGCTCGCCAATGGACAACCCAGTCTATCTTTTCATGGATAAGAAGCGTTCTCAGGGAAAACCTTACTACGTCTATATGACTGCCGGAGCGAATAAGTTCCTGCGCATTTACTATGGACGTGTAAAGGAATATCTCGAAAAACTCGAAGAATCCCAAGAGTCATAACACCGATAATAGGTTCCATTTTCCTGCCGATGCACTGCATTGGCTTTGTTTGATTGCATAGAATTCAACCTGTATAAAAATGTCAAAGTTCCTCAAAATCTGCTTGACTATTTATTTGCAGACTTCTCTCCACAGCTGCAGTCGATACATTTAGCTCTGATTGCTTTCATAGGTGTAATATTTGTCACTCTCATCCTCCTCTCTATATTGCTTGTCACAAGATTCATAACAATAGATCTATGCCTCTTGCTGTTCAGAAGTGCTCCCGCTCTCACTTTCTCTGCAAAGTTCAGCGATTATGTCATACCATTTGTCGCATCCAGCTTGCATCTCGTACAGCTCCGGCATTATCACTCTGACAATTTGCTTGATCTGTCTTTCGCTTAGCTCCATAAAACCTCCTTTCGATTCTTCTAAAGTGATAACTTGTATCGTTTTTGGAAGGCGTAGCCTCTCCATGTATTTCTATTTTTATACAGTCGTTTTTGGGAAGTAGATTATTATATAACTTTTCTGACATAGTCAAGCGATAAAATAATCTTTTTTGCTATATTTTTATTGTATATGTTTCGATAATATGATACAATCCTTCCAGAAAGAGAGGTGACTAACATGTCAATAGGCGAAAGGATACGTTTTTTCAGGCGGCGCAAGGGTTTGACACAGGCAGAACTCGGAGAGGCTATGGGGTTTGCCGGGAAATCGACAAATGTCAGAGTGGCTCAGTATGAATGGAATAGACGTGAACCGAAGAGAGATGTAATAGAGCAATTCGCAGAAATCTTTGATGTTGCACCGGAAGCTATTCAGAGCCCGGAAATCGATACAAAGATTGGCTTTATGCATACACTTTTCCAGATGGAAGATCTGTACGGACTAACTGTAACAGTACTTGACGGTTACATTTGTCTGAAGCAGGATATCAACCATCCGAAGTACAACAAGGAAGTAGCTGACGATCTCCGCGCATGGTATGTCATGAAGAACAAGCTTACGACCGGCAGCATATCCAAAGACGAGTATGATGAGTGGAGATATAAATATCCGATGCTCAGGGAGGATGCGGGAAGCAAAGAAGGCTATTATTACAATCAGAATTCCGGTGTTCAGCCACCAGCAATGGAAGTACGAGATAACACCGCCATTTACAGCGAAAGTGATGTCGTAAAAATCCTGCAGTTTTACAAAGACCAATTAATGGAAAAAACAAACGACAAATAGGTGCGATCCGTATCCCGGAAGGAGTTTTATGAGTAATACAGCAAAACCTGCTAGTGATAACAAGCGGCAAGAACCAACGGTAGTTGCTATTGTTGATGAGAAATCACTAAGAGATAAAATCTATATTGTGCGAGGAGTTCAGGTCATGCTTGATTTTGAACTTGCTGAGCTCTATGGATATGAGACTAAGTCTTTCAACCAGCAGGTGCGAAGGAACGTTGATAAATTCCCGGAGGATTTCAGATTCCAGATTACAAGAGAAGAACTGGATAACCTGGTGAGGTCACAAAAAGTTACCTCACGAAACAATGTTTTCAAGGGGCAATCAGGTGGCTCACGGTACTTGCCATGGTGTTATACAGAGTCCGGAGTATATATGCTCATGACCATATTAAAAAGCGATGTTGCAGTAGCACAAAGCATCGCTTTGATTCGCACCTTCCGTGCTATGAAGGAATATATAATTGAAAGCCAGCCATTACTTAGTGGTGATGCATATGTATATCTGCTTCAGCAGATGAATGAAACTAACAAAGAATTGGATGAAGTCAAATCAAACATGTTGACCAAGTCCGACCTTCCGAAATTTATGAAGCTATTCGATCAAGGCATACAGAATGAAGAAATTCTTATCCTTGATGGTCAGCCTTTCAAGGCAGATGTCGCATATCAGAAGATATATCGAAGTGCAAAGAAATCCATCATCATAGTCGATGATTACATCGGAGTAAAGACATTACAGCACCTTGTACATGCCAGGCCAGGCGTAAAACTGACAATTATAAGTGACAATAAGCTCCGACTCTTAAAACTCTCGGAATATAATGATTTCCTGAAGGAATATCCTTCAAAAGTTGTTGACTTTATCAAGACGCAGGATAGAACTCATGACAGATACATCATTCTCGATAATGGCACTGCCGAGATGAAAGTCTACCATTGCGGAGCCAGCAGTAAGGACGCGGGAAAGCGGATAACTACAATATCAAAGCTCTCGGAAGTAACGGAATATCAAGGAATGATAGCATCCCTCCTGAGTAACAATAAGCTGATACTGAAGTAAACGTATGCCCACTGGAAGTCTTGAATATCTCCCATTTTACTGACGTCAGTAGAATGGGAGAAGTGATATTATCAAAGCACTAAACCACAGAAAGGATCACATGAAAAACGCAGTAATATACGCAAGATACAGTTCAGATAAACAGAATGAAATGTCCATCGAAGGACAGATTGAAGAATGCCAGCGCTATGCGGCTTCCAATGATCTTCTTATCGTGCAGGAATATATCGACCGGGCGCAGAGTGCGAAGACCGACAGGCGACCGGAATTTTTGCGTATGATCGCTGACAGCGAATTTGGCA
>Ga0256405_10003842_pt1 | contig 30003 bp, 31 predicted proteins | sample RumenRJG_02DNA_FD_189096 | JGI IMG/M metagenome (GOLD analysis project Ga0256405, IMG submission 189096) | Bovine rumen microbial communities from Lethbridge, Alberta, Canada - RJG_02 | ecosystem: Host-associated > Mammals > Digestive system > Stomach > Rumen | place: Canada: Alberta...
TAGAATAAATTGTTTGAAAAAAAGCGTATTACGCCGGATTCCGGCCGGGAGGATTTTGATGAACGAGATCAAATGCCCCAATTGCGGGAAGGTGTTTCAGGTGGACGAGGCGGGCTATGCCGCCATCGTTTCCCAGGTTCGCAATGAACAGTTTGATAAGGAGCTTGCCGCCCGTACCGCCTCCCTCCGCAGGGAGATGGACGCCGCCCGTGAAAAGCAGCTGGCGGAGCTGTCCGCTGCCCGTGACCGGCAGCTGGCTGATCTTTCCGCCGCCCGTGAGCGGGATCTGTTTGAGAAGGATCAGGAGATCCTTCGGCTGAAGGAAAACGCCCGGTCCGCCGATACCCGGGAACAGCTGGCAGTGCAGACCGCCGTCCAGCAGAAGGAAACCGAGATTGTCTCCCTGCGGGATCAGATCCGGCTGGAAAAACAGGCTGCCGAGATCCGGGAGCAGGGACTGAAGGAAGCTCACAAAACCGAGGTAGCCCGTCTGGAAGCCGAGGTGGAGCAGTACCGGGATTTCAAAATGCGCCAGTCCACCAAAATGATCGGCGAAAGCCTGGAGCAGCACTGTCTTATTTCGTTCAACCAGGTCCGGATGATGGCCTTCCCCCGCGCTTATTTTGAAAAGGATAATGAAGTGGTGGAAGGTACCAAGGGCGACTTTGTTTACCGGGAGGAAACCGAGGACGGGCTCCCTCTGCTCTCCATTCTCTTTGAAATGAAGAATGAAGCGGACGCCACCGAAAAGAAGCACAAAAACGAGGACTTCATCGACAAGCTGGACAAGGACCGCAAAAAGAAAAACTGTGAGTACGCGGTTCTGGTCTCTATGCTGGAGCCGGACAGCGACCTGTACAATGCGGGCATTGTCACCGAGTACCGGTATGAAAAAATGTTTATCATCCGGCCTCAGTTCTTCATTCCGCTGATCTCTTTGCTTCGCAACGCCGCTCTTTCCGGGATCCAGGCCCGCCGGGAGCTGGAGCTTGTCCGCCGCCAGAACCTGGACGTGCAGCAGTTTGACCAGGCGCTGCTGGAATTCCGGGATAAATTCGGCAAAAACTACCAGATCGCCCAGTCCCATTTTGAAAAGGCCATCAGTGAGATTGATGAAACCATCAAACACCTGGAGAAGGTGAAGGAATCCCTCACCAAGTCAGGCAACCAGCTGCGGCTTGCCAATGATAAAGCCCAGGATCTCACGATCAAGAAACTGACCAAAGGCAATCCCACCATGCGGGATAAATTCGAAGAAGCCGGGATCAGCATTGACTGATCCCGGCTTCTCTGTTTTCAGACATTTCTAATTTCACTTTGTTCCTGGAATGGGATGACGTGCATCAGGTGTCATTCCGAGCGAAGTCGAGGAATCCCTTGATATATCAGTTGCGTGTCCACAGCCTGGCCAGTGTCCGGGCCACGCCGTCTTCATCATTGCTCTCCGCCACTTCATCCGCTACAGCTTTGACGCAGTCCAGCGCGTTGCTCACGGCTACCCCGTAGCCGCACCGTCTGATCGGTTCAAGATCATCATTATCATCGCCGAAATATATGGCCTGTTCAGGCTTCAGCCCTACGCTCTCCAGCAGCTGCTGGATCCCCTGCCACTTGGTAGCGGTCCGGCTCATATACTGACGCAGCTTTTGATCCGCCACGGTACTGTACACCGTCTCCGGCAGATCAATCCGGATTTCCTCCGCGGAGCGGCCCGGATGGCTGGCCAGGATTTTATAGATTCTTTCTTTTTTCGGGATCTCCCGGATATCATCTGTCACTGCGGGGCGCCAGATGGGAATGTCCTGGTTGGCGTAGATGCCGTTTTCAGCCTCCACTGAAATGACCATATCCTTTGTTTCGCAGAGCTGGTTCAGGATGAACAGAGCGTCCTCTGTTTCAATGGCGTTTTCATAGGTGTGTTCCGGCGTCAGGGTTCTTGCTCCGTTCAGTGTGGTCACAGCGTGAAAGCTGATGATCCTGCGGTAATCGGCAATTGCCCTTTCCGGCCTTGCCGTTGCCGCAAACAGGTAAGCTCCCGCCTGCCGCCACTCTCGCAGCACACCCTGCGTGTATTCAGAGATGGTTTTATCCGTCCGCAGCAGCGTCCGGTCAAGGTCGACAATCACCGCATGATAAGGCAGCTGACTCATCTGGTTTCCTCCGTCTGGTTATTGGGCTTACCGGTGAACGCTGATCTCCGGAAGAATCGCGTCAACATCCACAAAAGCGACCCTGTAATCTGAACGGTCAACATATACCGGCACCTCATCAGAGGTCAGCAGTTCCTTTACATTCATATACAGGTTCCGGCTGTACCAGATATGAACCACCCCTGTATCCGGATCCTTGTACTGGCATTCCAGCATGTACGGACTTCCGTGCGTCCCGTTGACGCTCGTGTTCACCTTAACATCCGTGATTTTCGCCATTACGTAATTCCCGCTTTCATACGCCCGGCGCATGCGTGACCTTCGGCGCAGGTCAACGAACAGGAAAGCGAGTCCGAGAAGCAGGAAAATGGTGCCGATTCCCCCGAATACCGCCAGGAACACCAGAGGATCTTCCGGATCGTGCCCGGCTTTGCTGAACCACAATCCCAGCCCGATCGGCAGGAAAATCAGTCCCATCGGCATAAAAACAAAGCCCAGAATCCCCCAGACTGTCCACCCGTACTTCTTTTTCTGTTCCATTTCTGTTCACCTCGCGGTAAATATTTAGCGGGATTATACATCAGTACTCCCGCCAAAATCAATCATGGTTTTCGTATTTCTGTTCGCCGGGCCGGATCAGTTCCCTCAGGTCCCGTATTTTCAAAAACGAAGTGTCTGCGTCTGCAGCCGGATTGGCCGCGATCAGAATGGGCGTAATACCCAGAGCCGCCGCTCCTTCCAGGTTTCGTATGCTGTCGTCAATAAATACCGTTTTTTCCGCGGGCACCCCGGCTTTATCCAGTGCGTCCAGGTACATCCGCTGATCCGGTTTGAACGTGCCGACAAAACAGCTGTAGGTGCAGAACGAAAAATACTGCCTCACCCCGATATATTCCAGCTGCTGTTCAATGCTCGGCCACGTGTCGGAGATAATCCCCAGCTTATGGGTTTTGCTCAGCGTTTCCAGCACCTCTCCGATTCCCGGATAAGGAATATAGTTTCCCATATTGCCTGCCCGGTCATCCGCCGCCTCTTTCAGCGCGTCATCCGTCAGGCCCAGTCCAAGCTGCTCTGAAACAATCGAATAGTACCGGAAAAACTGCCGGCGTTCCGCCTCCACAGAAGTTACCAGATGATCCCCGGCCAGGAAGCGCAGTCCGGCTTCCCGGGCTGCGTCAATCTCCGCAGGGCTGCGCTTTTTCAGCCCGTCTCCCGCCAGTTCCAGGAACTTCTTCGTAAACATCCAGTCTCCGGACGCAGGCATGTCCAGCGTATATCCCACATCGAAGAAAATTACCTTTTTATCCTTCAAAAGACCGATCATTGCACTCTCTCCGTTTTTCCAATCATCTTCGGGAACCTTCAGCGTACCTTCAGCTGTTCCAGATAGGGCTGATACCGCGGATACTGTTTTTTCAGCACAGGTTCCGTGCCGATCAGTTTCAGGAACGCTTCCGGTTCCATCCACTGATAGTCAACTGTTTCACCTTCCTGCAGCCGCACCGTATCCTTAGCGCAGTTCACTTCAGCCAGGAATGCATGAACGATGGAATGCGTCACCGGATTCCGCGTAATGCTGATCTGTTTCAGCGTTTCCGCTTCCAGCCCGGTTTCCTCCCGCATTTCCCTGCAGGCTGCCTCCTCCGGCGTCTCGCCGGCCAGGGCGGCTCCTCCGGCGCTGGCTTCCCAGCAGCCGGGATACATTTCCTTGCGGGAATCCCGGAGTGTCAGGAGAAATGTTCCGTCTCCATGCCGGATCAGGATGTCGCATACCAGGTGGTACCTTCCTTCGGGCATAGCCATCATTCGGGACCTTTCCCAGGTTTCCCCGGTTCTGTTCCCGTGTTCGTCATACAGATCCCAGATTTCCATTTCTGTATTCCTCGCATTCCTTCAGTTTTGCGGTGCCCGTTCCATTGCCCTGCCCTGTACCGGCACAAAGCCGTATTGCGCATAAAGCCCGTGGGCGTCGCGCGTCATCAGAAAGCCGCGCAATTCGGCATATTCCGGCTGCGCCGTAATATGGGCGATCAGCATCTTTCCCAGTCCCCTGTGCCGGTATTCCGGATCAATGACCACGTCGCACAGATAATAGGTTGTCGCGTAATCGGTCATCACCCTGGCAAAGCCGATCAGCTTTTCATTCGTCTCTGACCGTATCCCGTAACAGACGGAATGCTGCATGGATTTCCGGATCTTCTCCGCAGGCCGGTTCCCCGCCCAGTAGGTCGTTTTCAGAAGCTCCGCGGCTTCCTCAGTGCTGATTTGTTCTGTACCTTCTACGATTCTGAAATCCATGCTTCTTCCTCTTTCTTTACAGTTTTTTCATTTCCCGGATATCCAGCCGCTGCCTGAACAGGCCGTGCCGGTTGCAGTAATAATACAGCCATCCGCTGCCCCAGTAAAAGAACCGTGCTTCTGCACTGCCTTCCGGATACAGTGCTTTGATCTCACAGCTGTCCGGCGTCATATAAGCGATAAAAGACAGATAATGATCCTTGCTCATAGGATGCGCCGCAGATACATAAATTTCGTCCTCCGCCCTCTGCGTTTCCAGCCTGTGTGCCGGATCCTGTTCTTCCGTTTCCAGCGCCGGCAGTTGAATCCCGCAGCAGGAGATTACCGCATCTCCTCTCGCGAAGAGCACGTTCCCGCACACAGGGCAGACATAGAACCTGCTTTTCAGCATATTCGAAGCCCGGTTGGTATTCACGACAGCCTGCCCGCAGAGCAGCTCCGCCACAGAAATATGCAGTGCCTTTCCCAGCGGTTCCAGCAGGGACACGTCCGGAAATCCCCTTCCGGTCTCCCATTTGGAGACCGTCTTGTCGCTCACGCAGAGTTTTTCCGCCAGTTCTGCTTGCGTCATCTGACTTTTTTCACGCAGTGCTTTGATGACAGCTCCGGTAACATAGTGATCCATTCGTTATCACTCCTTTCCGGATGAAGCATATCGTCCTGCCATGCGTCTGCGCAACCTACGCTCCGTAGAATGTTATTCTTCCAGTAGCTTCTGTACCTCTTCCAGCCTCGGCGGGTACAGCGGCAGTGGAAACCGGGAAATGGCAATGGCGGAGCAGGCGCTGGCAAACCGCACCAGTTCCTCGTCTCCCATCCCGTGCAGCAAGCCGTACACGCATCCCGCCTTGAAAGTGTCTCCGGCTCCCAGCGTACTCCTGACTTCCACCTGGAATGGTTTCATCCGGTGAATGGGTTCTCCCTTCCGGGCATAGAGCATCTCTCCCCCGCCCTGGGTGATAATGGTCAGTCCATCTGTTTCCTGCTGCATCTTTCCCAGAACGGTTTCAGGTTCCATGCCTGCATAATGCTCCGGAACACATTCTTTGGAAACCACATTGACTGCTGCCATCTGATGCAGCGGAGAGTCGTGCGGACTGTCAATCGTCACAAAAGGCACTCCATGCTTCCGGCACAATTCCGCCGCCAGCAGGGATTCCTCCCGGAAGTAAGGATCAACCGCCGCTGCTTTGCAGCCCGCGATATCTTCTTCCTTCGGAATATTCCACCAACGTTCTCCTGTGGAAAACAGCGTCTGGAACCGGCCCATAGGCGAACGGACCAGCCCGGCGATCACTACGTAGTCCATCACGCCCGGATCTTCCGTAAACGTCATGGAAGACAGGTCCACCTGCTTGTTGGCATAGAAAGCCTTCAGCATCGGTGCAACCTCCGTGCCGATCCAGGTTCCGTCCATTTTCACGGATGCGCCCAGGGAATCCAGCACCGTCGCAGCTGTACCCGTCTCCCCGCCGGGCAGGAAGTACTGTTCCCGGATTTCCGAGTATTCATCCGGCTGAAGGAAACCATCCCTCAGCAGGAAGGAGTGGGTGCCCAGGATCTGACCAAAAAGATATACCTCAGGATTCCGTTCCATGGTTTTCTCCCTTCCCGGTTTTTATTCCGGTCGGTCCATTTCAAGTTCCAGGCATTTCCAGTCTTCATTTCCGATATGGTAATACTCCGCCTGCGTTCCGGTCTTATCCCGGAAACCGGCTGCCAGATAGCACCGGTAGGCCGGTTCATTGTTCTCAAAAACGCCCAGGGTGATCTTCTCCACCTTCAGCATATCAAAGGCATAGCGGATCGCCAGCTGCAGCATTTCCTTTCCGTAGCCCATCCCGCGTTTTTGATCATCCACGATGACAAACCCAAACCGCAGGATGGTTTTCTTTTCATCCGTGAACCGCATGATCATATGTCCGATCACACCGCTGTCATCGAAGGCTGTCATTTCATAAAAGGAATCCGAATCAGCCATCCCGTTATAGTGCCGGTTAAGGTCCTCCGCCGTAATCGGCCAGGATTCAAATCGGTCTGCGCACCATTTCCGGAACGTGGTTTCATCCCCGATCCAGGAAACGATCGTCTGTGCGTCACAGGCTTTGTAGGGTCGCAGTCTCAGCATGTTTTTATCCTTCAGGGTTCTTTCCAGAACCCTCCCTTATGAAAATTCTCATTTCCCAGCGGCTTTGCGGTCAGCCGGAACATCACGCATCCGTCCGGGCAGACAATCGTCTTGCTGTATTTGCTGTCGCCGCCCAGGTTCTCCAGGTCTCCGCCGCTGCGGACAGCCTCCATCAGCGGATAAAGCATCATCATCGTCTTGGAGCAGATGCCCTGTCCGTCCCGGTTCACCGGGCAGCCGTAGGTGCAGGTATAGATATCGCCGGGTTCCTCCCCGTTGCGGCAGTATCGCTCCGTATGGTCGCCCCGCAGGAACCCGGTCACTTCCACCGTGAACTCATACTCCTCGTCAAACCACTTTTTCATATTTTCCTCCTGATTCTCTGTCAGCCTGGCGGTTTGTCTTTCTGTTACGATTATAAAGATCCCTTCAGCAGGATGCAATCCGCCCGCCTATTTTTTCCGGAGGATATCCAGCGTATGATGGGATGCGCCGATCAGGTCCTGCCGTTCGCAGATGGCGAAGTGGTACTCCATCCATCTTTCGAAGATCTCGTCGTCCATTTCGTCAACCATTGTCCTCTGGTAATTGGTCGCCCCGTCCGTGGCAATCAGTTTCACCCGTTCCACGGGGATCTCAGCGTCCAGGGAGGCAATTTCCTCCGTCCGGATCAGATCAAACACCTCCGCCGGATCGCTGCCCAGGTGCCAGTCCGGCGAAAGCATGTTCCGCTCCAGCAGGTCCTGTACATGTTTTGATCCGAACGCGTAGTTGATCACCGTCGGCTCGTTCATGCAGTAGGCGGCCAGGATGTATCCGCCGGGCTTTGTCACCCGGACCGCTTCCCGCAGGGCCCGGAGCTTGTCCTCCCGGGTATACAGGTGATACATCGGTCCCAGCAGCATGGTCAAGTCATAAGCGTTGTCCGGCAGGAAGGACAAATCCAGCACATTCCCCTGCATGGCCCGGATCGGTTCCGTGCCGTCCAGTTTGGACTTCAGCACTTCCAGATTGCGGGCAACCAGTTCCACTGCCGTCACCCGGTAATCCTCCTTTGCCAGGGTAACGCTGTACCTACCCGTTCCCGCACCGACCTCCAGGATGGAGGGATCGGCCGCTCCTTCAAGACATTCCTTGATGTATTTCATGGTAGTCAGGTATTCCACCCGGCCGTGCCGGGAAAGGAGCCGTTTTTCTTCATCAATGGTGTTGTAGAATTCATCCAGGTAATTCATTCTCATCACCCTTTTTCTTACTGAATATTCTTTTACAGCGTTTTATACATCAGGATTTCATCGTGATAGCTTCCGTCGTCAAACAGCATCCCGTGAGGCAGCCTGCCGTATTCAATGAATCCGCTTTTGCGGTACAGCGCTTTTGCCCGCTCATTGTCCGCCACCACAATCAGTTCCATCTGCTCAAGCCCCGCCTGCTTCGCAAGTTCTGACAGGTATCCGATCATGGCAGTCCCGATTCCCAGCCCCCAGTATTCCTCATACAGGGCAATGCCCATCGAGCAGCGGTGACGATTCTTCCGCCTGGCGCCCATTCCGAAGAAGGAGCAGTTCCCGGCGAGTTTTCCGTCCACCGTGGCTGCCAGCATGGCCGCTGCCGGATTCTCCAGCGTCCGGTTCAGGAATTCCGCTTCCTCCTCCGCCTTTTTATCCACCTCGTCCGGATAGCGCGTCAGAAACGGCGTTTCCGCGGCAATCTGCTTCAGGAACCGGATCAGTTCCTCTGCCAGGTCAGGGGTTGCCGGTTTCAGGATACAGGTCCTGCCGTCCTTCAGGGTAATGGTTTTCTCTGCAAACCTCATGGTTCATTCCTCCTGCAATAACAAAAAGCCGCTTATCTGTCAGAGATAAGCGGCTTCGAAATCTGTTCCGGGTATGCCGGAGCTACTCTTCTCTGATCAGCTTTTCATGGTACGTAAAATAGACGCGGACCTGCCATTCAACGTTCGCGACGACAACACTATGCAGTTCACATACGTACCGCTTCACAGAGAATTGCTCCTTTCCTGAAAATATTGGACTGACTATACTACAGGGAAAAGACCCATGTCAAGCATAAACTTTCAGTTCGTCAGGATTTTTCTTTATTCCCGGCCGGATGGAGCCGGCGGTGAATGGCCTTCTCAATTTCCACAATCAGGATGATAATCAGTGCCAGTCCCATGGCCGTCACATACTCCGTCAGGGTAATCGGGGTAAAGGAGAACGCACGGTTCAGGAACGGAACGAAAATCACAGCTGCCGTGATCAGCAGGGAGAAGGCCAGCGTCCCCCACAGCCACTTGTTCTGCTTCCGGATGCTGAAGAGGGACGAACTGCGGCTGCGCATGTTGAAGGAATGGAATATTTCCACCATGCTCAGCGTCAGAAACGCCATCGTCATACCTGTCGGAGATTCTGCGAATCCCCAGGAGCCGGTTTCCATCCGCAGTCCGATAAAGTAGCTGAGAACCGTCAGCGCGGCGATCACAAATCCCTGGAACGCGATGCCGAAGCCCAGGCCGTCGGCAAAAATGCTTTCCTTCCGATGCCGCGGCGGGCGCTGCATCACGTCTTTTTCCGCGTCCTCCATGCCCAGGGCGATAGCCGGCAGGGTATCGGTGATCAGGTTGATCCACAGGATGTGTACCGGTTTCAGGATGGTGAAGCCCATCAGCGTGGCCGAGAACACCGCCAGCACCTCCGCCAGGTTGGCGGAAAGCAGGAACTGGATGGCCTTGCGGATATTGTCATAGATGCGGCGGCCTTCACCCACTGCGGAAACGATCGTGGCAAAGTTATCATCCGTCAGGATCATATCCGCCACAGATTTGGTCACGTCGGTACCGGTAATGCCCATGCCCACGCCGATGTCCGCGCTCTTGATGGAGGGGGCGTCGTTGACGCCGTCCCCGGTCATGGCCGTTACCATGCCCAACGCCTGCCAGGCGTTTACAATACGCACTTTGTTTTCCGGCTGAACCCGGGCATAGACGGAATACCGCCGCACGTCATGTGCAAACACTTCATCCGGGATCGCGTCCAGTTCCGCGCCAGTGATGGCCATCTGGCCAGGCTTCAGGATGCCCAGTTCCCGTGCAATCGCCGTCGCGGTATCCTTATGGTCACCAGTGATCATAATCGGCCGGATTCCGGCGCTGCGGCACTTTTCAATGGCGTCCTTCACCTCGGGACGGATGGGGTCAATCATGCCGCACATGCCGATCCAGGTCATGTCCTGTTCCAGCATTGCCGGATCGTTGGATGCCGGCTTTTCGTCATGCACCCGCTGCGCGGCTCCCAGCACCCGCAGGGCCTGGTCCGCCATCGCTTTGTTCTCCGTCAGGATCTGCTCCCGCTGCTCTTCGGTCATCGGCACCGCCTGGCCGTTCTGCCAGATCTTTGTGCAGCGTCTCAGCACTTCATCCGGCGCGCCCTTGGTAAACTGGATGAACCCATGTCCGGCGCTCGCGCGATGCAGGGTGGTCATCATCTTGCGCAGGGAATCAAAAGGAGCCTCGTCCACCCGCGGCAGCTCCGCGGCCAGCTCGTCCTTGGGCATGCCGTTCCGGTTGGCGTCATTGACCAGCGCGCATTCCGTCGCCTCGCCCACGGCTTCGCCCGCTTCCAGTTCTGCGTCGGAGCACAGCGCCATCGCGGACATCAGCAGCTTTTCATCCTCGGTTACTTTCCGCACAACAGTCATTTTGTTCTGCGTCAGCGTGCCGGTTTTATCTGAGCAGATAATCTGGGTGCAGCCCAGGGTCTCCACAGCCGTCAGTTTCCGGATAATGGCATGGTTCTTGCTCATCTTGGTCACACCGATGGAAAGCAGCACTGTTACCACCGCGCTCAGGCCCTCGGGAATAGCTGCCACCGCCAGGGAAACAGCGATCATGAAGGTATCCAGGACGGCCTTGCCGCCGTTTCGCACCAGGTTCACAATGAAGACAAAGGCGCAGATCACCAGGATCATGGCGGACAGTTTCCGGGACAGCTCTTTCAGCTTGATCTGCAGGGGCGTTTCCTCGTCCTTCGCGTTGGTCAGGGCGTCGGCAATGGCGCCCATTTCCGTATCCATCCCGGTTCCGGTCACTACCGCGTGTCCCCGTCCGTAAGTGACAATAGACCCCATGTATACCATGTTCTTCCGGTCTCCCAGGGATACTTCTCCGTTTTCGGCAGCCGCAAGCGCCTCACTCTGTTTCTCCACGTCCGTGGATTCACCGGTCAGAGCTGCCTCCTGCGTCTTCATGGAAGCGCATTCCACAATCCGGGCGTCCGCGGGCACCGCGTCCCCGGCTTCCAGGATCAGCAAATCTCCCCGGACCACTTCATCCGCGTGGATGGTTTTCTGGTGTCCGTCGCGGATCACCTTAGCCGTGGCGGCAGCCGCCTGCTGCAGCGCCTCGATGGCCGCCTCCGCCTTGCTCTCCTGGTATACGCCCAGGCAGGCGTTGATCACAACCACTGCCAGGATGATAATGGTATCGGTCAGGCTCTCACCGGCATACAATGCCGTGATGGCGCTTACCACCGCTGCGATGATCAGTACGATAGTCATGGGATCCTTCAGTTCCCCGAGGAACTTCCGGAGCAGGCTTTCCTTTTCGCCTTCCTTCAGCTTGTTGTGTCCGTCCCGGGCAAGCCGTGCAGCGGCTTCTTCTTCGCTCAGGCCTTCCATGGAGGAACCCGCTTCAGCCAGTACGGCTTCCTTGTCCTCAAGATATGGTTTCAACTTCTTCTCCTCCCGCCTTTTCACGGCATCTTTCCGTTGCTGTACATCGCGGTCATCGTTTCCTGTTCTTCCCATTTTATACCTGTCCGGCATTTCATTCAAGCGCCGCAGCGGCGTCAATATGTGCATCCGGAACTTCCATGATATTCCAGCATAAAGCTGCGCCCGCAAACCCGTGTTCCCGGATCGCTTTCAGCGAATCCGTAACATAATCCGCGTCTGTCCGGACCAGATTCTTATGGTAATTCAGTTCAATACCCGGATACACCTCGCAGGATGCGCTCCGTACCGCTTCCAGCTGGGAATCCAGCAATTCCCTGCCTGCTGTCAGCCTGATCCGGCCCTGCGCGCCGGGCGCATACTGTTCAAAGAGGGCGTATTCATAGCCGATTCCGGCCGGCGCTTCTGTCCTCCGGTACAGCATAGGCTTGATAAAATCAGCGTATTTCGTGATCCTTTGATAATCCTGGCCTACAAACCGGCTGACGAACGGGGCAAACAGATCCAGTCCCACAATCAGGCCCTTCTCCTTAAAATACCGGCAAAGCTCCGCGGCCGCTTCCGCAACAATCTCTTCCTTGACTTCAAAAAAGCGCTGTGCCAGGGGATCCTTCAGCGTAAACCGCCCGTCCATGGGATAGTCGGCCAGATCGAAAAAAGCGTCCTTCTGCTGCTGATACCGTTTCAGGACAGTCTCCGTATCCACACCCTTTTTCTGGAACATCTCCCTGCACCTTGCGCACCCGCAGCTCAGCACTCCGGATACGCCGGCAGCAAAGGACTGGGTCCGGATCCTGTCCAGGAAAACCCCGTCAAAACCGCAGTCCGAAAAATACTTTTCAAACAGTGCCTTAACAGCCTGCAGGTTTTTGCGGGAAGAAGGACAGTCAAAGGCAAAAGCCTCTTCCGCCAGCTTCCCGGGCGGAACAATCCGCTGTCCGGCGAGATCCAGCGCCTCATCCGTTTCAGCTGCTTCCCGGATCTCCGTAAACACCGGAAGCCAGAGCAGCATCTGAATTCCCGCCCGGCGAAGTCCGTGGCCCAGTGTTCTGTACAGGGACGGATCCGTGTTCCAGCCGACAATCACCCGTTCCACCGGAATCCGGCGGCTGATTTCTGTAATTCTCCCGAGGATTTTCTCCGGCTGTTCATGGGCGTCGTGCCATGATCCCGTAAAAACCTGCAGCGTGTATTTCATCTCTTGATCCCCTGTCTGGAATTGATTCGATTATATCACATGCCTGCGGGATCATCACCCTGTTTTCATCAGCCGCTTCGCCAAAAAGAAATCCGGAGGCCTGTCCGCCAGGCCTCCGGCTGGTCCTTCACCGCCCCGTTTGCGGCAGGAGATTACTTTTGGATCTGTGCAAGCGCGTCGTTCACCGCGGCAATCAGTGCTTCGCTGGTTTTGGTCGCGCCGGTTACCGTGTCAATCTCGGTAGAATTGGCCGCGATGATCGCGTCGGGAATGGCCGCAAAGGCCGGATCGCTAACGCCGGCGGTTTCGTTGTGGCTCAGCACCTCGATCTTCGCGATCTTATCCCCGTCCATGGTAACCTTTACCTTGACCTCTCCGCCGATCTCGCTGACGCCGGTGCCGATGTATTCGTTGGCAGCCAGTGTCTCCTCCGCGGGAGCAGCTTCCTCTTCAGGTTCAGGTTCTTCATAGCCGTACAGAACGTTCAGCAGGGAAATCGCCTTTACGGCCACTTCAGCCGTCACGGATGCGCAGCGCGCCTTGCGCTCCGGGTCCGCCATCTTGTATCCGGTCGCCGCCATATAGGTGCCCACGGAATCAACACAGTTGATGGAGTGCGCCACGGTGGTGATGGACTCAAATTCCGGCTGATACTGCGGAAAGCTGTGCTCCCGGTACCAGGCAAAAAGCTGGTCGCGTACGGTGGCTGCGTCCTGCGGCTCGCAGACCAGGCCGACAAACATCAGGGCGCCCGCCAGGGATCCGCAGAGCGTACCCGCGCCGAAACCTCCGCCCATCAGGGCACATACGCGGCCGGGCGTGATTTCGTTGTAGGGATAACCGGTCACTTCGCTCATGATGTCGATGATGCCGCCAAAGCATCCGCCGCCGCAGCCTCCGTATTCATAGAACTTTTCATAGCAGCGCTTCAGCAGCTCATCCTTGTCCAGCGGCACATATTTCCAGGGCCATACGGGAGTTTCCTTCCCTTCCGCCACTACAGGCAGCGGCAGGCTGCTGACTGCGACCGCACCCAGTGCGGCTTTTCCGGCGGTACGCAAAAATTCACGGCGGTTCATGTCCATTTTTACATTCTCCTTTTCTGTTTTTCAGTCTATGTGTACATTTCAGACATCTGTTTTCATTTTACGGAAAGCCGGCCTTTCTGTCAACGGCGTCCCGATGCCCCTGAAAAAAAGCATCCGGATTTCTCCGGATGCTTTGGACTTTGCTTAAGCGTTCTGCGCTTCCTGCGGTGTTTTCTCCGCCAGCCGTCTGAAGCCGAGGACCGCCACGATCACCCCGAGCACAAGCAGCGCGGCGGCAAAGGCAAGCTGCAGGATATTTCCCGCTGTCGGTGCGCTGGCCAGCGCGATGATTTTCTGGATCAGGGCAGTCAGCGTGACGCAAAGCATAATCACCATGGGCACCCACAGCATCCAGCCCTTCCGGTTGGTCTTTTTCAGGTAGACCGCGCAGGCAATGAGCGCCAGGGCACTGAGGCGATTCAGTGCATTTTCTCATGGAATGATCTCATAGTAGAGATAGTCTCCGGTAAATGCGCTTTCCGTCTCATTGGACTTCCTGTCATACAAAACGAAGCCGGCCGATTCATAATTCCTCGGGGCGGCCAGGTTGCTGTTGGTACAGACAATAATCCGCTTCAGCCCTTCAGACTCCCGGATCCTGCGCAGGGCCTCTTCCAGCTGCATGTGTCCGTACCCCCGGCGCTTGTATTGTTCCCGGATGCCGTTATGACCGATCTTGACGTAATCCGGCCTGTGCCGCGGATCCCAGGTCACAAACCCGATCGGCTCTCCGTCCAGGCAGGTAACCAGGCTGTATTTGTCGGCGATTTCTGGATTGTCATAAAAGAAGTCATCCGTCTCTTTCCAGTTCTCATCCCATATCTGCCGGTTCCTTTCATCGTAGGAATAAGCGTCTGCGAGAATATCATAGAGCGTTCCCCGAGGGAAATCCGTGAATTTCTTAAACTCAACCATTGGCCCTATACCCTTTTCCCTTCTTTAAACATCCTCATCATCTCATTGGTTAGGCTCAGGTTGTTCGGCTGCAGGACGATATCTTCCTGCTGTACCCATTCTGCATATTTCAGTTCATTCGGATCCATCCGGATCACTGACTCCTCGTCTGCGTCACAGTAAAAGCCCATCAGCAGATCCTGTGCCATTCCCCAGGGCTGGGACTTGTAATACCGGATATTGTGCACCCTGACGCCGGTTTCTTCCATAACCTCCCGTTGCACGGTCTGCTCCAGCGTCTCGCCGATCTCCGTAAAGCCGGCAACCAGCGCATTGTGCGCATAACCTTTCCGGTATCTGGTAATCAGCAGGCTGTCGCCTTTGATAACGCCGACAATGACCGCCGGATTGATCCTCGGATAAATCACGTGTCCGCAGCAGCTGCACTGCAGCGCCCGTTCCGCGGAATGACATCTGTTCTCCCCGCCGCACCGTCCGCACCGGCGGTTGTCGGCATACCATCTCCACAGGTGGTATGCGGTAAAAGCGGCAAAAAGTTCTTTTCCGCTGCCGGCATCCCGCAGTTCCCGCACCGACCTGAATTCAAATCCCGGAAGTGCTGTCTCTGCGGGTGTCAGTGCGCAGAAATACCTGTCTCCGTCCACCGAAAACAGATAAACCGTACCGTCCGCCGGAACGTCTTTTCCGGTGGTAAAGCGAATCCCTCCGTCCTGTATACTGACAAGAATTCTCCCGTCCCCGTCAAAGATCAGAACGGAATCCTTCGTATCAGGCATTCCCGGCATAAACGCGTTATCCAGCCTGGACGGTTCAATATCCTGTATCATGATTCTGATTCTCCATGTGCGGCCTTTTTTCCAGATTATCATAGCTGAAAACCGGTCGGTGATCAACAGCCTGTCAACCTGCTGTGTTTTAGTGTTCCTTCCGAAACGGGCTGTATACTTACCATTTGCAGTTTTGACGGCAGGATGATCTTTTTGTATTGACCTGAAGTAGACTCTAAGGTTTAAGATAGTAAAAACAACAGGCAAAAGAAAAGAGGTCGGCATATGGACAGGAATCCTGGCAACATTCTTCTCTCCTGTATATTCCCCGACATGACCTTGCTCGCCACACCACTCACAGATGAAACATTTTAATGGATAATCACTTCTGCCAGGCTTTTCGCTGTCGCATGTGGCTGCTTCTTCAAAGCTTAATCACTGCACTCCGGTTTATTCCGATATCCATACCATAACGCATTTTGCTCAAATGAACAATGCACATCGGCAATTTATTTAAAAATTGCCGATGTGCATTGATTGCTGTTGATTTGTTATAGACTCATGACAGATTAAATATCCTACGCTCCCTCAAACTCGCTCAGCTCTTCCCAATCTTCACGTTCCCCAACCCGCCTGAGGTATTCCATTCCACCATCAACAGCGCAGGCACCGCATGAACAATATTTGAAATCATGCACTGAAGTGCTTTCAATGATGTCTCCACATTTCCGGCACTTTATCTTATTCGTTTTGATTATCTTATTATCCATATGCTCCTCTGCATAACTACTTTCTTTCAATCGTCATAATAAGCCTTTTCAGTTCGTCAATCATAAACAATGGAACATTCAGGATCTTCCCGTCATAGCTGAGATTCTTCATTGACAGGCGAACAGCAATCGGTGTTTCAGCGTCAAAATCCTTTACATACCGCTTCATGCTGGCAGCTTTGACCGCTTCCCCTGCTTTTGCTTCAACCGGAATGATAACGTTCTCACACTGAATAATAAAATCAACCTCATGAGGAGCTTCAGCCCAATAGCGCGGCGGTACTTCAAAACTGCGAATCAAAGACTGATAAACAAAATTTTCAGTCAGTGCTCCTTTAAATTCTGTAAACAGTCTCATCTGCTCTGCAAAAGCTGTTGTAGATAGATGAGACAAGCGGCGCAAAATGCCTACATCTACAGCGAAAACCTTGAAGGCGCTCAGATCGTCATAACCGGACAGAGGCAGTCCGGGCTTTGTAATCCTGAACACTTTGCTGATAATATCAGCATCATTCAGCCAGTTCAGCGCGTTTTCATATTCCCTCGCCCGAGCGCCTGGCTTAACCACGCTGTACAGGAACTTCTTATTCTCCTTCGCAAGCTGGGAGGGTAATGACTGCCAGATATAGCGGATCTTCGGCACATCTTCAATCGGTGCATGTTTCCCAAAGTCATTCTCATAAGACAGGATAATATCAGCAAGCACCTTCTCCACTTCAGCCGGATCTCTGTCTTCCGTCCAGACCCTGACAGACTCAGGCATGCCACCCGTCACAAAATACTGCTTCAGTTTCTCTGTCAAAGGTGAAAAGAATGCATCCGGAATCGCTTCCGGCTCATTAATTGAAGAAAGATACTGAACATAATTTTCGGATCCGTCCGCCAGCAGGAATTCCGTAAAGGTCATCGGACCCATCTCCAGAAAATCCACCTGCCCTACAGGGAATCCACTGGACAATTGCAGCCCAAGAAGCGATCCTGCGCTGGCAACATAGTATTCCGGAGCGTCTTCCTTGAAATACTTCAGGCTGTTCAGCGCTTCTTCGCAAGCCTGGATCTCATCGAAGATGATCAGCGTATCCGTAGTAATCGCTTTCCCCGTAGCCATAGAAAGATTCTGAAGAATCCGGTGAACATCTTTTGTAGTCTGGAAAAACTGGGCGAATTCCGGTTCTCTGTCAAAATTGATCTTCACATATCCACCCGGAAACGTCTTGCCAAATTCCTCAAGAATCCATGACTTCCCAACCTGTCTGGCACCACGCAGCACAAGCGGTTTCCGTCTTTTGGAATGTTTCCATGCGATCAGGTCATTCATGATCAGGCGTTGCATTTTGATCACTCCCCCGTCCGTCCAAATCCAGTTCCTAATTCTCATTTGTATCATAATGCGGTGATATGGTTAAGTCAACTAAAATCACACTTTTTTTAAGTATTATGTGATTATAATCACGTTATTTCCGATAATTGTGTGATTGTTGGGTTTTTATTGGCAGAGTATTTGGCATCCGAAAACAACAGCAAACAACCTCATTCAAGCTTAAATTGAACAAGATACTCTCTCCAACAATGCCGTGCTTAGATATGATTATTCACGGAATACTTCTCAATCAAACTATCAAGATCTTTCTGTGTATGTCACTTTTAAAAAATCTGTGTCTGAACAGAATACGATCAATTATGATTGGCTTGCCATCGATGAGGGATTTTTGAGGGATTTTGGAGTTTTCAGAGGGCATAAAAAATCCGGAAGCTGTTGATTTGCAACAACTTCCGGTCTGTGCGGGAAACAGGACTTGAAGTCGGAGGCAGCTGTAAATAATGCATCTTTTTGTATAATCTGGTACAAAGTTGGAATCGAATCAGACAAAATCGATCAATATCATACACTCTGAGTAAACCCTGGTTGGGGTGGAAATTGGGGTGGAACCAACAACCGGAGATGATCTGCTGAGGCACGCTGTTGAAGGGGGCAGAAACAAGCAAACTGATCAACAAACGTAACAAAGGAGGTCATCACCATGGCACAGATGAAAAAGGAAATCATCGAAAACGGCATTCATTATACCTTTCACGGAGACTATTATTTCCCTGCTCTTGAATTTGCTGAAACTCCCCAACAGGGCATCGGCCGCTATGGCAGGATGCGCAAAAGCTACCTTGAAAAGCATCGCCCCGGGCTGTATGAGCGACTCATCCTTTCCGGAAAGCTGTACGAGCACCTGGCGGAAATCGATACCTGCTGCGCTGATCGGATGGACCGTATGGTCCGACAAATGGCAGATGCTGAAGGCATCAGCGAAGAGATGAAAACAAGAGATCAACTTGCTTGGGTCAGATGCATGAATAGCATCCGGCAGCGGACAGAAGAAATAATCCTCAACGAACTGGTCTATGCATAATCATGCTCCACTTAGCCGTCTCCCTGGAGGCGGCTTTTTCGAATGGCCCGTTCTAATGCACTCTGCCAGTACGAATCCCGGCACAACGAGATTGCGATCCAAGTATCATTGGGATAGAACAAGCAAATAATACTCCAGAATACTGGAAATCCATGCTGTACTGAGATATAATTAATTGTCTCTTATGTGCAATTTCAATCTGGCTGTCAAAGGAGTATGGATCGTGGTCAAAAACAACGTTGAGATCGATATAAAAGTCATGTGCATTGAAGCCGGGACAACGCAGGCCAAACTGGCGCATGAAATCAGTACTACGCCCGCCTATGTCAACCGGGTGATCCGGCAGAAGGAAACAGTCGTCAATAAAACCTTTACCAGCATGGTCGAAGCCTTGGGCTATGATATTCAGCTGACTTATGTAAAACGGACTGAAAACGGACAGGACGGTGATCAGCGATGAGCAGCAGAATTCCCAGCCTGCCGGAGGAACTTCTGTCTCTGATCCGGCATGGAGAGAATTATCAGGTCGAATACAAGGAAGCCAGAACCGATCTGCCGAAATCCCTATTTGATTCCGTCTGCGCATTCTCCAATCGGGAGGGCGGCGATATTTTCCTGGGCGTTCACGATACCGGCGTTGTTTTCGGCGTCGATCCGTCGGCCGCAGCAAAGCTCATTACAAACTTCGTCACGCTGGCCAACAACAAGGATAAGATCTTTCCGCCGCTCTATCTGTCAGCCAGAGAGTACCTTTTCGTCTCTGATGGCACCTTCTCCGGCGTGGACAAGAAAGGCAAAATGATCCAGGAGCAGGCCGGCGAATACCATATCATCCACATTCACGTTCCCGTCAGCCCGTCAGTCGTTCGTCATAAAGGGCGGATCTTTGACAGGAATGGCGATGCGGATATGGACATTACCGACTTATCCGACCGGGTCTTTCAGTGCTATGCCCGCAAGCAAAGCACCTATTACGTAAACAGGGTCTATCCCCATTGGAGCGTATCCGATCTCCGCGCTGATCTGATCGACAAAGCCCGGGAGATGGCGATTACCCGGAAACAGCTCTTCGATAAGCAGCGTCATCCCTGGGCAGATATGGACAATGAAGAACTGCTCCGAACGAGTGGGCTGATCCTGACGGATGAAGAAGGAAGAACCGGCATCACCCTGGCGGCAGTTCTGCTGTTTGGCACGGACAACATGATCGCCTCAGCCTGCGCTCATCACAAAACAGACTGCATTTACCGCGTCTATAACGTAGATCGCTATGACGACCGGGAGGTCATTCTAACAAACCTGCTGGAATCCTATGAGCAGATGTTCGCCTTCGGGCAGAAGCATCTGAATGATCTGTTCGTGCTGGACGGCATCCAGAGTGTTAGCGCCAGGGACAAGATCCTACGCGAAATTATCTCAAACTCCCTGGCTCACCGGGATTACTCCAGCGGGTATGTGGCCAAGCTGCTGATCGAGCGAGACAGGATCACCGTGGAAAATGGAAACCGGGCACACGGCATCGGTGCGCTGGACATCAGAAGCTTTGAGCCCTTCGCCAAGAATCCCACCATCAGCAAAGTATTCCGAGAAATCGGGTATGCTGACGAGCTGGGCTCCGGCATGCGGAACAGCTATAAGTACACCATGATGTACAGCGGCGCGGAGCCGGAATTCATCGAGGGCGACGTATTCAAGATCATCATCCCGCTCTCCTTTGGCTCCATGACAAAGGTCGGTCCGGGGAGTATTTTACCTGTGGCAAGTGGGCAAGTGGGCAAGTCAAGTGGTGAAGTCGGTGGTGAAGTCAGTGGTGAAGTCGGTGGTGAAGTCGGTGGTGAAGTCATACGCGTTAATCTTGATGTTCAGAAATTAAACGCTCTTCTTGAATATTGCAAGGAAGCCAGAAGTCGCACGGAGATGCAATCATTCTGCGGCATCAAATCGCAGGATTATTTCAGACGTAATATTCTTTTACCCCTGCTGGAAAGCGGCAGGCTGAAGCGCACAATCCCAGATAAGCCCAACAGCAGCAAGCAGAAGTATATCCGGGCATGAGCTTATATCCTTACCGAAACGACTACTTTTCACGCTTTCCCCACAAAAACCTCTGGCAGCCTTTGTCGGCCGCCAGAGGTTTTTTGTTATAATATCTCGCTCATTTTTCGCTGTCCGATTGACAGGAAGCTTCTCACGCATCTTGCGGGTACTGTCCACGCAGGCCATTTCTTACTTCCTGAGTCCATCCCACAGATGCGCTTCCATCTCATCAAGGGCAGCCTGGTTTTCAGGGAAGGGTTCATATGTTTTCTCCCATAATACCGTTGCCTCACCTACAAGACTGTCTGCTTCCCATACAGTAACGTGCAGCCGGTCCAGATTTGTAGTTTGAGTTCCGATTCTGCCTTCCCATACAATGGATGTTTCCTCTTCTGACACTATGGTGCGAATGCTCTTTAGGACATTTCCATCCCAGACACAAATCTCCGCATGAAACAATGTACCCGCATTGCCATCGTTACTCCTTGATACCAGATATTGTCCGTCCACTAACTCATAGTTGATAATATCATCGATCCAGTGTTCAGCATATTCATATTCGCTGCCATTCCAGAGATAGAACTCGTAATAGGCGTTGGAAGCCCCTAAAGCTGTAACCATGACGAGATCCGGATGTCCATCAAAATTGACATCTTCATATCTGACCGGAGGCTCCTTCTCGATGGAGACGAAGTAAATCTCCTGACCGTTATCTGCAGTATAGCGATGGATATACCCATCCGCCGTCCTTCCCACGATTTCCGCCGAAGCCGTGACGGCAAGGCACATCGTGATCATAAGAATCGCAGACAAGAGAATGAACCCTTTGGCTTTCATTTGTATTTGCTCCTTTGCATGCCGTAATTGTCTGGCAAAACTCCATTTTCATAGTCAACCATGACTGCAGGTTTAATCTGCAGTCATCTGCTTTATATCCAACAGCTGGATGAGAGAGCCTGTATAAGCAGATATCATTAACTGATATGTATTCTCGTACTTGCCTGTATCAGTATTTTCTGTTAAAAAGCATACAGAATAATATTCGTGCTCATCAAAGTCTTGCATGTTAACTTCAACCCAGAAATCCACATCTGGAATATAATCAGATAAATCGTCCTTAATACAATCCAGATATGAGCATAGATAATCATATGCGAGATTTTTAACCGCTTCAGTTCCAATATGCCTTTCATCTGGTACACCTCTCCGTGTTCCTGTATTGTGGTAAACATATTTATTGTAAAAATCAGCTTTTTCTTCCAATGACCATGTATAAAACGGTCCTTTCGTAGATATGGCCTTGTTCATTTCCAGGACAAAGATGTCATTGGCATCTATACCGGATGCTGCTTCTGCTGGACATGTATTCATAGGGGAAAGGATTGATAGTAGTATAACCATTAACAGCAATTTCGCTTTCATGTTCGATACCTCCTTCGCTATCTACATCGTAACAAATATACCATATGGCTCTCGGTTTAGCCAGACGAGGAATGTAACATTTAAGAGATAAACGATGGAGGAGCGTGAAGTCATACCAATCGGGCCAATGCTCTACAAAGATCAGGGTCCCTTCTTCACCCCAGCCCCATCCGGAAAAACTGATCAGCTGCACCAACGGCACATTCTCGGTTGAAATGCTTGCATTCCCATGATGCTGAAGGTCTGCCTGGCTGATAAGCTCCCGAAGCACAGGCGCCCCGCAGGGCTCCATCTCGATTCCCCAGGATTGAAGCAGTTCGCGGGTCGCTTCATCCTGACCCCGATCATAAGCGTCCCGCAGGCGCTGCCAAGCCTCCGCCGGATCCATGGCAAGCGGCTGAAATCCCTGCTCCTCCGCTCCGTTATAGCGGGGGATTTCTTCGCGCCATACATAGCTGCTGTGTTCCCGCACATTTTCTATGGTAACCCACGGCGTTTCCTCGGCGAAAGAAACTGCACTGATCACGATGATCAGAAGAGAGAAGAACTGAAACAAATCTTTTCATGAGTACAACCTCCGGCTAATTTTTTCTTCTATGCTTACTCATACCCACCCATGCCGTCGACCCATTCCCCGCTGGGCTCGTGCCAGACATAGAAGGCCAGGTCTTCGGCGGTGGCAGTCAGATGCGACTGCTCTCCGTTCCACTACAGTTGGTCACTACAGACTGCTCAATGGCATGAATCCGCAGACACGCTGGCTATTTATTGATAAAGTCTGGCCGGGGTGAAGCCAGGATGATTACCATTCTATTCTGACAATTTGGGAATATGCGGTACCTGCGTCATCAACTGCGGTAAGCGTAATTGATGTTACATCGCCGCCAAGACTGCAGTTACCATAGTAAGTTCCGTATGAATCAGGCGAAAGGATCGCCAATACGGAATCGCCAAAAGTGTCTGTTACACGGATCTGACTTACTTCGCTGCTGGCTAACGGGCCACTCTCCGCAATGTGTAATTCAAATTCGATTCGGTCATCATGAAACACAGTTACAACCCCATCGTAAACTATTTCTCCGCCTTCACTAGGGTTGTTCTCCATATCAATTTCTTGTGATGTTGTGACGGATGAGAGCGGAACAAAGCCGCGAGCCCAATCACCACTGCTTACTTCAACATAAGCCCACTCACCAAGGGTTGCTAACCACGTAACATGTAATCCTTCCTGTAGGAAAAGTAATTCTGACCCGCTGTAGAGAGGATCATCTGTCAGGGAAACTGCAGTGGTTGTCCATGCATCAACAGCATTAAAAGACAGGGCGGGAACATTTGCCTTCTTGGGCAGGGCTTTACTGCTAATGTAACCGAAACGGTAGTGGGAAGCATCGATAGAATACTGAATCAATGCCCAATCATTTTCAGTGCCAAACACTTGGATCCAACCGTTTGTTGAAACCCTTGCTTTTCCATTTCCGCCGCGAAGGGAAGATCTGTCCGGTGCGGAAAAAACATCGTACCTCTTGCCTCCGGTAAACTTGATATCCAGTGCCTCCAAGTCACCCGAAGGGATCTCCGGCGCAGCAGTCAACCCTGTGCGCAGTTCATCTGGAGTCTTCGGAAATGCAGACCAGGAGAAATACCGCAGATCTCTCTGAGTCGTTCCTCTGAAGGACACTTTCCTTTCTTCTGTCCTCCAACCCTGATACTGAATGTTTTCCGCATTGACAGTTAATGTTTCGAGAATACTGGAGTCAGTGTCATGCACAATATAGCTTGTGAGAAGGAATGGCTGCCCGCTTCGTGATTGTGTCCAGACTGTTTCCGTTGTCGGTGATGTTAATTCACGGATGACGAACCTGGCTTGTGATTTCCCGCCATCAGTGCCTTCGAGCAACTGCATTCCATATGCCCGCTGAGAGAGAGCACCTGCGTTGCTCCACTTATAAACCCAGTGACCATCTTTGTAACCGAATGCAACCAACGTGTTAGAGCGGTCTTTGTGGATAGCTGCAAATGCACAGGCAGAAGAGCTCCTCAGTCCTGCCGGGTTAACCCATCCCGTTATTTCCCATTCAGGCCATCTTGAAGTCAGAATAGACCGTACATCATCCGGTGTATTCTCCACACCAGCCGTGTTGTCGTCGTAGGCGAATGCGGAAACTGCGGTCAGCAGACAAACAAGTGAAATGATCATCACAAGTAGCCATCTTTTCATGGTATTGTCCTCCTTGAGTTTATTGGGGTTCAATTATACAGACGTTTCTGATTCCATCTTTTTTCACTAACAGAAGTTTTTTTACAAGCGAAGTGGCCTACTTCTTGCTTACTCATACCCGCCCATGCCGCCGACCCATTCCCCGCCGGGCTCGCGCCAGACATAGAAGACCAGGTCTTCGGCGGTGCCGTCGCTGCCTGCGATCTCGAAATCATAGTAGGAAATGGAGCGGGCCGTGCCATAGAGTTTCATCCATTCGATGCCGTCTGGGACATCGGAAGGCCAGTTCTCCGGGCTGTTGTCTTCGTCACTGTATCGAAGGGAGATCAGGGTGTGCCCCGATGCCCTGCCAGTGTAGGCATCCGCCACAGCCTGCATGGCGGCGCAGATTTCTTCCTCCGACCACACAGAGGACGGCTCAATGGTTTTCATTGTAAACGCGTATCCATGGCGGGTATCGAGGTCATCCCACCGCACGAAGCCCCAGTACGTCTCGTCGCAGGCATAGATCTCCACCAGCACCCAGCCGTTCATCTCCGCCAAGCAATGGACACTGTCGCCGGGCTGCAGGGGGTTGATGAAGTCCTGATCAGACTCCAGCACATCTACCATTCGGGCATTTTGCCTGACCGTGGCATAGACATATTCCGTGCCATCGTCCCCGGGGAAGATCAACTCCGGGCAATATTCAAACATCGATGCAGGAAGCCCCGAGGTGCTGATCCAGCCATAGCGAGTGTGTCCGCCGGAGATGCCATAGCTGATGAGCATCCAGTCTCCGCGAACACCATATACCATGATGGTGTCGTTGGTGGAAACGGAAGCCTTCCCATTGGCGCTGCGGCCATAATTCTGCCCGGGGCCGCGATAGACCTCGTAGGTTTTCCCCTTCGGAAACTGTCCTACATCTCCGGTCAGGAACGGCATGGAAAAGAGTGTTTGCTGCTGCTGTGAGGCCAGAGCCAGTTCCGACTGGATCAGCCGGTATGCGTTCTCGTAGATCTCAACCTCCGGGTTTCGGAGGTAGTTCTCATACCAGCTGACCGGGATCTGCGTCACATCTCCGACCTCATCACCCACGCACACGCCGATGGCGCAGGGGGTGAAGCGCAGCGCCACGCGGAAATGGGTTTCGGCATCCCGGCCCCATGCCAGGATGAAGTGCAGTGGACCTTCCCAGTTCAGCCGCGTGCTGACTTCGGTCAGGCCCATGGCCTCCAGCCGGGCGGTCATGGTTCCGTTCATGGCATCCATGGCGAGATTGTCGAAAGCATCCGCTGTGCCGTCGGCGCGTTTCTGTTCGATCTCCGCCATGATGGCCGCTTCGCCGGGCTGCGGTTCGCGGGCGGTGGGGTTCACTTCGCCGGTGAGCATCTGCTGCTCTGCCAGTTCTTCCCGCACGTTTCCCAGGGCAGTGGACGCGGTCTTGTAATACACATGCGCCGTCAGATCCCTGCCAATCCCGCCTCCGCTTGTCCATTTGGATTCGGCTGTCCCGATGGTGACGGTCAGGTCGGACTCCGTAAAGCGGATGGTGACAGCGTCATCCTCATCCAGCTGCCAGGCTTCCACGATGACGCTCTTCTCCTCCGAGTACCAGTCCACCCGGGCGTTGACATCGCGGAGGTTCAGACGCTCCGTTAGCGTGGGCTCCAGGGTGTCGTTGAGGTAGTCCATGACCAGGGCGTCAAACTCCGTCATCTCACCGCGGCCCATGCGCTCTTCGATCTCCGCCCGGATGGCCTCCTCGTCGAAGCGGGCATAGAAGCCGCCGGCTTCCTCCTCTGCGAATAGAATGCGGGAATCTGCCTGCTCAAGCGTGAACCGTTCGACGGTACCCTGGCTGTCCCGGCAGATGAAGCGGTCCCCGTCCAGCTGCCAGGTAAAGCTGTCACCGGTTTCGTGCAGGTGCTTTGGCGGACAGTGCTCCATGTCCTCGCTGTCCAGCCACCGGCCTGTGCCGTCCGCGTTCAGCCGGAAGCCGAAGCCCATGAGCTCACCGCCGCCTACAAACTGCCAGGTGCCGACGAAGGTCAGCTCGGTATAGATTTCTTCCAAAGCACTTGCCTGTTCAAAAACAGGGAACCTGGTAACATCATAAGTTGCAAGATGAGAATACGCTGAAAGTTGCGGCGCGGGAACGTACTCGACAGACTCACGAACCGTATTTCCATTTTCATCATCTATAAAATGGGTAAGTACGATTTCACCGCCATGGTTTTCGCGCCATCCGATGCACGTCAGGGGATACAGTGCGCCTGCGGCTTCATTGCCTGCGATCTGCGCTTCCACCTGACCCCATACGCCGGCTTCCCGCCAGCTGCTGAAAACCATGGCGGTCTTGCCGTCAAAATTATTGTACTCCCAATAGATCGCTGTGTCGGTGTCCGAATATAGCTCCGGCCAGTCCCACTCCTGAATCAGCGCTGTCGGATTATCGATCACGATCTGCCACACGCCGTCATGCCGTTCCAGCAGAATCAGCCTTTTGACGCCATCCGTCTCGGCGAAGCAAGCAGCCGAGTCGCCCCACTGCGTAAGCTGCACCGGCTCAGTGATGCCTGCCTGGCGGAGTGTATCTGTGATCAGTGCTTCATCACTGCCGGCTGCCAACGCCGAAGCGCTGAACAGCATGAGAATCAGAGCAACAAGGCAAAGGAAGGGTTTCTTCATCATAGCTGTCCTTCTTTCCACTGCTGGTCACCCCCAGCATACCTTACACTATCGTGTTCTTCTGCAAAAGCCGTATTCAGGCAAGCCATCGCGATCATCATCAGAGCCATAAACACCGCAAGTTTACGCATGTATTTCAAATCCTCTTTTGCTCATCCGTTTGCTGTCGAAGTACTCACTGTTTCCAGCGTAGCATCATCGATTGAAATATACCAATAAGAATCTCCGGCTGGGTTGATAGCAGCATACCATAAATGATCCTCTTCGGAGAAATAGATTTCAACAGCATCATCCGTGAACATATCCGCTGTAACTGGTTCACCTGCCACGGTATAGCCGGTTTTCAGCATTTCCACAAAAGATTCTTTGACCTTATCTTTTACTTCAAGCATTTGATGCCTGGGCATATATCCTGTTTTGGCATTGATCCAGACCTCGGCTTTCACAAGCGAGTGATCATAGAAACGAAATACCCAGTATGGTGCAATAAAGTCTCCTGTTTCACGATGCCCGGTATACAGTGATACGGATACTCTGTTCTCACTGCAATCCAGATGATACGATGACATCAGGAAGTCAAGCGCCATTTGTCTGGCTTCATCTTCCTCAATCATTCCCGGTTCTCTAACGCCGTATTTCCAGGAAAGAATCTGATCTGCAAAGGGAACAGACGCAATCCAGTCTGGATGATATGTTTGGATTCTTTGTTCCTCTGCTTCGATCAAATATGGCAGCAGACCGCTGTACCAGTTTTTTTGTTCGACAGTCCAGAAACGGAACGGACCATTGGCATCAACCAATTCTTCCCAGAAGTCTGCAGCTCCGTAGTCTGCATTGAATCTCTCTTTAACAATCTCTTCGGCGTGCCTCTTCACAAATGTTTCCCATTCTTCCGCATATACATTGCAGGTTGATATACCCAAAAGAATCAGTAAAAACGTCAGAAACCAACATGACACCTTTTTCAATGCAACTGTCCTTCTTTCCTTCATTCATTTGTCAGTAATCGGTGTTTGACCTCCACTATAAAGACGAAGCATGTCTACATTTTCTTGCATGCAGCTGATTTCTTTCCAAGCCTTTCGGAATAGAAATCAGTTTTAGTATATCACAAATAACCATGTCTTTACACGTAAATGACAGGCTGAAAAGACTGGGGACGCTCTTGGCGCTGGCTGCCGGACCGTCCCTTTTTCTATGCGCCTCTTCGGAGGCCTTTGTGGTCGTTATGAGCTTCCAGCAATGGTCTTGGATGTATCAAAGAAAAAATACCCCGAAATCTCATGCAAGTGTTTCCAAAAACGATGATTTTCGCCATGTAGATATGAGGAGGTAAACCAGCATGGCTGCCGATGAACGCCATTCAGTGGAAATGCGATAAGCGTACTGCTCAGAAAATTTTCTAAAGCCGGTGTCACTTAGCCTTGATTTTTACATTGAAGGGTGGGAGGTAGCTGGAAAATGCATGGCATGGGCTTCAATCCCGAAAAAAATTTCTGCAGGTGTTTCCAAAATCGATGTTATTTTGCCATTTATGGGTGCTTAGAGGTGATCTTGAATGAACGATGATATGCATCAGAAGAAAGCGAGATGAAGCGGACTGCAAAGATTATTTCCGATGACCGGTGTCACTTTGCGCCTTATTCCCCATATAGGGGGGTGGCGGGGATAACACCAGAGAAAAGAAAGGATGGAAACGATGATGAACACGAGACGAAACGCAGATGCAATCCGGCAGCTCATGAGAAGCCCGATATGGGCTGACGATGGAGCTGTGAAGTTGTATCTTCACTGCCTGGCCATGGCGAGCCACAATCAGTATTGTTGGCGCGGGCTGCAGCTTCAGCCGGGCGACATGCCCCTGTCAGAACGGAAAACGGCAAAAGCACTCTGTTGGTCCAGGGACAAGCTGCGCCGCAGAATGCGGATGCTGGAAGCACAGGGCATGGTAACAATCCGGTCGATCCCTAACGTGGGAACGATGCTGCATGTGGTGAATTGGCCCGATCCTGCCGGTGTGAAAAATGGACCAGAAGCTGGAGCGACCTGTATCCATGATGGAGCCAGCGCAGAGGCATGGGATGCTCAGGATTGTACCGGTTCCCCTTTGGATGCCAGTCAGGCATGGTATCAGGATGATACCAGTTATCAGGAAACCGGTATCACTGTGATACCAACTGATCCTCGGAATCAGACCGGTTCCGCCCAAACCGGTACGCTGGCAAGACCTAACCCATATAAAAAGAATATATATTCTTCTTTAGGGTATGGGACGAAGACTGAACCGGATCGTTTTTCAGAGATATGGCTTGCTTATCCGCAGAACAGGCGGACAAACCGTGAGGCTGCAGCAGTGCTGGTGGAGAAGGCACTGAATGACGGCGCGACGATTGAAGCTATCCTGTCCGCCCTGGAAGCGGAAAAACAAACCGTGGATTGGCTGACAGCGAATGGTCAGTATGTCCCCGGCATTGTGAAATGGCTGCAGCGGGAACCATGGCGGAACTATGTGGATGCAACCTCGATTCCCCAGGTTTCAGATAATGAAGAACAATGGGAATCGTGGTAAGCAATTAACCAAGACGAAAGAGCTGAGCCATTCCCGTCATTAGTCGTTGGCATCGCCAACGAAGCGCACCTTGACAATCAGGGCCACGTTTCCAGATCTGTCCAAACCGCCATGATCTTCCTCTTCGGAAGGGAGCGCCGAAAGGACCGGCAGTGAGCCAAACAAGGTTTCTTGCCAGAGGCAGCAGTGAAAAATAAGCCCGAACCAAACAACAGCAATGAAACAATGCACCTGAGTTTATTGGATTCAGAAAGGAAGATACACATGAGCGAAATGCAAAACCACACTGTTCACTTCAGTTTCGATACCACTCCAGAACAGGCCGCTATCATTCAGCAGAAAATGAAAAATGCCGGCGTCAAAAACAAATCAGGATTCTTTCGCGCGATGGTGCTGAATGGTTATCTATTGCGGCTTGACCTGCCTGAGCTTCGGGAAGCCTCTCGGCAGATGAGTATTCTTTCAAATAACGTAAATCAGATTGCCAAGCGAATGAACGAACATGGAAGTATCTAGTGTCTCCTGCGGATCCCCAAAAACATAATAAAGTCAACGGTTAGAGCCCGATTCATGGTATAATAGGTGCAGGAAAATCAAGGGATTCGCATCAAAAACCTTGCACCTGCAGGAGGGCTCA
>Ga0256405_10003843_pt1 | contig 29999 bp, 26 predicted proteins | sample RumenRJG_02DNA_FD_189096 | JGI IMG/M metagenome (GOLD analysis project Ga0256405, IMG submission 189096) | Bovine rumen microbial communities from Lethbridge, Alberta, Canada - RJG_02 | ecosystem: Host-associated > Mammals > Digestive system > Stomach > Rumen | place: Canada: Alberta...
GGTAACGAGGTTACGAGCGATAATACCACGCGCACGTTTCTCGCCGTTCTCATCAGCGATGAGGACGATGTCGAGCATCTCGTAACGGGTGTACATCTTCACTTTGCCCTTACCGATCTGGCGGCTCAATGCGCTATACGCGCCGAGGAGGAGCTGCTGACCGGTCTGACCTTTTGCGTAGAAGGTACGACTTACCTGCGCACCACCGAACGAACGGTTGTCGAGCAGACCTCCGTATTCACGTGCGAAAGGAACACCCTGTGCCACACACTGGTCGATGATCGAGTTGGACACCTCTGCCAGACGATAGACGTTTGCCTCACGAGCACGGTAGTCACCACCTTTGATGGTATCGTAATAGAGACGATAAACGGAGTCACCGTCGTTCTGGTAGTTCTTCGCAGCGTTGATACCACCCTGTGCAGCAATCGAGTGCGCACGACGCGGAGAGTCCTGAATACAGAAGTTGAGCACGTTAAAGCCCATCTCTGCGAGTGAAGCCGCAGCCGAAGCTCCTGCAAGACCCGTACCGATGACGATGATGTCCAGACGGCGTTTGTTAGCAGGGTTAACGAGCTTCTGGTGGTTCTTATAGTTTGTCCACTTGAGCTCCAGCGGACCTGCGGGGATCTTCGCCATTTCCGGCGTAATAATCGGCGTAGTAGCCTCTTTGATGGTCTCAGCAGCCTTGTTTACGACTGTTTCCGCTACGTCCAAAGCAGCATCTACTGCCTCGACGGCTACTTTCTTAACTGCTTTCTTAGCAGTTTCGATAATATCTTCTTTCTTAGCCATAATGTCATTTACCATTTAATCATTTACCATTTACCATTTTAGCAAAGCAAGCCGATTCCCATGCCTAAATAGTAGAGCACAACTACTGCGAAGGGCAGTACTACGAGCGTAGCCACAACAGTGCTGAGGACTTCGATACGTTTCTGCCACTTGAGGTTGTTGAATCCCATAGAAGTCATAGCGGAACCCACACCGTGATTGAGGTGGAGCCAAAGCACTACGAGCCAAAGGAGGTAGAGCACGCAATAGATCTGTCCCCCAACAGGCTCGGTGAAGAGCGACTTCACATAAGCAGCACCGTTCTGCGGATCAAACGCACCGGTCTGAATACCGGTCAATTCAGCAAACTGCATCTTGTACCAGAAATTGTACAGGTGCAAGCAAAGGAAACCGAGGATGATGAGACCGAGGACGAGCATGTTCTCCGACTCCCAAGTAACACCCTGTTTCTTACCCGTTACCGCATAACGGTCGTTACCACGCGCCGCACGGTTCTGAATAGTCAGATACAGACCATAGCAGAAATGTACCAACACCAAGAAGGCAATGCCCAACGAACCGATTACTGCGTACCAGTTAGCACCCAAGAAACGGCAGATAGCATTGTAAGCTTCTTCGCTGAATACCAGCGCAAGGTTCATACATCCGTGGAAAAGCAGGAAGAAAACCAACGCTGCTCCACTCAAAGCCATAACGAATTTACGGCCGATAGATGAATCTTTTAACCACATAGATTTTTAATGTTTAATGTTGAATGTTTAATGTTTATTGATTAATTTTTGTTTGTTATAAGCTCTTGATATATTTGTCTGCTTCGATAGCGGCTTTAGCACCGGAACCGGCAGCTACTATCGCCTGACGGAAATAGGGATCCGCACAGTCACCGGCAGCGAAGACTCCGGGGAGGATTAGTCGTTGGTCGTTAGTCATTAGTCGTTGGAAACACTGTGTGCTATGTCCTTCGGTAATGATGTAGCCTTCGGCATCGCGAGCGATGAAGTCCTTAAAGAGGTCGGTATTCGGATGATGACCGATAGCAAGGAAGAAACCATCGATGTCTATATGCTTGAGGGCTTCATCGGGTTCCCCTTTGCGGTAGACGAGGTCTGCTCCCTGCACTTTGCCTTCACCCGTCAGTCGGAGGGTGTTGTGCTCAAAGAGCACCTCGATCTTCGGGTTATTGAGAACACGCTGCTGCATGATCTGAGAGGCACGCAGGAAAGGCTTGCGCACGATCATATATACTTTCTCGCAGAGTCCGGCAAGGTAGTTGGCTTCCTCGCACGCCGTGTCTCCACCGCCCACAACAGCAACGGTCTTCTTGCGATAGAAGAAACCATCACAGGTAGCACACGCACTCACACCGCGCCCTTTGTATGTACGTTCGGACTCGATACCAAGGTATTTAGCGGAAGCACCGGTGGCGATGATGACTGCGTCGGCTTCGTACAAGTCTGTGTCTTCTACCCAGACCTTATGAGTCGCTGGTCGTTGGTCGTTAGTCGTTAGTCCAAACTCCACTTTCGTCACGATGCCGGAGACAAAGGTCGTACCGAAGCGCTCGGCTTGACGACGCATATCGTCCATCATCGTGAAGGGTTCAACACCATCGGGATAACCCGGGAAATTCTCCACCTCGGTAGTGGTCGTAAGCTGTCCGCCAAGTTGCGGACCTTCGATGAGTACCGGCGCCAAGTTAGCACGGCTCGCATAGATAGCTGCCGTATAACCTGCCGGTCCGGAACCGATAATTAAACATTTAACTCTATTCATAGTCTATTATAATGTACGATTTAAAGATGTATGATGTATGATTTATGTACGATTTTAAAAATGTACGATGTACGATTTTAAAGGCGCATGTCGTTGACATACGTATTCTTATCGGGAGTGATCTCCCATTTCTGCGGGACAGAAACGAACTTCGGCTCTTTGAGTTTGAGCGTCGTCATTTTTTTGCCCTCTTTCAGTTCAATAGAGAGCGGCATGAGATCCGCAGTGCGCAGTTTGAGCACAAAACGGTTGATGCCGATACTTTGGTCTTTTGGGGTCAGCGTAATAAGGGTGTTATCTCCGCTGGCTTTCTCCACAATGTTACACACATCAACGAGTGCTTTCGCGTACAGGAAGGGGTTAGCTTGCAGCAGTTCCTGTTCGGTAGGGTTCGAGAGCGTCAGTTCATCGGTCTGACCGGAGTACATATACATCGTCTTACCGTCATACGCCGCCTCTATATCCATCATCTCCAGACGGAACTTATCGCCCTGCATGATGATCTCACCCGGGTAGTTCATCGGCGCGTTGATCTCTTCGGATACCGTGATGGTGAAAGCCGACTGCAAGGTCTTTGTCTCCAAGTTCGCCATAAAAGAGCTGAGCACCGTTAATATAGTTAATAATGTCGTCATTGTGATTATTCGTAATTCGTAATTCGTAATCGTGATCTCGATTTTACTTCACTCCTAATTCTTCCAACAGTTGGTCGAGCTGGGAGAGATCTTGGATGAGGACATCACGCCCTTTGGGTCCTTTGTTCGGTCCTACGATACCGGCGGCTTCGAGTTGGTCGGAGAGTTTACCGGCACGGTTATAACCGATCTCGAAAGCACGCTGCAGACGAGAGGTTGAACCCTCCTGCTTCGTCACTACGTACCGCGCTACGTCCGCGAACATCGGATCCAGACGTTTCATATCCACAGAGCCCGGAGCCGATGCTTCGCTGTCACCACCTTCGCCCACATATTCAGGCAGTTGGTACGGCTCGGTATAACGCTGCTGTTTGGATATATGCTCGACGATAGCATCCACCTCGGGTGTGTCCACAAACGCACACTGGATACGCGTCACGGAAGCGTTTCCGGCATAGAGCGAGTCACCGCGTCCGATGAGTTGCTCGGCACCCTTGGCATCGAGGACAGTACGCGAGTCAATGACAGACTGCGTACGCAAGGCTATACGGGTCGGGATATTCGCCTTGATGACACCGGTGACGATGTTCACCGACGGACGCTGGGTAGCGAGGATCATGTGCATTCCGACCGCACGCGCTTTCTGGGTGATACGTGCAATAGGCGTCTCCACCTGTTTGCCTGCCTGCATGATGAAATCGCCGTACTCGTCGATGATGATGACGATATAAGGCAGATACTGGTGATGCAGGCTGTCCGCCACTAACTTATTCGGATTCAGACGACGACGAACGAACTTGTCGTTATAATCCTCCAAGTTACGCACTCCGGCATCCATGAGCAGCTTATAGCGGTTCTCCATCTCGATGACCAGCGAGTTGAGGGTGTTGATGACACGGTCACACTCGGTGATGACAATCTGCTCGGGATCGGTATCCGGCATAGCTGCCAAGTAATGTTTGATAAGCGGTTTATAGGGCGCGAACTCCACCATCTTCGGATCCACCATGACGAGTTTCAACTCTGCCGGATGTTTCTTGTACAGGAGCGAAGTGATGATTGCATTGATAGCCACGGATTTACCCGTTCCGGTAGCACCGGCAACGAGCAAGTGAGGGGTCTTGGCGAGGTCGAACATAAAGACCTCGTTGGTGATCGTACGTCCGTAAGCGATCGGCAGTTTCATTTTCTGCTCGTCTTGGAAGCGTTTGGACGCGATGACCGAGTGCATGGAGACAGTCTGCGGCTTCTCGTTCGGCACCTCGATACCGATCGTTCCCTTGCCGGGCATAGGCGCGATGATACGAATACCGGTAGCCGACAGGGACATCATGATATCGTTCTCCAGCGCTTGGATCTTCGCTACACGGATACCGGCTTTCGGTACGATCTCATAGAGCGTGACGGTCGGTCCGACGGTCGCTTTGATGGACTCGATCTCGATGCCGTAGTTGCGAAGCGTAGTGACGATACGCGCACCGTTAGCACGCTGTTCGTCTTCGTTGATCACCGGTGCCGCCTCGTTGTCATACACCTTGAGCAGGTTTAGCGGCGGGAACTTGAAGAACTCCAAGTCCTTACGCGGATCGTAGGGTCCGAGTTTCTCCAAGAGTTTATCGGGATCTTTGGTATAGAGTTCGTCTTCCTTGACGTCCTGAATCTCCAGTTGGTCATCCTTCTCTTCGGTAACCTCCTGCTGCGCCTCTTTCTCCATCAGATCGCTCAGCGTACCGTCCATCGGTCCGCCATCATCCGGCAGCGGTTCTTCCTCCGGTGCCTCAGGCGTCTGAGGTGCCTCGGGCTCCTCTTGGATCTGCTCGATGGTGAAGGTCACTTCATTATCCGGGGTCTCCGGCTTCAGGTCTATCTCCGGCTCCGGTTGCGGTTCCTCTTCCGTCACCGGGAGGTCAATGGTGATCTCTGAGCCAGGCTCACTAGATTCAATAGAATCACTAGAATCACTAGAATCGCTAGAATCGCTAGGGATCCTAGGTTTCCTAGTAAACAAATTTTTGCACCATTCGCCGAAAGCCTTGCAATGATCTACGAAACGCGGGTCGGTCACTATCAGGAAGATCACCAGCGCCGCAAAGAGGAGCAACAACGTACCCGTCGTAGCCACATAGCTGGAGAGCCACCGGGCAGCCCATGAGCCGAACTTACCGCCCCAACGGAAGGCACCCAGATGAATCATCTGCTGCGCAAAACCAAGCACGATAGCACCCCACAACACCCAGAAAGAGCCACCGCAGAAGAGCTTGACTGCATGAATATCCTTGAGCACGTGCATCAGACGAAGCGCATAGATCGTGATCATGAAGACCAGCAGAATGCTCACAAAACCGAAACTGCCGTCAATCATGAACTGCGCCAAATGGGCACCCGGGAGACCGAGCAGATTACGCACCGTCTCGCGGTTTGCCAAACGATCCGCATGATCCATCGCCAATACCGATTGATCATACGTGCCGGTAAAAAGGAAACTGATATAGGCGAGCAAGGCGATGACCGCAAAGGTCAAGAGCAGCACGCCGAGGATCATCCGCGTACGGCGATCCCGGATAAATTGCTGAACAGCCTCCCACCAGTTGGTTTTCTCCACCCGGATAGCTCTCTCCGCCGGACGTTCAGCTGCAATCGTTGTATTTTTATTCGATGTTCTTGGCATAAAAATATTTACCATTTAGTCATGTACCATGTACCATTTAATCATTTACCATTTGGTCATTTTATGTATAATACACCAAAATAGTGCACAAAATTACTCAAAATATTTGAAAATAAAAAATAGAAACGAGAAAAAATGCGTTTTTTAACAGAAAATGACACTTTTTATAAAATAAAGTGCGCGCGCACTTGTGTATATGAAAAAGTTTTTGTACCTTTGTGCGCTTTTTATGGACGAATTGATCAGACATACAGGAATTGTGACGAGCGTGAGCGGTGAGATCGCCCACGTGACGATTGTGCAAACGAGTGCCTGCTCGGCTTGCAAAGCACGTAATATGTGTATGTCTTCCGAGAGTCAGGAGAAGGAGTTGGACGCTATCATGTTAGAGCCGATGCAGCCCGGAGACCAAGTAGAAGTGGAGGTACGTGAGCGGTTAGCATGGAGAGCGGTGTTGTTAGCGTATATCCTGCCTTTCTTCGTCATGCTGACGGTGATGGCGGTTTTGGATCTGACCACCACGCTCAGCGAAGCGGTAGTAGGCACTCTCTCGCTCTGCGGCATTGCGCTCTATTACATCGGGCTGAGTGTGTTCAAGCATCGTTTGCAGAAGCAGTTCTCTTTTACCGCAAGGAAAAGGTAAAACGACTTATAAAATAACAAATTATTAATAACAAACATCAAAAATTAAACAACCATCATGAATTTAATTCTGATTTCTATGGGAGTGCTGGGTGTCACGGCGTTAGTAGCAGCTATTCTGCTCTATTTCGTGAGCCAGTTCTTCAAAGTAGAGGAGGATCCGCGCATTGATTTGGTGGCAGCCGTATTACCCGGCGCCAACTGCGGTGGATGCGGATTTGCCGGATGTCGTAACTTCGCAGAAGCGTGCGTCAAGGCCGGTAGTACAGACGGTTTAGCGTGTCCTGTGGGAGGTGATCCTACTATGGATGAGGTAAAGAAGATCCTGAGCCCTGCGGCGGATGAGGCAGCAGATGTCAGCGGACAGCCTGCCGACGGCGAGAAGAAGGGCTTTGACCCGGCTATCGCTGCCAAGATCAAAGCATTGGCTACGCCGAGAGCTATCTTCCCATTGGCATTGGGAAGACGTTAAACGAGTTAAAGAGTTAAAATGGTTTTTCTACGAAAAACGTTAATTAGTTAGCTTATGAGAACATTTAAGATAGGCGGAGTTCATCCGCATGACAACAAACAATTCTCTGCTCATCAGCCTATCACAGAGTGCCCGATGCCCAAACAGGCGATTATTCCGCTTGTACAGCACATCGGTGCACCGGCTCAGGCTGTAGTGAATGCAGGAGACAAAGTAAAAGTAGGCGAACTGCTTGCTAAAGCAGGCGGATTCGTGAGTGCGAATATCTGTTCGCCGGTGAGCGGTACGGTCGCAAAGATCGGTGATTGGAAAGATGCATGGGGTGCTCCGGGACAGGCAATCTTCATCGATGTAGAAGGTGACGAGTGGTTGCCGGAGATCGACCGCACGCCGGAGATCATCCGTTCCTGCACCTTGGAGCCGAAGGCTATCATTGACAAAGTGGCTGCAGCCGGTATCGTAGGTCTGGGCGGTGCATGTTTCCCGACCCACGTCAAACTGCTGCCGCCTCCGGGTAAGAAAGCGGAAGTGCTCATCGTCAACGGCGTAGAGTGCGAGCCGTACTTGACTTGCGACCATCAGTTGATGTTGGAGCACGGCGAGGAGATCATCATCGGTATCGAGATCCTCAAGAAAGCGTTAGGTGTTGAGCGTGCTATCATCGGTATTGAGAACAACAAGAAAGATGCGATCGAGCACATGACCAAACTGGCGCAAAGCAAATTAGGTATTGAGGTCATGCCGCTGAAGTTGCGTTACCCGCAAGGTGGTGAGAAACAGCTCATCGACGCATGTATCGGTCGTCAAGTGCCGAGCGGTGCACTGCCTATCGAGGTGGGTGCCGTAGTGGACAACGTAGCTACCATCTATGCCGTTTATGAGGCAGTACAGAAGAATAAACCGCTCATCAGCCGTGTGATGACCGTAACGGGTAAGAGCGTTTCCAAACCGGGTAACTACTCCGTTCGTTTCGGTACGCCGATCGAGCAAGTGATTGCGTTGGCAGGTGGTGTACCTGCGGACACGGGTAAGATCATCGGCGGTGGTCCGATGATGGGTCGTGCGATGGATCATATCGAGGAGATGCCCGCTAACAAACGTCTGAGCGGTCTGCTCTTCCTGCCGGAGGCAGAGAGCATCCGTCCTGAGGAAGACAACTGTATCCGTTGCGGTAAGTGTGTTCAGGCATGTCCGATGGGTCTGGAGCCGTTCTTGCTCCAGCGTTTGAGCCAGTTGGAGATGTGGGAAGAGTGCGAGAAGCACGATGTGATGGATTGTATCGACTGCGGATGCTGCGTCTATACCTGTCCTGCTCATCGTCGTCTGCTCGACGGCATCCGTCCCGCAAAAGCGAAAGTAGGTGCAATACTTCGCGAACGTGCCGCTGCTGCAAAAAAGTAGTTGAGAGTTGAAAGTTTAAAGTTTAGAGAAGTTCTAAAGTTTAAAGTTTTAAGTAAAACAAGTAATCTGAATAATTTACGAATATGAAACAATTAATTGTAGCTCCGGCACCTCATGCGCATAGCGGTGACAGTATCCGCCGGAATATGCTCTTGGTCATTCTCGCCTTGCTGCCTGCTTACGTAGTGTCGGTGATTGAGTTTGGCGTTGGAGCACTTATCACGGCTGCTATCTCGGTCTGCGCCTGTGTGCTGACAGAGTGGTTTATCAGCCGTTTCATGCTCAAAGAGCAAAAACAAACGATAGGCGATCTCTCCGCAGTCCTGACAGGTCTGCTCCTCGCCTTCAACCTCCCATCAAGTCTGGATTGGTGGATTGTACTCATCGGTGCTGTAGTAGCTATCGGTGTGGGTAAGATGACGTTCGGCGGTTTGGGTCAGAACCCCTTCAACCCCGCGCTCGTAGGTCGTGTTTTCCTGTTGATCTCGTTCCCTGCACAGATGACCACTTGGCCTGTTGCCAAGGGTTTTGCAACGAACCATCTGGATGCAGAGACAGGTGCTACCCCGCTCTATTATCTGAAGCACATCGTGAAGACCGGTGACGGCAGTGTAGTAGATCAGTTGCCTGCACTCAAGGACGCTTTCCTTGGCGCTATGGGCGGTTCGCTCGGTGAGGTGTGCGCTCTCGCACTCATCATCGGTGGTCTGTTCCTTATCTGCACAAAAGTCATCACGTGGCATATTCCGGTTTCGATCATCGCTACCGTAGCGCTCTTCGCAGCATGCACCGGTTTGGTCGGCGCACTGCCTGCAGGTATGGACACTTGTCATTATGTAGCATACGAGTTACTCACCGGTGGTCTGATGCTCGGTGCCTTCTTCATGGCTACCGACTATGTCACCAGCCCGATGAGCGCTTGGGGTAAGATCATCTTCGGTATCGGCATCGGCTTCATTATGATGGTGATCCGTACTTGGGGCGCTTATCCCGAAGGTATGTCGTTCGCTATCCTGATCATGAATGCCTGCGTTCCATTGTTGAACAAGATTCGCCCGCAACGTTTCGGCGAGAAAAAGAAATAAGGAGGTTCATTATGGCTAAGTTAGAAAGTACATTCAAAAACATGGTGCTGAGCCTCGTTATCATCTCTATGGTAGCAGCAGGAGCATTGGCAGGAGTTTATCTCCTCACGTTGGAGAATATCAACGCACAGAAAGCAGCTAAACAAGAGGCTGCCAGAAAAGCCGTTCTTTGCGGTCATGAAGATGGCGTAGCTATCGAGACAACCGTGGACGGTTTCGGTGGTCAGTTCCGCGTAATGGTGGGCTTTGATGCAGAAGGCAACATCTTAGGTTACGAGATCCTTGAGCATCAAGAGACTCCGGGTCTTGGCTCGCATATGGTTCATTGGTTCAAGAACGCCGACAAACCCGGTCAGAACATCATCGGTCGCAAAGCCGGTAACCTGACGGTATCGAAAGACGGTGGTGACGTAGATGCTATCACGGCAGCTACTATCACTTCTCGCGCTTTCCTTAAGGCAATCAACCAAGCTTATGCGGAGTTCCAAGGTGTGGAAGCTCATACCGGTGCAAGTCAGTTAAACAAAGAGCCGGAAGTAGTGAAAATCGAAGGCGAGAAGGTAGTGGATAACGAAGATCCGAGAGATGCCTTGGAAGCAGAGCAACTGCTGGACGCTCAGGAAATGAATCAAATAATGGAAACGGAGGTTGACCATGAATAACGGATTAAAAACTCTTCTCAACGGTATTCTCAAAGAGAATCCGACTTTCGTACTGGTACTCGGTATGTGTCCTACTTTGGCTACTACCACCAGTGCTATCAACGGTATGTCCATGGGTTTGGCGACGATGTTCGTGCTCATCTGCTCGAATATTGTGATCTCGCTGCTCAAGAACCTAATCCCGGACAAAGTACGTATTCCGGCGTTCATCGTGGTGATCGCTACCTTCGTAACGCTCGTTCAGTTGCTGATGCAGGCTTACCTGCCCGCTATCTACGACGTGCTGGGTCTGTTCATTCCGCTGATCGTAGTGAACTGTATCGTGTTGGGTCGTGCAGAAGCTTTTGCGGCTAAGAACAGCGTTGGTCTGAGCGCACTGGACGGTATCGGTATGGGTCTCGGCTTCACGCTGGCTCTGACGATCCTCGGCGCAGTACGTGAGCTTCTCGGAACGGGTGCCTGCTTCGGCGTTCACCTCTTCCCGGATAACTACGGCGCATTGGTATTCGTCCTTGCCCCGGGTGCCTTCATCGCATTGGCGTATTTAATGGTAATTATTAACAAAATCCAGAACAAATAATTATGGTTTACTTTTTGATTTTTATCTCTGCGATATTTGTTAATAATATCGTATTGAGCCAGTTCTTTGGTATCTGCCCGTTCTTGGGTGTAAGTAAGAAAATCGACACCGCCATGGGTATGAGTGCCGCAGTAGTGTTCGTTTTGACGTTGGCTACGGTGGTTACCTACCTGTTGCAGATGTTATTGGTAGCATGGGGCTTGGAGTTCCTCCAGACTATCCTCTTCATCCTCATCATCGCTGCCCTTGTGCAGATGATTGAGATCATCCTGAAGAAGATCAGTCCGTCCCTGTATCAGGCGCTGGGTGTGTTCCTGCCGCTGATCACCACCAACTGCTGTATTCTCGGTGTGGCTATCTTGGTAGCTAACGGCACAGAGAAACTGCCGATGGGTGCAGAGCACGGAATGCTGACCGGCACGCTGTTTGCGTTCGCAACCGCTCTCGGTTTCGGTCTGGCGCTCGTTCTGTTCGCCGGCATCCGTGAGCAACTCGCGTTGGCGAAAGTGCCGGAGGCAATGAAGGGTACTCCTATCGCCCTTCTGACCGCAGGTCTGCTCGCGATGGCTTTCATGGGCTTCAGCGGAGTCGTTTAATTATAAGGTACGCGCGTACACTCACATGTACGCGCGTGCTTCTTAAGGGGTATTAGCTCATCTGGCTAGAGCGCAACACTGGCAGTGTTGAGGTGAGCGGTTCGAGTCCGCTATACTCCACAAACACAAATAACAAACAACCATGGCAACCTTAAAACGTTTCTTAACCTTATTCTTAATTTCCACCCTCACTCTGTCTGTTTGGGGAGCAGAGGCCGAATATGTTTTCAATGCAGCTGACTTGACAGGAACAACCTTGGACGGAGCAGCCAATAGCAGTTGGAGTATTTCGGCGGGAACAATCGCTGGGTATAATGCGTCCAAAGGAATTCAGACTACTGCGAATACTTTGACTATTACAAGCTCTGACCAATATAGTAACATTACTAAAGTTGTTTTGGACTACTCTACAAATAATAGTTCTACAGCTAAAATCTCTGTTGCTGTAGGTTCTTCTACATCAGCAGAGCAACAAGTACAGAAAAGTCAGACAAATTCCACACTAACATTTAACTTTACTGATGTTGGAAACAACAAAACTGTTTCTATCACCATGAAACGGAATGGAACAGCCGGTTCATTATACGTAAAGAAAGTTATTATTACTTACGGTAGTGGTTCTTCCTATACCATCACAGCAGAATCAAACAATGATTCATGGGGCACTGTTTCCGGTACTACCACCATTACTGCTTCTCCAGCGGTAGGGTATCAAGTTAAAGAAAGCGAACCGTATACTGTTACTTCAGGTTCTGCAACAGTTACACGTGGCACTGGAGCGAACAGCAATAAGTTTACAGTTTCTGCTTCTTCAGATTGCACCGTACGCATAAACTTTGAAGCTATTCCTACGTATGCTATCCGTTTCTTTAATAATGGCACACAAATAGGCGCTACTCAGAATATCGCCAAAGGAAGTTCTCCTGTAGTACCATCTGACCCCGCGGCTTGCGATGAAGGATATGCCTTTGTAGGTTGGTGGACTGCCGAACTGGCAGAAGATAACACAACCACTCATACTTGGGTAACAGATTTTACTGTCTCTGGCGCACAAGATTATTATGCGGTATTCAGCAAAACTGGAGATGATGGTTCTACAGTTACTTTTAATGCTACAACTCCGGACCCTGCTACTAAAGGAGGCATTACACTTTCTGTCACGGGTGGTGCTCTTAATAACGGAACTGATTACCGAGTATGGAAAAACCAAAAGCTCACTATCACTTCTTCGATAGGAGATATTACCAGCATTGCATTAACATATGAAAACGCATCCAATGATGGTGGGGGATGGGCATCATCCTATACTCCTAATGCTGCATCATGGACATCCCCTACTGCAAATGGAGAACAGGCACATATTATAACTATTGTGGTTACTGTTGGCACTACCTATTACACTACGGACTGTGGGGCGGCATGTTCTACTCCTACATTGGTATTTGATGTAACCGAAGTTACCAAATTCGATGGAGATGCTCCGTTTATCAAAACCGCTACTCTCTCTAACAATCCATTAGGAGGGACTATTACTTATTCGAGTAATCTTCCTTCAAAAGCAGAAGTAAATGCCACGACTGGAGAGGTTACGATTCATGACGCAATGAGTTCAACTCCAATTGTTATTACAGCCACTGTTGACAAGGTGACGAGTGGAGTTAATTGCCAGAAGAAAGTTACTGCCACATATACCCTGAATATATATAACAAGGTAACTTGGTCTGTCAATGGAACTGAATATCATGCAGGTTCACCGACAGAACAGACGACAGAAGGAGGTAGTATTACTGCCTATCCTACCGATCCGGATGGTTCTTCTGTTTGCGGCGGTAAAACATTTGTTGGTTGGACGAATGCGCCTTACGCAGAAAGCGATGTTGCTCCCACCACTTTATACACGAGTTTGAGCAGCATGTCCGGAGTTCACCCGACCGAGGATGTGACCTTCTATGCGGTATTTGCGGAAACGACTTCCGGTGGAGCGAATAAATTCAAACGGATCACTTCTGATGATGACTTAGTACGTGCAGCAGGTACCAAAATAGCCATCATAAGTAATAATGCTAATAAAATCCTACAAAACGATTTCTCTGTGGTAAATGCCCCCACACCTGACGGAGAGGGTGTTATTACAGTTACAGACAATCAGATTTGGACTCTTACAGAAGAGGATGAGTACCACTATTGGTCTCTCATGTCCGGTAGTGTACAATTAGGTGTTGAAGCCACAAGTGGCTATACAAGTGGTTACTACGTATGTGGAAACTATTCCACAGCTGCCAGTTATTGGCACATCAATCATGCAAGTGATTTTAGCGGAACACCTGATTGCTTCTACTTGTATAACTGGTCAAATAATTCGTGGTACGATGGATTAGAGTTTTACGGAGGAACTACTAATAAATGGGAGAGCGTATATTTTGCCAGCGCAAATACCAACTTCAAGAATTACTGCGCAATGCAGATCTGGGGTCCCTACTCAAGCCATACAGGGTACTCCACGAGCTGTGGACCGAACATCAAAGTAGGGGAAGTAGAGCGGCTGACAAGTACGAAAGACCAAACCGTTAAGTCGCAAGCTATCACGGTTAAAGGAAGCAATCTGGATGGTAGTACTCTGACGGCATCTATCACCGGTACCAACGCATCGCAGTTTTCCTGCACTTTAGTGACCAATACCATCACCACCGGTGCAATAGAAACAACGTTTATCATCAGCTATAATCCCGGCAGTTTCGATACAGAACATACAGCAATACTCACGTTCAGCGATGGCACAACGACCAGTGATCCTATCACCCTTCTTGGTAGGTCTCTACCTGAGCACTTTGCTATTGTGGGATTTGATGGAGCCAACTACTATGTCTTGGATGGAACAATGACTTCGGCTTCTACCGTCAAACCAATTCCGGTAACTATAACAGCAGGAAGCGTAGATTTATGCCCTTCCCAAGCTGTCTATACCTTAACCGAGAGAAGTACTCCGGATCAGAATGTTCATTTGGTCGGTCCGACAGGACGCCGTTTGTTTGGTGGTAGCAACACCAACCTCAACACCCACACGGCAGGCTCAACAGAAGGAACAGGTTGGTTATTAGCTACGAATAATTTCAACACCTATCACATCACCAATGCGACTACTACCGACCGAGGCATCATGTACAACGATGCCAATAACGTCTTTGGACATTACAAAAACACGAACTATAGTGCCGCTCATTATTTTGGAGACATCCGATTGATGCCTATCACCAATGTATGTACCTGTTTGCCTATGCCAAATTCTACAAGCATAGCACGCGCCACAACTGCTACCATTACATGGGAAGCGATAGAGGGTGCCGCTAGTTATGAGGTGACATGCTCGGGAGGAGTGGTCAATGTGGATGGTTTACAAGCAACGATAAGCGGATTGAGCAACAATACAGCCTATACCTATACCGTCAAAGCTGTTGCGACCGGAACAGACTGCTCGCTAACCTATAATGGCGCATTTACAACCACCGATTGCGATGATGTACCAAGTGCTATCTCAGTTGTTCCTGCGCTTAAAACTGCGACCTTCAAATGGACGATGATTGCGCCTACTGCCACCATCCGCATCTATTCCGATGAAGAATGTACCGCTCAAGTAGGATCTGATCACACCGGTCAAACATCTCCTGCTACGATTGTCGGTTTGGAAGAGAACACACAGTACTATGCGAAGATTTATGCTGGTGGTAGTTGTGAAAGTGGCGTCATACCATTCCTTACCAGAACAACAACCGTTGAAATTGTAGAATGGTTCACAGATAGTATTCGCATCAACCTCGGAGCCGATGAAAATTCTGCATCTGTTATTATTGAGGACAAGCAAGAGAAAACAAGCGGTTCTACCAACATCGCCGATAAACTATTCTTCTCCAAATACTTTGAGGCCGATGGTAATAACAAGATGATTGCTATCTATAACGGAACAGCTGATCCTATTGACATTACCAACATGTGGTTGAAGCACTCAAACAAGGGGACTTCTGAATCTCGCATATGTCTCAAACGATTCGGTAAGACTCCGGGTATCATCGCTCCGAATGAAGAAATCATCATTATGCGGTTTACCACGGATGCAGACCCTGCCATCACTTGCGCTAAGAAGGAAGATAACTACGATGAATGGAATATTATTCCAAGCACACCGGTAGAGGATCAATCTGATGGAGAAGGCAATAATATCTACAATTGGCTGCAATTCTCCGGTCCGCAATCTATCGGTTTGTTCGATGGAAACACCAATACATTCATTGACGTCATAGGAGCTACAACCAATGCGTCCGGAACCGGCAGTTTAGTTCAGATATCTGCAAGTAACAAAGTTACCTGCACTTATACCCAGAAACCCAGCAATGACGGCTCCGGCTTCTATGCTGAAGGCAAAGAAGTGGATACGGATAACGACATTCTGCTATCTACTAACCGTTGCCTCTTGATTCGCAAGAACACCGTCAAGTCCGGAGACGATGCTATCTCCAACAACGTTTACTCAAGCCAAGAGGCATGTGATGAGCATATTGGTGAAGCCTTCCATACTTTAGGCTCCGAGTGGGTTGGATACGTCATTGGTAAAGGTGATGACGCCGCAGAGAAGACTTGCGAAGGATTAGCCTTTGTAGGTGGTTTCGACTATCAAGGCTACTACGTTCAATACGAAGAAGTAACTACTGTAGACGAGTTGTCCGGTAAGCGTAACGAAGATGGTACCTATACCATTCCTATTCCGCAACTCGACACCCTCTCGTGTACCATGCTGCGCGTGAAAGTGTATGAAGGAACGGAAGAGAAAGCAAGTGCGGAATACAAAGTGCCGATCATGGTTGAAGGCTCCAAGAAAACCAACGATGAGGTCTTCAAGAAACACGAAGTGCCGACCTGCAAGGAGTGCGATGTCGTCATCCTCAAGAATGCCATTCTCGAGAAGACCAACGGCGTTAACGACCGCGATGAGGTGCGCAATCTGACCATCTATCCGGGCGGCAAACTGGTCGTTCCGTCGGATAAGGGCGATTACACCGTACAATCCGTTCAGTTCCGCGTGGAGAAAGAGAATGCGCCTTTAGCGAAATTGATTGGTAATTTGATTACCAAAGATCAGCAAGTGATCGTTTCCCGCCGTATAAAAAATGACCGATACTATTTCTTCTCCCTGCCCTACGACTGCAACATTGCCGACATACATTGGGCAAACGGCGAACCGGCTACGATAGGCGTGGACTACCAGATCGTCGAATACGACGGAGCTCGCCGAGCAAACGAAGGTAGTGGTTCGGGTGTGACGCCTCACTGGACGCCTGTCTCCGGCACACAACTGAAAGCCGGTGTGGGTTATAACATCGCTGTCAGCTCTTCGCTTGTCAAAGAGCTTATCTTCCCGATGGCTATAGGCGGCAATAACCTCACGGATATCGAGAATACCAAGGCCGCCAAGACCGTGGCTATCCATCAATACACGAATGCCGGAACGACCATCAACAACCATAACTGGAACTTGGTGGCTCACCCCTATGTCTCGGCTTTTGAGCCGTACAAAGGAAACAAGATCACCGCCGGTATCTTAGAGTACACGGAGCCCGCTTCTCCGGGTGAACAAGGCACATGGGAGCTCACGAACACGAGCAACGTCTATCTCACCATGCCGTCGTTCAACAACAATGCGATCACTTATACCCAGACCCTCGCAGGTGACATCACCAGCCTTGATCCTTTCCTTGCCGTCTTTGTACAAGGAGCAGGAGACGGCGACCTGACCTTCGAGCAATCGGGACGTAAGTTATCCGCTCCTGCCCGCCATCTGGCTGCAGCAGCCGAAGACGAAGACGAATCGATCTTCGTAGGCGTCACCCTGAGCGGAAACGGAGAGAGCGATCAGACCTGCGTGCGTATTCGTCCGGACTTCACGGACGAATACCAGTTAGGTTACGACTTGGATAAGTTCGTCACGTTCTATACCTCGCGTCCGCAGGTTTATATGAAGACACCTTCCTATCGTCTGGCTTTCCAAGCCGTGAGCGATGAGGTAGCGAAGAGCACTTTCCTGCCCATGGGCGTTTATTGCTATCAGGCAGGCACATATACCTTCGCCCTGAACGACCGTTTCCCGACCGATGAAGTGGAAGCTGTCTATCTGTTCGACAAACAGACAGGCGTCACCACCAACCTGCTCTACGACACCTATAGTTTCTCTGCCACCAAACAGGTCTATACGAACACGCGCTTCTCGCTGAACGTCATCGTCAACAGACGCGCACCGCAGACCGCAACAGGCTTGGAAAATGCTCATGCGCCCAACGAGGTAGTGCGTAAGATACTCATCAACGGGCACGTATATATCCAGCGAGGCGGCGTCATCTATGACGTTACCGGCAAGCAGATGTTGAATCATAAATAAGAAAGGAACGACCATGAACCCGATTCAACAAGCTATAGCCAACCGCAATAAGAAAATCGTCATAGGCGCAGGACTCATTTTCGCCGGACTGTGGTTACTTTTGGTAATGTACGTCCTTGCCGAGAGCCAGAAAAACTACGGTATCGCTCAGCCGGGTGTCGTTGCCGTTCATCCGGCGGCTCAGGGACTGACTACTGCTCCGGTAGCTACGTACCGTCCTGCCCGTCCGAGCAGCATGTATTATCCGGCGGTGACCAAAGGCATACACTCCATGACCGCTACCCCTAAAGCAGGGATGAGTTCTACCTCTATGCGTCTTCATCAGACCAGCAACGCGTCCGTGCAGCATATCGGCAGCGGTACAAACGGAGGAGGTGGTATTGCCCTGACCAGTGGTTCACGGGGAAACACCTCCCGTGGTGTCAACTCGTCCGGTATCACCTATGCCGCCTTGGCGTACTCCGGCGTCATCTATATCCCGACGCCCAACAACGCCGTGACGGAAGTGGGTGCTTCGCGTGCTGATGATGTGAGCAGCCATAAGATGAGTGTCATCAAAAGGTATAACGAAGAAGGTTTCCCGGGTTATAACCCCGACCCTACTCCTGACGAAGACGAACCCGAGACGCCGGTGGGTGACGTAGCATGGCTTTTCCTTGCCCTCCTCGCCGCCGCTTATGTGTATAAGAAAAGAATCGCAACGAAGCAACTATCGTAAATCTTCAAATCGTAAATCGTCAATAATCTGTTCCCAGCAGAATGCAGATGATATCGGCATTATTTTGCAAAAATACAAAAAAATGGCACTTTTATTTGCAAGTGTCATTTTTTTTGTGTACCTTTGCAGTCGCAAAGGTTTAAATGATGACCAAACGAAGTAACGAAATATCGCTATTCCTTGCCTTTTGCATTGAGCAATACAAGCAACGGCACAATTTGACAGGTGAGCAATCAATGCGCATCCTTGACCAATATGGTGTCTTAGAATATCTGGAAGCAGGCTATGAACCGTTACACACCCAAAGTGCGCAATGGATTATGGAAGATATTGACGAATTTATCAATAAAAGAAAGCAATGAGAGTCTATCATGGCAGTTTAGAACGTGTTCCGACACCTGAAATACGTCGGGCTACCCGTACGCTTGACTACGGGACGGGCTTTTATACCACCACTTCCGCAAAACAAGCAGAAGACTGGGTGCGCAAACGCATGAGAGATAGCGGGGCTCCAAAAGGCTACGTCAATGAGTACGAATTAGACTTGGAGACCGTGAAACAGTTCCATTGTGCCTTTTTTGATTCCCCGACAGACGAGTGGCTGGAGTTTGTCATGAATAACCGTTTGGACCGCAATTTTACACACAATTACGATGTGGTATATGGTCCGGTAGCCAACGATCGTGTTTATGCTTGTTTCACATTGTACGAAGGCGGAGTAATGAGCAAGGAGAACTTGCTTGTGGAACTGCGCACTTATGATTTAGTGGATCAATATCTGTTCCATACAGAAAAAGCTCTCACTGCGTTGACATTTATAAAAGCAAAGGAGATACTATCATGAGCGAGATAACACAACAAAATCTGTATCTACTTCTGCCTTTCAAAGTAAGTTGGGTGGCAGACATGTTAGCTGAGGATGAGCATATCAGTACGATAGAAGCCATCCGCCGTGTATATTCTTCCGCAATGTATAAGCAATTAGAACAGGAGAGTACCAAACGCTGGCATGAAGGTCCTGTGTCTTTGTATCAAGCGATATAAAATACTCGTCACTCGATGACGTTAAACGGATCTCAGGTCTGACCTCACCGACAGCGCAAAAAGCGGTGAAAACATAGAAAAAAATGCGCAAAGCGTTGCGCAATAACATATTTAAATAATAAGCATTACTATTATTTCGCGTTTACCGAAAAGCCCGTCAAACTTTAAGGAAATAAACGACAAATAATCAGTAAAGGTTTCCGTATATAGGATGCCTTAATCCAACTAATATAGATGCTTCACACTTCTGTGTGAGTTTCTTAAGTTGGATGAGGTTTCCTTGACGGGCTGCCTTGGTACGCGATAAGAAACTCGCACTTTTCTTATCGCCACGATTGATAGTATGCACAAAACAACTATCAATCTATGGCAAAAAATGGTAGTCTAACAGCAGCAAAGGATGCCAAACAAGATGAGTTTTACACTCAACTAGATGATATTTCTTTTGAACTAAAACATTATCGCCAACATTTTCGCGATAAGGTTATCTTATGTAATTGCGATGATCCGTATGAGAGCAATTTCTTTAAATACTTTGCCCTCAATTTTAATCTATTAGGCCTCAAAAAACTAATAGCCACTTGTTATGATGGTTCTCCTGTTTTAGGAAATGAATTGCTTTTAGATTTTGGAGATACTGTTGATGAGCCTAAAAAGATTGCCTATAAAGTTGAAATCTCTGAAGTAAAAGACTATAATGGCGATGGAGCAGTAAATCTTGCTGATGTGAAATACTTGATGCAAAATGATAAGAACGTTATTTCTATTCTCAAAGGGAATGGAGATTTTCGTTCAAAGGAGTGTGTAGAATTGCTCAAACAAGCAGATATTGTGGTTACAAATCCTCCCTTTTCATTATTTCGAGAGTTTATCGCATTGATGATGGAGTATAAAAAACAATTTCTAGTTATAGGTAGCCAAAACAATATTACTTATAAAGATGTATTCAGACATTTGAGAGATAATGAAATTTGGTTAGGATATAAAAGCGGAGATATGTCTTTCCGTGTACCAGATTATTTTGAACCGAGAGCAACGAGATATTGGGTAGATGAAAATGGTCAGAAATGGCGTAGTATGGGTAATATTTGTTGGTTTACGAACCTTGATATACAAAAACGTCATGAAGATATAGATTTATACAAGTTCTATACTCCGGATGAGTATCCAATGTATGATAGTTGCGAGGCTATAAACGTTGCAAAAGTATCAGAAATACCTATAGATTATAAAGGAGCAATGGGTGTTCCAATTACATTCTTAGATAAATACAACCCAGATCAATTTGAAATTCTTGGTTTAGATGACGATAAGGTAGAATGGAGAGGAAAAGGACCTGAGTTAAATGGGAAAGTAATATATCGAAGAATAATTATTCGCAATAAAAAACCACAAAAGCCATGAAAATAGAATTGCATGAAATCCGCGTGCGGGAGTTGTGCGCAGGGTACAATGATTTGAGTATTCAAGAGGAAGGAATTGTCGGTTACGGCGGACGATTGAATATACGTCCGAAATACCAACGAGAGTTCGTCTATGATGAGAAACAACGGAATGCGGTCATGGACACCGTCTGGCAGAATTTCCCGCTCAACGTCATGTATTGGGTTAAGACAGATGGTTCCGACGGCATCGAATACGAAGTCCTCGACGGACAGCAACGTACCATTTCTATTTGTTCGTTTATTGCCGGAGAATATATGATGCTTTTCGATGGTAACTTGCTTGGCTTCAATAACATGACCATCGAGCAGCAAAACCGTATTCTCGACTACAAACTGCAAGTATATATCTGCGAGGGAACGGACGAAGAAAAACTCAAATGGTTCCAACGCATCAATATAGCCGGAGAGAAACTCAAAGATCAGGAGATTCGCAATGCCATCTATTCGGGTTCGTGGGTGACACAAGCCAAACGGCGTTTCTCCAAGACAGGTTGTGTGGCTTATCGCATCGGCTCGGACTTCATGAACGGCTCGCCTATTCGGCAGGATTATTTTGAGACCGCGCTCAGTTGGATTGCAGACAAACAGGATCTGACAATAGAGAAATATATGGCGAAACACCAACACGATACCGATGCCGATGAATTATGGCAGTATTTCCAAGATGTCATCCATTGGATAGAAAAACTCTTCGGTCGTCAGTACAAGAAAGAGATGAAAGGTGTACCATGGGGACTACTCTATAACAAACACAAAGACACGCCTTTAACCGCTACGGCAATCGGTCAGCAGATGGCAAAACTGATGACGGACTCCGATGTGCAGAAGAAAAGCGGTATTTTTGCCTATATCCTCGATGGAGACATTCACCATTTGGGTATCCGCACTTTTGATGCAAATACGCGCCGTGAGGTCTATGAGCGGCAAGGCGGTAAATGTGCTATCTGCGGTAAATCATTTGATATTGAGGTCATGGAAGCCGACCATATAACCCCGTGGGTAGAAGGTGGACGCACGATTGCCTCCAACTGTCAAATGCTCTGCAGAGATTGTAATCGGCGAAAAAGCAGCAAATAAAATAAAGTGACCAAGTAACTAAGTACAAAGAAACAAAGCGGGCGGCTCAGTAAATGAGTCGCCCGAGTGTTTTATGATTATAAGCCTTATTTCACAACAAAAGCGCTACAAATCATTGAATTACGTAAATAATTCTTTTAAGTCTGATTTCAAGAAAGTCTCAATAGGAATGCCTTCTTCGCCCACCAGTACAGATCGATGAGGATGGTATTTCTCAGTACAGAAGGTGAAGCGAGCGATAAAATCGCGGGGGAATTGGGTATTTTGGGAAAATAAATCGTGGGGGATTTAGGTATTTTGACAAATAAAATCGTGGGGAATTTAGGAAAAATGCCAAAAAGATTTGCATAATTCATTTATTTTTAGGCGTATAGGTCATTTTGCAGCGAATTTCAACAAGTCGGAATTATGGAACGGATTTTCCTATTCTGATGGCTGCATTCATCAACACTTAAATCAACCGAACTTGCGCAGAAGACAAGGAGAAGGTATATACCATAACGGGTCAGGAAGTCAAATAAAGTACAAAGGGGCAAGGATGTCCACGGTGATAAGTCGATAATAACGGCAATGGTCTAGGATACCATCGAGATTGGACCGATATACCATCGAGATTGGACCGACAAAAGCCTAATGCCCGAGAGATGTTGTCGCAAATATGCGACAAAAATGCAAAATGTCTGTAATCCAAAATGTGTGTCCATATTGTCCATTTGTCCATTTCATCATAATTAGCTATAAATGAATAGTTTACAAAAGGACAAAATGGACAAATGGACAAAAGGACAAATGGTCACGCAATTTTTTTATAGAAACCATGCTGGATTTTTTGGATTACCACTTCTTCTGGCGGAAGAGGCCGCCGAGGAGAGAGAGGAGGATGTAGAAGGGATAGAGAAGCTCAAGTAAAAGAGCCACGTACCACGGGGTATGTGGTTCTTTATTTGAGATTTGACATTTGACAATTGACATTTGTGATTTGAGATTTGACATTTGACAATTGACATTTGTGATTTGGGATTTGTGATTTGCGATTTCTCTTTGGCGGATGAGAGAGTACTCTATCGGGAACTTGATGAGGAGGATCAGAGGACAGAGAAGCTGAAGGAGGTTAGCGGCTACGATGAGTGCGCCGCAACGGAGGATATCCGGGTCGGTGTATTTGGGGGCTTTGCCCGCCCAACGCATTCGCTGGCGGAAGAAAGCACGCCATGTGGGAGCAGGATGAACGACGGCGGTGAAGTCGGGTTCGTCGATGACGGTGATCTGATAGCCACGTTTTTTCATGGCTTCCAAGAGGAACATATCGTCGCCGGAAGGAATCTCCGGATGAAGATCGGGTTCACAGGCGAGCCACGCCTCACGGCGGACGATGAGGTTCGCACCGGAACACATGACAGCATGTCCGGCTTTCGCTGTGCGCATGGTAAGTTCTTGGATAGCGGCGTATTCGGCAATCTGTAATTTTTCCAATAAAGATGGCTTGCCGCTTTCGCTTTCCATCTTTAAGGGCAAAATGACAAGATCGCCTTCGGCTGTTAGACCGCTTACGCTGTTAGACCACTGCGTTGTAAGACCGGCGCCTTGCGCCTGTAAGATAGGCGGGAGAATGACATCATCGTCATGGAGCCAGACGAATTCCGTGGTGGCGGCATGGATGAGTTTGGAGAGGGCATGTTTTTTGCCTAAATGGTCATCGTTGACGCCCCGAATCGGGGTAATGTGGGTAACCGACGGAGCAGTGACGCAAGCCTTGACTGTCGGTTGACCGTCGGCTGACCGTCGGGATTCTACCGTAATACGATGATAAATCTCTGTGAATTGGGGGTAGCTTTTGGCGATGCAGTTTTGAAGGTCATTTTTCGCCTGAGAGTTTGAGTCTGATGGCGAATCAAGCGTTATGAAATCTGCTGCCAAAAGGGCCATCGCCATACGGTGGTCGTTACGGACTTCGTGAAGACGGACGGCTTCGAGACGGTCGGACTCCTTGAAACGGAGACGGTCGGTACCGGTGGCAATTAAATCAATCGATAGTTTTTCGCACGTTAGTGCCACTGCCGGATATAAATCCGGACAGTTGAAAAAATCGATTGAGACCGCCTTCGGCTGACAGAATACAGACCGCCCTTCGGGCTGACAGACCGCTTCGCTAACAGACCGGATTACTGCTCCACAATCCACAAACTCCGTTTGGACGCCGAAATGCCGGGCGTAGAGGTCGGCGACGATGCGGTCGCCTTGGAGGGAGTTTTCTGTTAGTCCCTCTAACAATAACTCACCACCGTGGATGGCTACGTACTCATACCAGAAAGCGGCGGAAGACCAGCAGGACTCGATGGAATCAGCCAAGCTTGGCTGATACATAGAGGCCATGCGGCGGGAGAGGGTTATATAGGGGGATTCGTTGGGAGCGACGGGGATGGGTTCGCCGTGGAGGATGAGGGCAGAGGTCGTTTGGGTCGTCGGCTTACCGTCGCGCTCCATGAGACGCGGATCGCCAGACAAGACAATAGGTTCTCCTTTATAGCAATATTCCAAATGTACCTGTAAAAATCGCAACGCTGTTCCGCAATTCTTGAGGTAAAGGGTGAGCGGTTCGCCTGTCTTATGGTTCCGCAGTTGTTCCAAGGCATCGTGGAGGACGAGGACGTCGTCGGGCATATCCGAAGAGACCCGCATGAGCGGATCTCCATGGATAGCTTGCAAAAGCAAGATGCGATTTGCGATGCTTTTTGATATCGGAAGTTTAACGTGGTCCACAAATTAACCAGATTAAACAGATTTTTATAAGTCAAAAATTATCAAAAATTGTTCAAAAATTATATCTGTCAACAATTAAAGACAATCTAAGACAATTAGTTTACATCCGGTAGCGGACTGTAGTCACGGGAGTAACGGAGATGCTGGTCGATGTAGCCTTCCGTGAAATCAATCTTGACATCGGTGATGTTGCCTTCTGCATCACGAACAGCCGTATAAACGGGGTTCACGAAACCTTTGTAAGGCGCAAGATTGAGTTTCTGATAGCGGGCAAGGACCTCTTTATGCAGTTCGGGATTCACCTTCACCGCATATTTCTCGACCATCTCTTTTGCCGCTGCGTAGTCGCCTTCGGAAGTGATGCGCTGGATTTCCGCGAGCAGTTCACCATAGAGGCGACGGAGACCTTGGTAGTCGTTGATGCGGAGGTAGTGTTTAGTGGTTAGTCCTTGGTCGTTGGTCGTTGGTACTTCAACTATTTCCACCTCTTTGTTGGTAGCGTGCTCATAGACCCAGTTGGCGATGAGTTGGCGGTTACGCATATGTGCTTCCTCGATGTCTTTGCCCGGCTCGATACGCACGAGTTGGGTCATGAGACCGTTCATCTGCTGCTGGTAATAACCGGCTTTGAAAGCTTCTTCGTTGGGCAGGAGACCAAGTTCCACGAGTTTCGGATCACCCAAGAAATACAGTCCGAAGAGGTCCGCACGAGCTTCCTCGATGGTCGAAGCGTGCTCTTTGAGGGCATCCTTGGAGACACCCGGCAGCAGTTTGCCGGAACCGTGACCGACACACTCATGGAGGTCGGTATGCAGGTCGCCGCAGAGGGCTCCGTATTTCTCGTAGAGGCTACGGATCTCATCATCGATCATGAACTCCTCGTTGAAGCCGTTGCCTTTCGCAGCCTCGTTATAGGCATGCATGAGGTTGTCGATCGTGACCGATTTGGAGCCGTACTCTTTGCGGATCCAGTTAGCGTTCGGCAGGTTGATGCCGATCGGCGTAGCGGGATAGCAGTCACCGGCAAGGATAGCGGCTGTGATGACCTTTGCGGTCACACCCTTGACCTCCTCTTTCTTGTACTTGGGGTCGGTGGTGGAGTGATCTTCAAACCACTGGGCGTTGGAGGAGATGAGTTGGGTTCGTTTGGTAGCCGCGAGGTCCTTGAAGTTGACCATGGACTCCCATGTACCGGTGATGCCGAGCGGATCGGAATAGGTCTCTGTGAAACCGTTGACGAAATCCACACGGCTGTCGAGGTCGCGCACCCACGCGATACAATATTCATTAAAGGTCTTGAGGTCGCCTGTCTCGTTGAAGGAGATCATCTTCTCAAGCACCTCACGTTGTTGGTCGTTCTCGGCGTACTTGAGTGCCTCTTTGAGCCAATACACCACATGTTCGAGTGCTTCGCCGTAGAGTCCGCCTACTTTGTAAACGCGCTCTTCGACCTCGCCTTTCTCGTTCTTGACGAGCTGGGAGTTCAGACCGATCCAGAGGGGTTCGGGGCTGTTGTCCTTATGCGCAGCGTACCAAGCTTCCGCTTCGGCTTGGGTGACTCCTTCGCCGTAGTAGTTGCCTGCAGAGTTGAGCACCAGATCCACGCCGTCCTGAGCGGTTGTGCGCTTAGGCATGACAGCAGGGTCGAACATCACCGGCAGGATAGCCGAGTCATACTCGATACCGGCTTCAGCGCAAGCTGATTCGAACCACTCTTGGCTAAACTCAGGCAGGAACTTATCCTCGGAATAATGATGGTGGATACCATTGGAGAACCAGACGCGTTTGAGGTAACGCTCAAAGTGCGACCACTGGTCGCAAGTCGTTAGTCGTTGGTCTTTAGTCGTTAGTCCGTAGTTGTAAAGCGCCTCGCAGGCTCTTCTGATGCGGAGGTTGTAGCGACCATTCTGGTCAAAGAGGATGTCGCGTCCCCAGAGAGCCGCCTCACTAAGACAATAAACGAGCTGCTTCTGCTGCAAGCTCAGCGAATCGAACTCCGGCACGTCGTAGCGGAGGATTTCCAGATCATAAAACTTATCCACGTTGTAAACAAATTTTTGTTGTTTCTGACAAGCCACAAAAAGGGACAAAGTAACGATGTACAATGTACAAAGGATTCCTTTTTTCATTAGATTCTTTCTAATACAGTTTTTACTAATTCTTTGATGCGGGGTTTGTAGTCGGTATTGGCGGCTTCTATCTTACGCTGTGCGATGACACAGCAGACAGTCATGGCGCGGTGGCCCATATGGAGGGCGAGACCGGCGATACAGGAACCTTCCATCTCATAGTTGGTGATACGCTGTCCTTCGTAGCGGAAAGCGGAGATCTTCTCGTTGATGTCGGGCACAGCGAGATCGACACGGAGGACACGTCCCTGCGGGCCATAGAAACCGTTGGCGGCAATGGTGCAACCACGCATCATATCGTCCTTGGCGATGCGATCCACGAGTTCGGGATTAGCGGCTACTACGTACGGCACAGCGGCTTTCTTAGGATAACCCACGAAATCGACGAAAGCTTTCTCGAAGCCGAGGTCGGCAATCTTGTCGCGGTCGTGATAGAAAGCGAGCACACCGTCGAAACCGATGGATTTCTGCGAAACGAGGAAAGTGCCCAGAGGGATGTCCTCCTGCATACCGCCACAGGTACCGATACGGACGATGTCGAGGCTTCGTTTCGTCTCTTTTTCCGTGCGGGTCTCGAAATCGATGTTTGCGAGGGCATCGATCTCATTCATGACGATGTCGCAGTTATCGGTTCCGATACCGGTTGAGATACAAGAGATACGTTTGCCTTGGAACTTACCGGTAATAGTATGGAACTCACGTGATTGAACGTTACACTCGATGGATCCTTCATCAAAGAAAGAAGCCACCATGTTTACGCGGTCTTGGTCACCGACGAGGATCACCTTGTCCGCGAGGAACTCCGGTTTGAGATGGAGATGAAATGCAGAACCATCGGCATTGATGATTAGCTGCGAAGCGGGAAAAACTTTACTCATAAACTAATGTACAATTTGACAATGTACAATGTACAATTTGCGCAGTATACAATGTAAATTATTTAATGTACAATTTGACAATGTACAATGTACAATTTGCATAGTATACAAGGTACAATTTGCGCAGTATACAATGTAAAATTGCGTCGATTAAAAGGTTAATAATTATTTAATGTCTTTTTCATTGATACAATTGAGGCGACAGTGATACCTAATAACTCGGAACATTCATGGATAATCTCCTTCATTCTATCTTCTGGAAGAATCTGACAATCCACTATCAACTCCAGCCAATGCTGTGTCTCGTCCAGTTCCTCTTCAACCATCTTGAGTTTATTGATAAAATCCTTGTCCGACTTAGCAAGACAAGCAGCTCTGTAATTAGCCGAAGGAGAAGTACCGGAACGTATCACTTGGCGAGCGATAGCAGAAGCGGCAATCGTACGAGGCATAGCATCTACCATCCGCACAATACGGATAGCGAATGCTTTATGTCGCTTTTTCATTTCTTCCTTATCCATTTTCCTTGTTCCTTTGTACATTGTACATTGTCCCCTTGTACCTTCCTTTAGGCTTCACCACCGGTGAAGGTGAGGGGAAGGGTACTGCCGTGAGCCGGTCCGACGGGTTCGATGGTACCGAATTTCTGCTCGTACTGACCGATGTTGTTTTGCAAAGCGCCAAGGATCTTCTTTGCCTGATCCGGGGTCACTACAATACGGGACACTACGTTTGCCTGCGGGATGCCGGGCATCAGTTGTGCGAAATCGAGAACGAACTCAGTGGGAGTATGCGCAATAAGCGCGAGGTTTGCAAACACGCCCTGCGCTTTGTCAGGAGCAATGTTGATTTTCAATTGATTTTCTGCCATAATGTTTTTAGTTTTAGTTGTTATTTCGGGATAACGTAATGACGTAATGACGGTATTACGTTATTTACCATTTGTTATTTCTCTTGGGAACGACGAGCATCCAGAGGTTGATGAGCGGAAGGACGATGTCGAACCAAAGGATAGAGAACATATTAAACGACTTGAGTCCCAAACGACGTGCGGAAGTATTGAGGATGACCGTTTGCACGATCCACCGCAAGAGGAAAAGACCCAAAGCAATGTACAAGGGGACAATGTACAATGTACAAAGGAAATAATATACCAGCGTACCTATCAGCGCGACATAGAAAAGACCACGGGTGAGGGGTTCGAACGCCAAGCGGCACTTCGTGGACGTACGGTATTGCGGCGAGACAGAGAGATGACGCCGTTTTTGCTGCCACCACTCTTTGAAAGTACGTTTGGAAGGCGACCAAGTGAGACTTTCGCGAGAGATCACCACCGAGGTGTTGGTTCGCGTAGCCACATGGTTGACAAAGAGATCATCGTCTCCGGCACGTGTGGTCATCAGATGCGAGAAACCGCCGGACTCAAAGAAGAGCGATTTCTTATACGCCAAGTTACGCCCCACGCCCATATACGGATGTCCGCAGAGCGCAGCTCCAAGGTAATGGAGTCCGTTGAAGAGGGTGTCAAACTGCACAAGGCGGTTGAGATGACTCTTGTGCATGAAATAAGCGCCAAAGCCAAGGACGATGTCCGTTGAGTGTTGAGAGTTCTCTGCCGCAAGGGCGCGATTAACTCCGTTTTTGAGAGTTGAGGGCTCAAATCCGCTCATCATCTCAGAGATCCAGTGGGAGGATTCGGGCACGCAGTCCGCATCGGTGAGCAGGAGATAATCGTATTTAGCCGCCTTGGCTGCAAGGGTGATAGCCAGTTTCTTGGTTGAACGAACCCGTGCTCCGTACGGCACAAAAGACATCTTGAGACGCGGGTCGGAAGTCATGTATCTCTCCACCACCTCGCGCGTACTGTCCTCCGAACCATCATCCACCACGATCACCTCATAGATGGGATAGTCCTGCGAAAGCAGAGCCTGCAGGTATTGCGAGAGATTATAGGACTCGTTATGGGCAGCGAGGATGACGGATACTCCTGCGGAGATTTGAGATTTCTCTGCCGCAAGGGCGCGATTAACTCCGTTTTTCAGATTTGAGATTTCAGATTTTTTATCTCTACGCATCTTGCGTGCCGGAGCTGCGAGATAGCGGATATAGAAATACATCTGCAGCACAAACAGCAGCAGAAGCGACCCAAGGAGGATATAATCAACTATATGTAAGGAAGAGAAATCCATTACGAGACGATTTTGATTTTATAGAC
>Ga0256405_10003844_pt1 | contig 29997 bp, 25 predicted proteins | sample RumenRJG_02DNA_FD_189096 | JGI IMG/M metagenome (GOLD analysis project Ga0256405, IMG submission 189096) | Bovine rumen microbial communities from Lethbridge, Alberta, Canada - RJG_02 | ecosystem: Host-associated > Mammals > Digestive system > Stomach > Rumen | place: Canada: Alberta...
TAGTAGTTACTTTATCGGTTTAAGAGATGAGTGGAAAAAAGGAGCGGTAGTAGGAATGATTGTTGGGGCAAGTTTAGCCTTAGCAGTAATTGGATTTTTCTTCTTCTACTTCTATGTTCCTAGCTATAACACCACAATTGCGGGACTAGGAATAGCAATAGTGATTATCCAAGCAGTTATGGTTCTTATGGTCGCGTATTACTCAATTGGACAAATTGTGATGTACACGAACAAGATGAGATTTGTCTTAAAGAACTCATTCATTATGACCTTAATGAGATTTCCACAAAACTTGTTATTCATCATCATTCATCCAGGAATCTTAGTGAGCTTATTTGCGATTATGGATATCACCGCTTTTATTGGAGTAGTCCTATTAATTGCCTTAAGCGGAATCGGATTATTAATTTGGAATCTCAATGTCATCAGTGCATTTGATAAATATATCAACAAAGAATCTTATAAAGAAATCTACCTGAAAGGTTTATCAACTTATAATCAAACGGAGGAATAAATTTATGGCAGGATTAAAACTCAAACACATTTATAAAGTCTATAACGGAGGCGTAAGAGCGGTTAATGACTTCAATCTTGATATTAAAGATAAGTCATTCGTCGTCTTAGTCGGTCCTTCTGGATGTGGTAAATCCACAACTTTAAGAATGATTGCAGGACTTGAATCAATTACTTCTGGTCAACTTTATATTGATAACGCATTAGTAAATGACGTTGAAAGTAAAAATAGAGATATCGCGATGGTCTTCCAAAGCTACGCGTTATATCCACATATGACCGTTTATCAAAATATGGGATTCTCTTTAAAGTTACGTCATGAAAAGCCTGATGTTATTAAAGAGAAAGTGTTAAAGGCTGCCGAAATTCTTGAAATATCCGACTTACTTGACCGCAAACCAAAAGAACTCTCTGGTGGACAACGTCAAAGAGTCGCTCTTGGTAGAGCCATCGTCCGTGAACCAAACGTCTTCCTTCTTGATGAACCATTATCTAACTTAGACGCTAAACTCCGTGTTCAAATGAGAACCGAAATCACTAAGTTACATGAAAAATTACAAACAACATTTATTTATGTTACCCATGACCAAACTGAAGCGATGACTATGGGCGATGTTATCGTTGTTATGAATAAAGGATTTATTCAACAAGCTGACGCTCCTGTTACCTTATTTGAAGATCCAACTAACTTATTCGTTGCCACCTTCTTAGGATCCCCACAAATGAACATTATCGAATGTGATTTAGTGGAAAAAGATGGCAAGGTTGGAGTTAGACTAGAAGGAGTTGAATCTAATGTTGTCTGGCTTAAAGATAATACCGCGAAACAAATCAAGAATAGTGGTATCAGCTTTGAAAAGAAATATCTCTTTGGTATTCGTCCAGACCATGTTTCAGTTAGTAAGACCGGTATTCCTGCTCACGTTGAAGCTGTTGAACAACTTGGTGATGAAACAATTATTTACACAACTATTGAAGGACATAAACAACATGTCGTTCTTAAAGCTCCATTAACCATTGATATTAATTCTCAAGATGATATTCATATCGAATTCTCTAAAGAGAAAGTCTATCTCTTTGATAAAGATAGTGAGCATTCCTTAATCGGTATGCCTTCATATAACAAAGTTCCTTGCTCTATTAAAGACAATAAGTTAGTTATTGGTAAACAAGAACTTGAATTAGACACTGATTATACATCTCACTTATTAGCAAGAGTGAATGACGAACCAATCTTCTTAGCGGTTAAACCAGAACATGTTGAAATGGAAGTTAATGAAGCTAATGTTGAACTAAAAGCAAAGGTTGAATTTGTTGAAGAAAGAACAAATTACAACATTATCTATGCTTCTATGGATGGAGTTACTCCATATCTTATCTTCCGTTCTGATAAGAATAGAAAATTCAAATCTGGAGACAATATTAGCGTTTATCTCCCACTTGATAAGATGTATCTCTTCAACAAAGACGATGATTCATTATTCTCAAGAGAAGAAATCTTTGAAAATAAGGCTAATTGCCATGTCACAAATAAAAACGGTAAAACCACAATCAAAATTAATGGTGGAGATACCCTCGTCTATGATGATTTAGGTGTTGAAGATGGTGATTATGAATTCGTCCTTAAACAAGAAGGCACCCAAGTAGTGTTTGATAAGAAAACTGCAAAAGGAATTGAAGAAGAAGTATGCAAAGTAGCAACTCCAAATCAATTCTTAAAAGTCTCTTGTTATGATGAAGAACCACAACACAAACTCAATACGATCTTTGTGAAAATCAAAGGTTTTGAAGAGTACGTGACATTAGTGATAAACAACAATTTCTCTGTTTACAAAATGCCTGTATTCAAAATCAACATTACTCCTGATAATTTTGAACTTAGGAAAATTTAAGGAAACAAAAGTCAATGAAAGAGCCTGATAAACAGGCTTTTTTTGTTTACTGAATCAAGGAAAAGTTTATATTTTGTTTACTCTTTTGAATAATTGTTCACTGAACTGGTTTTGTTATTTATCATTTGATAAATGAAAATAAAGATGCATACAGAGCATTTTATTGTTTTAAAAACAAACTTTTTACAATGGGAGGTATTTTATGAAACAAAGAAAATTGTTCTTAGTTCTTGCATCACTTTCATTAGCATTAGCAGGTGTGGGTGTCTTTGCTGCAGCCAACGTTGATGCAAATGATATGATTGTGGCTAGAGCTGATAAGATTTACACCATGACACTTGATGCTAACAACAAGGTCGTAGGAGATAATTATCTTCCAATGCCTGTCTTAAAGACCATTGGCACGATTACTGTTAACAATATGCTTGTTAAATCTTCGTCTACAGGTGGATATGCTAATTTAGCTCCACACGGTGCTATTTATAATTATGAAGCAAATAATTTTCACGGACGTGTAACAGGCATTAAAAGCATTAAAGTAGTTTATTCTGGCTCCGGACTTCAATTAAGAGTTAGTAGAGATTTGGAAGGAAAAATTTTCAGTGAAAAAATGGACGTTACTTCAAACACTGAAATTGATTTATCCTCTATGTCTCCAAGTTATTTCTACTTAACAAATGGGGACAACGAAATTGATATTTCTAGTATTGATGTTAAATACGTATGTTCTGAAAGAGATAATTTGACACTAAATCAAATTGGAAAAAGATATACCGGAAGCAAAAACGGCATAATCTATAAATTGGATATTACTGGTTCATCATTTGCACTAGCAACCTTGAACAAGGAAAGTAATGATAATTATTCAGGAACTATTTCAATTGTTGAAGGACAAGTAAAATTAGCAATCAATGGTGCTGGAGATTTGTATTTTAATCCAAATGATGGTAGAAACAAGTTGACAGTTGATTCTGCAAAGGGAATTGGTGTTGCTTTCGACGGATTATCTTTTGACGAAGTATTTGTTGTCGATGATTTTGAGAGTTATAGTGGCACAGGTGTCGGATACGATACTAATCACACCAATTGGGGAACAATGACTGGATTAAGGTCAAATTACCATTCAGACTATTACGGTGGCAGTTCTACATCATTATTCCAAGATTCAGGATGGGGATTTATGGGCAATGATTCCTATATGTATCACTCAGCGTCTCAAGGACATAATAACAGTGCTATGGCACTATTTAGAGGCTCTGCTAACGGACTTAGATTCACAACATTTGAATCAATGTATAACGTTCCTAAAACTATGGGTAAAGGTGCAAAATTTTCATTCTGGGCACATGGTGCTCTTAATAGTGCTATGAATGGCAATTCATCTGAAAACGTTACTGTTAAAGTGAGATTATTCTTTACAAACCCTATTTTAAAATGTAGCGACACTTATGGAGAAGCAACAGAAATAACAATTCCTGCAGGTTCTGATTGGTCGCAATATACAATTAATTTAGATTCAAACAAAGAATATTATGGATATAGTATTTACATCAAGAGTACAAACGCACTTTATGTCCCAATTGATGATATTGAAATTTATACAGAAAACCCATATGCAGAATATGAAGTTGACTATAATTACCAATCATTTACAGGTAAAGGTGAAATAACATATACAAGCACTTTAAAATCATTATTCAAAAGCGATGGAACCTATATAATTATGGGAATTAGCAAAGATGGTTTCATGAGCGCGTATTTGATTGGGCAAACATTTGATGGTACATCATACGAGATTAATCCAGACACAAAAGAATTTACAGCCACTGGATCTCTTAGACCAAGTGAAACAGTAACAAAATATGGCCTTGAAGTAACCGGCTTCACTGGAACATTCAATGATGATTACACAGTACTTTCTAATGTCACATTTATTGGTGGCACAGCTCAATACATACAAAATAATGGTAACATTGTTATTTCTGCGGCAAACCTTTCTGAAACACAAAAATTCACAGGTGCAACTACTCAAGCATTACAAAGCACTTTCAAAAGATGGTATATGGCCAACAACAGTTGGACAGAAGATCCAGGAAATGGTGATAGAGTTACAGCTTTTACAACAGATGGATATAACGATTCTATTTGTATGAGAGAAAGAGGACACGCGAAGCACTCTTTAACTTTCGCAAGTAACTTTAATCCAACTAAGTCCTATCATGGATTTGGCTATTGGGTAAAAAATACAAGCTCTAAAAACCTTAAGACAAACTACTATTCATATACATCGCAAGATCTTACTGGTGGAGCAACATGGATGACTGTTCAAACTGTCACTAAAGCGGCAGGCTGGTCACTAGTTGTTTGTGACTTCCAAGGACAAATGGCTATTAAGAGCGGAATTACCAATCTTAGACTTTACTTTGAAATGAGCAGTGGTTCACAAACAGATTACATCTTGCTTGATCACTTCTTCTTCTATTAATTAGATTCTTCTAATCAAAGGCTAAGGACTTCGAAATCCTTAGTCTTTTTTGTTATTTATCATTCAATAATTAAAAATTTAGTAAACTAAGATATAAAAATTTAACTATTGTGTTATATTATTTTCGGTAAGAAATTATGAATAAAGTAATTAAATTAAAACCATCTGTGAAATCCTACATTTGGGGCGGTGAGTATTTCCGTCAATTTGGTAAAGGTAATGGAGAAGATTTACTCTCTGAACTCTGGGAATTATCTTTAAGAGGAGATGATTCTTCTATTGTTGATTCTGGAGAAGATAAAGGAAAGAAACTAGTTGATGTCATCAAAGATGAAGATATTGGACCAGTTAAGGATTCTTTCCCATTTTTCCCAATCTTAATTAAGTTAATTGACGCAAGAGATAACTTATCAGTTCAAGTTCACCCGAGTGATGATTATGCATTAAGTAGAGAACATTCGTTTGGTAAGAGCGAGATGTGGCATATTATCGACTGTGACCCTGGATGTGGAGTGTATGTTGGATTTAATAAAGACTACACAAAAGAAGAAGTGGAGAAAAGATTAAGAAATAACACTCTTCTTGATGCCTTAAATTTCTATGAATCTAAACCTGGTGATACATATATCATTACTCCAGGTACAATCCATGCGATTGGTAAAGGTGTGAGATTAATTGAAATCCAACAAAATAGTGACCTTACATATCGCTTATATGACTATTTAAGAAAAGATAAATTTGGTAATTATCGTGAATTACATATTGATAAAGCTTTAGATGTTATTGACTATAAAACATATAAGAAACCTATTATTAATAGTGATTTACTCATGGACTGTAAATATTTCACAGTCAAAAGAGTGAATGTTAATAACGAGTTAGAACTTAACGCAAATGGTGATTCATTTATCTCTTTCACCTTCTTAGAAGGAGAAGGAAATGTTGATGATCTTCCATATAAGAAATTTGATACATTCTTCCTTCCTTATGGAAAGAAATGCGTTATTAAAGGAACTGGAGTCGTAGTTATCTCTAGTGTGAGAAAATAAAGAATATGATTGTTATTGGAATTGATGTTGGTGGTACCTCTATTAAAGGGGGAGCGATTAGAGATACAGGAGAAGTATTAGATACTTTTTCTATTCGCACAGACAAGAACTTATCTCCAGAAGATATGTTTGGTTTATTATGTGAAGAAATAAATAAATTTATTTCCGCTCATAAGTATGATGAAAAGATTTCGGGAGTTGGATTAGGCATTCCTGGATTATTAGATAAGAAAAAAGGAATTATCTTCTCTAGTCCAAATATGCCAACATGGTTAGACTTTGAAGTTACTGAATATATCTCTAGTAGAGTCCATCTTCCAGTAAAGATTGTTAATGATGCTTCCGCTGCGGCGCTTGGCGAAGCGAGATACGGTAGTGGCAAAGATTATGAAAATTTAATTATGATTACTCTTGGCACTGGAGTAGGTGGAGGAATCGTATTAAATAAGAAATTATATGATGGATTAGGAGGAACAGGCGCTCAACTTGGTCACTCCTTAATCGAATTAAACGGAAGACAATGTAACTGTGGTAGAAAAGGATGCTTAGAAGCATATGCTTCTGCCACTGCCTTAATTAAAGATACAGAAAAAGCAGTTAAAGATAACCCTAATAGTGTTCTAGCTAAAATCGCCAAAGAAGAAGGAAAAGTAAGTGGCAGAACTGCTTTCAAAGCAGAATCACTTAATTGCCCGGTTGGACATAAAGTTGTTGAAGATTACATTATGTATCTTTCTGAAGGACTATTAGACTACTGCAATATCTTTAGACCAGATATCTTTGTTCTTTCAGGTGGTATCGCTAACGAAGGAGAAAACTTAATCAATCGTATACGCGCATACTTAAAAGAAAGAAACTATGGATTCTTAGGTTCTCCAGAAGTTTTAGTGAAACAAGCTAATCTCGGATATGATTCCGGTAAGATTGGAGCAGCTTCCTTATTCTTCTATAATGATTAATAAATATGAAAGACTATTTGAAAGAGTTAAGAAAAAGAACTAACCATATGCCTTTAGTGCTTCCACATTCAGTGGTCATCCTTTTTAATGAAAAGGGACAAATCCTTTTAGAAGAGAGAAGCGATGATGGATATTTTGATTTCCCTGGTGGAGGAATTGATTTAAAGGAAAGCGCAGAAGAGGCCGCTAGTAGAGAATTATTAGAAGAAACTGGTTTAATTGCTAAAAGGTTAGAACTCTTTAAAGTTTATAGCGGGGAAATCACTCACTATGTCTATTTTAATGGTGATGAAATATATGGAGTGGATCTTGTCTATATATGTAAAGAATATGAGGGAGAATTAAAACCTCAAAAAGAAGAAGTAAATAGATTATTCTTTATGGATTTAGATAATATGCCAGAGAAGATGTCGATCCGTAATAAACAGATTATTATTGATTTAAAAAACTATCTCAAATAAAAAAATATAAAAAATTTTTCAAAATGTATCTCTTTAAGAGATATTTTTTATTTTGCCTAAAAAGATGAAAAAATATTTAAAAAAGTACTTGCGTTATTTTTTCTATAAGAGTAGAGTAGATGCAATCCACTTTTAACAGAGGTGGATGGATCCTAGGCTCTGATAGGGGTCTAGATAATCCAAGTCTAGGTAAGACAATTGCCGCGAAAAAAAGAAGTTGATACAGCGGTTTCTAAAGTTTAAAAACTCTAGATTAACAATTGCACTAGCGAGGTTAATCGCAAGATTATCCTAAGGTCGGTCCTCCCTACTTGTAGTGGTCGCTGAGTTAGAACTTAACAGCGTAATTCCACCGCCTGACATGAATGCTTATCTGATAAAGCAATAATACGAAGAGGACATTGTAGTGACAGTCTCCTACAAAACAAAGAAACCCGCCATTCACGCTAGATCAACCAAACACGTGAAATAAGCAAGAAACTATCTGGTAGTAAATCTTGCAAAACGACGATAGAGTTCAGCCGTGCATAAGACATTCAACCAACATTGTTACGTTGAATAACAAGGTTCCAGGATTAAATCTTCTGGTTAATGAATGCAAACGACTTATCATTCAAGTGAATGATAGAAATAGGCAACCCTCCCTACTTGTAGTGGTAGCTGAGTTAGAACTTAACAGCGTAAGAACCACCGCCTGACACGATCAAAGAGGAAAATGATGTCAATCGACTAATAACGAAAGACAAAGCCTAATCCACATTACTTCAACTCAACGTGTGGAAATAATGGAAGAGTTTCAAACTCCGGGCATCTTCCATGAAGATAAGGTCTAATGAGTTTAAGACTAGATAAGTCAACCAGCTCCGTTTAATTGATGAGGGAGCCTCTAGGGAACAAAAAACCTTGGTTAATGGTTGCGCTAGCAAAGAATTATTTCGAAAGAAGTAATTATCGGTACGTTCCTCCCTGATAGCTTGCTATCACTGGTCTCTGCGTAAAAGTTTGGCAGATTAAACCCAGCACCGGACATGACGAAGAGGAAGACAGCCTTGAAGCTAATAACTAAAGGAAGCTGGCCACCGACATGCTAATCAATTCAAAACGTGTCGTCGACAAGAAGCACCACCAGCCCAAAGGAACTTAACTTGACTCCTATCTCGTATAGGCCGACGGTTATGAGGCAATGAGAAAAGCCTCATTTTTTTTACCTTTTTTGTCGAAATTTAAGCTATTTAAATTTATTTAAAAAAATGCTTGACTGAGATATAAAAAGTGGTAAACTATATCACAATCACACCGAAAGGTATGATGAGGCAGTAAATACTGATAAGTATTTAAAGAAGCCTAAGACTAGATAAGACAATCGACGAAAATAAACTAAGTTGATAGAACGGTTCTAGGATTAAAAATCTTAGATTAACGATTGCACTAGCATAGAGTTATTTGCAGTAATAACCTCCAAGGGTCGATCCTCCCTGTTACAGTGGTCGCTGAGTTAGAACTTGACAGCGTAATCCCACCGCCCAGACACGAATCAAAGAGGAGAAAAAAAAGAGTCTTAAAGCGAAAGCCTTAAGAACAGCCAGTTCACGCTAAAGCAACTCAAAACGTGAAATAAGTTATGGATAACATCCAAACGAAAATAGGCTCTAAAGAGTTCAGCTCGAAATAAGAGACGATCAACCAATTAAACAACGTTGATAGTAAGGTTCTAGAATTAAAGTTTCTAGTTAATGATCGCTTCGAACTTGTTAATCATATAGGATTAACTAAACGGCAAACCTCCCTGTTACAGTGGTCGCTGAGTTAGAGTTTAACAGCGTAATTCCACCGCCGGACATGATCAAAGAGGAAAGAAAAAACACGAACTAATAGTTAACGCTATTAGTCAAAGCCTAATTCACATTATTCAACTCAACGTGTGAAGATAGTAGAAAGAGTTAAATACCTCCTAACATCTTCTATGAAGAAATGGCCTAAAGAACTTAAGACTAGATCAGCCAACTAGCTCCATTAAATTGATGGTGGAGCATCTACACATTAAAAGAAGTAGATAGAAGTTGCACTAGCAAAGAGTTATTTCGAAAGAAGTAACTATCGGTACGTTCCTCCCTGATAGCTTGCTATCACTGGTCTCTGAGTTAAAGTTTGACAGAGTAAATCCAGTACCGGACACGACAAAAAGGAAGACAGCCTTGAAGCTAATAACTAAAGGAAGCTGGCCACCAGTTCGCTAAGCAATTCAAAACGAACTGCCAACAAGAAGCACCACCAGTCATAAGGAACTTAACTTGGGTATCTGTCGCAGGGATTCTCCCTGCAACAGTGCAACGGTTAGAGGCAAAGAGTCGAGCCTCTTTTTTTATTCTTTTTGAAAATAAAGTGAGATTCGATTTTTCATCGAATCTTTTTTATATAAAATGAATATATAGAGGTGATCGATATGAAGAATAAGTTAGCCGTGTTTTCTATAATTTCTCTATTAGCTGCTTCTTCAACTTTTATTGCAATTAAAGAGAATAAAGAATATGTACCAATAATCGCGTATTCCACAAGTGGACTACCGACAACTATCAATCTAAATGATACTGATGTAGAAACAATTAGAAACTATTATTCCAATTTGAATTCTTTATCAGAAAGCGAAAGAACTGGCACTAATTTACTTAAGAACTTAAAACCTATTCTTAAGAATAATCAAAAATATTATTCATATGATACAGGTAATGCGATATGGCAAATGTATGAGATTACAGACCGAGATTGGGAAAAATCTCCTGCAAGTTCAACTACATATGGTTCGTATGATGAAGCCACTAATACGATTACTGGATATCAATATGGATCAACAAGTTCTCCAAAGAATAATCCATATATTCACGCTTTATATATAAATAGAGAAGTTGATAACCTCACAAAAGCGTGGGGCAACCACAACCAAGATGAATGGGGTATCAATAGAGAACATATCTGGGCTAAATCAAATGGCTTTGAAACACTAGAAAGCACAACCGGAGGCGCTAGAGGCGATCCAATGCACTTATGGGCAGGAAATGGAAACGCTAATAGAGAACATAGCAACGATTACTTCGGATATGTCGATACATCTAAATCCTATAAGGATATGGGTAGTACCTATTCTAATCAAACAGGTAATAGAACTGGTATATCACTCACTAATGGAACTTCTAAAGTATTTGAACCACAAGACTCAGATAAAGGGGATATTGCTAGAGCAGTCTTCTATATGGTGGCTCGATATAATAACTTAGCAGGTACTGAAACTGTTATTGATGGAAATGAACCAAACCTTGAATTAGTTGATAGTGGTTCAGCTCCTGCAAGCGGATATCAAAGCACCAAAACATTAACTGGTAAGATGGGACTTATAAGTGACCTTCTTGAGTGGAATGAACTCGATCCAGTTGATGAATATGAAATTCATAGGAATAACTTGTTATTTAATAACTTCACTAATAATAGGAATCCATTTATTGATTTCCCTCAATGGGCAAATTACATCTGGGGTAGTGAGAGCGGCACTAAACACGCCTCCCCAATGGTCGATAGAATCAATGATAGTGGTCTCTCACTTTCTAAATCCAAGATAACTATTAATCCTGGAAAAGAAGTAAAAGTTTCTGCAGTTACCGCAGATAATAGCGGTATCACTTGGACTGTTAGTGATCCAGAAGTTATTCAATTAGATAAAACTACTTCTGGCAGTGGAGAAGAAATAACTATTTCCGCTCTTAAGGTTGGTAAAGTAACCATTACAGTTAAAGCAACTGTTGATGGAGAAGAGATTACTAAGGTAATTAATGTTAATGTCGTAGAAGAAAAGAAACCTAACTACTTGATGTACGCAGCTATAGCGGCGGGAGCAATTGTTGTCATTATTGTTGTTGCAGTGATTTACACGAAAGGTAGCAAGAAAACTAAGAAGAAGTTATCTTCTACAGTAAAGAAAGTTGCTAAATCATACACTAAATCTTCTAGCGGAGGTAAGAAATCCTCATCTAGTAAGAAATCGACAACTAAGAAAAAGAAATAATGGGAAGAGCGATCTTCCCTTTTTTGATACATGATTTATAGTGCGAAACAGGCGATTTCAGGCACTTTTATTATTTTTTCGTAAAATTTTACGCGATTTTTTGTCTTTTGTTTTTATATGGCTTTTTATGAGTGCAAAAAAAGAGACGCGTTTTTTTAAGCGTCCCTTGTTATTTAGTTGTTTGATCCTATGAATTGAAATAGAAGTAGACAACCATGCGTCCTGAGCCAACATATGGGCAAACAGTGACTGAACTATCTGGTGAAGAATAGTAGGAATCTCCATAGCTATCTTTTCCTAAGAAAGACCATCCTGCTGCTGCTAATGCGCTGTTATATGCATCGACTGCTGCTTGATCAACACCAGATTCAGCGTAGATATAGATATATCCTTCGCCTTCTTCTGCATCACAGGAAATTTCGTATTTAGTTGCATTTGCAACACCTGGATCAACAAGAGGAATTGAGGTAACACCTAATTCTTCTGCGGCACCAGCAACTGCTGCTGCAAATGTTTGATATACCACAGGAATTGCACTAAATGCAATTGTGATGGTTCCTGCATCTTCGGAATATGCGCAAACCTCGATTTGATTATTTGGTGAAGCATAGTGCATATCTCCATAACGATCTGCGCCTAATTCTGTCCATCCTGCTTCTTTTAATGCAGCAGCGTAAGCAGCAATTAATGCTTCTTCTTGTCCTGCTTCGACAGTAACAATAACATATGTTCCAAAGACAGATCCAAGTTCATAGCCTGAAGCTTCTCCATTGAATGGGAGTACAACATCAGTAACTCTAGCTGGTAATAATGCAGCGATATCTGCTGCTGGCCATTCTTCTGCTGGGAATGGTTTTGGAATAATGTAAACAATGATTTCAAGTTCTCCGCTAGCAAAACTAACATCAACAGAAGCTGTTCCAACATTTTCAAGAGCTTTAGTAGCTGAGAATTTTGTAGCGGTAGTTGCGTCTACAACATCCCAACCAGCGGTGACGAATGCACCTCTATATGATGTATAGTCGTCTTCAACGACTGGAGATGCTGTGATAATAGCATTAGCGTATTCTGAGAAACCATAAGCGATATACATATCATTGGTATCGTCTTCTTCGTATGTAAATTTAGCACCTTCTTTTGCAAACACTGGGAATTCAAATGCGACAGCACCATCTTCTGCGTAAGCAGCAATAGTTGCTGCTAATGCTTCTGATGGGAATGCATCATAAGTTTTAGCTGGGGCTGGTGCTAACCAAATATTGAGTGAGCCCATGCTATTGAGATATAAATATGCAACTGCAAATAAGCCACTTGGAGCAACAGCGACGAAGTATCCATCTTCATCTTTTTCTTCTTGGACATCCCAACCAGCTTGGGTAAGGATAGCGGAGTAACCAGCATCTTGAGTTGTGGATTCCATGTAACAGAATGTTGCGAATCCACCACCTTCTGGATGATATGGTTCATAGCGATCAGCTTGAATTGGTGGAACTACATCTGTAGAACCTTTAAAGTAATGATCAATAACTTCTGCCCATTCATCAGCTGGCCAATCATAGGTAAATGGATCATTAGCATAAAGAGTGAATTTTCCTTCAGCGGAGAATTCTTGTCCAACCATGGAAGCGAATTGAAGAGAAATATATCTTGTTCCTTCTGTAACAGTAACTGCTCTTTGGAAAGCGAAGAATGTTTCTCTCATAGCTGCTGCTGGGACGTTGTATTGATCTGTAATATCTTCCCAACCATCAGCGGCGGTGAATTTTGCACCATAATCTTTTGTTTCTGTACCGGCGACATCAGCAGTGATAACTACTTCATCATATTGTGCTTTATATTCTACAGTAGCTTCACTTTTGAAAAATGGTAAAACAACACCGTGGAGATGTTCAGACATAATTGATTTCTGTTCAGCGGTCCAATCAGCTGCTGGTGCTGGTTTATTACATCCAGCGAGCATACCAACTGTTAAGAGACCAAATGTCAAAGTTTTAATCGACTTTTTCATAACAATTGTTTTCCTTTCTTTGTCAAATAAAATTTGGGTTTATCATATTTCAAAAAAAGTAGGCAAATCAAGAAAAAATTTACGCGTGAAAAAGAATAATAAAAATAAAAAATATATTTTTTAAAGAAGAACAAAAAAATGCAAAAAAATTTATGGTCTTTAGGATAAATATTTGGAGAAAAAGAAAAAAGACCCTTTCGAGTCTTAATTCAGTATTTATTATTCGTCAATACCGAGTTCCTTGTTTTCATACATGTAATCAAACCAAGGGAAATTTTTGAATTTGTTCACATGTAGTCTATGCATTTCTTCGGTTAACATGATGATTTTGCCAACAACCCTCTTATCTGGGTAGAAATCGTGATAATCCTCGTTAATATAGAGGGAAAAGATGGTTAAATCAACGGTCATAGGGTAAGTCCAAACAGCCTTATAATCGAGGTCAAATTTGAATTCTTTTCCTTCTTTTGTTCCTACGAAATGAACGCCTTTATGGTCGATTGTGTAAATACCTTCTCCAACAATTTCAGAAGTGACACTTTTATCGACCCAGTGGTCTTTAGGAAGGATGCCAACTTTACATTTAACTGAGAAAGAATAATTTGGATCTTTTCTAATCTCATCAATGATTGCTTGGCGTTCTTCTCTTACCCATTTAGTTGGGGTTTCTGGAATAACACATTCTTTATTAAATGGATGGAAGTCGTAATAGTCATCCATAGTCGCTCCATTACCGCAGTGGGTACATTTGATATAATTGCCTTGAGCGTCCATCTCAAATTCATGGCCACATTTTGTACATTTATAGAGCATATCTGCTAAGTTAGTACAGATCGTACCATTTGACTTATATTCGATGTGGTGTTCTTTATTCCACTCATAGTCATCATGCCAGAATTCTTTGTTGATGATATTTTCAATTTCTTCTGGAGATAATCTTTGTAAATCCTCTTTAGTAAATAAGAGCTTTTGTTGATAGTAGACTTTACCAAGTCTATCATCAGAACAAATCTTATTATTAGTGAGATAGCTTCCTTGCATATATCCACAGTAAACTGGAATATTAAATGCTTTTAAGAATCTTCCTGTTCCTGGAACAATTGGTTGTTGATCACCCCAAATAGAAGATGTTCCTTCTGGAGAGAAAGCAACACATCCGCCTTGCTTAATAATATCTCTCATAGCTCTAACGCCTGCCATATCATTACAGAAGACTTTTTTAGGAATGATTCTTCCCATTTTAAACGCCCAGTGTAAGTGGCTTCTAAAGAAGGAGTTATATTCACAAACAATAGAGAGTCTTCTTGGCCAGTTCGCGGTTGTTAAGAAGGTGTGGTCTCTTCTACTTTGATGATTCCAAATTAAGAAGCATGGACCTTTACAATCCGCGGTGGAATCTTTGATATCAAAGATTGGATGGTATTTAGCCCCTAATAAGTGAGTTCTTCCAACGATGTAGTAAATCCAAGAAAGAAATGGATTAGGGATTTTATATTTTCTATGTAAGAGTTCGTCCTGTAAGTTCTTTTCTTTTTTAGCCATGGTTTAACGTTCCTTACCATGGAATGCGATTCCAATAACATCTGGTCCGCAGTGGCATCCAGCAGTAGGATTAACATCCACAACGGTGTATTCGAATTCGCCAAATTTCTCTTTGAGTTTTGCAACGAATTCATCGACCAATGCCAAAGAGTCAGCATGAACGATTAAAACAGGATATTTCTTAAAGTCATCTTGTTTCTTTTCAACATAACCCAAGATCTTATCCAAAGCTTTTCTTCTTCCGATCGCGCTATCGATGGAAACCATCTTACCTTCGCTAGACATATAGATAATTGGCTTAACACCAATCATTCCACCCATAAAGGCAGAGAAGCCACTGACACGGCCGCTTCTAGCAAAGAACTTTAAGTTATCAGCGTAGAAATAGACGGAGCTAGTCATAGCGATATCTTCGCTAACAGCGACGATTTCATCAATTGATTTGCCCTCATTAACGAGTTCACCAATTCTGATACATGTGAGAAGAGCGCTGACAGAGATAGCTTTTGTATCAATTAATTGGATTCTTCTTTCTGGATATTGGGCTAAAAGAGTTTTAATAGCGGCGTCGCAGCTATTAAATGTCGCGGACATTTGTCTTGAGAAGTGAACATAAAGAATATCTTTGCCTTCTTTAAGAACTGGTTCGAAATATTCGATATATTCTCTTTCGTTAAGTGCACTAGTGGTTGGGTTAGCATCGCCTTTTCTTAATGCATCATAGAATGTATGAGCGTCAAAGACTTTCCAATCTTTATATGGAGAGACTTCTTCACCATTAAGAGCATAAGGCATACTAATTAAGGTTGCGTTATATTTTTTAGCAATTTCTAAAGTGACATCGGAGTCACTATCAAAAAATAGTTTGTACATTTTCCTTATTTCCTTATTTATTAAAGTTATTTAGTAGCGTTCTTATCTAAATAATCTAAGACATCTTGAACAGTCTTAAATGTGACTGGAGCGTCAAATGTCACTCCAAATTCATCTTCAATAGACATAGAGAGCATCATCATACCGATACTATCCATACCTAAATCTTCGATAAGTCTACTTTCTTTAGTAGCGTTTGCTAAATCTTTGTCTGGGAGATTTTCTTGAATGAGTTTTAATAATCTTTCGTACATAATTAATTTTTCCTCTTTATTCGTAGAATGTTTTGTCTTCAATGACGTTAATTAATATTTTGGCTGCGCTTCTAATAGCGGCTGGGCCACTAGAACCACGGCACTTTAAAACGAGTTTTCTTGCGCCTAACATAATGCCTGCACCTAATGATTCAAAATCATATGTTTTCATTAAGTAGCCGGCGATTTGTTGAGCGACTTCTTCTTGTCCTGTTTTCTTACCGAATTTCATGATTTCAGTAATTAAGGCAATTGCAGTACCTTCGGTATTCTTTAATACTTGGTTACCAGCGAAACCTTCAGAAACAAGAACATCACACATTCCGCTTAAGGCTTTAGATCCTTCAACATTACCGATGAAGTTAATGCCTTCTTCTTTAGCGAGTAGTGGATGAGTTTCTTTAACTAAGTGATTTCCTTTAGTAGGTTCAGAACCATTTGATAAGAGACCCACTCTTGGGTTTTCAATCTTATAGAGTTTTCTCATGAAGTCAGTTCCTAAATGAGCAAATTCCACAAGTTGAGCAGGTCCACAGTCAATAGAGGCACCAGTATCCACTAAACAAGTGAATCCTTTTGCCATATTTGGGAGGATTGCTGCTAAAGCAGGTCTAGTTCTCTTTTCATCTAAGAGATATCTTAATGTTCCGACTAATAAGGCACCGGTATTACCAGAGGAGATAATTCCGATGGCGTTTTCATCTTTAGAACATTCTTCAACTGCTTTAAAGACTGAAACATTAGCTTTCTTATAGAATGCTTCAATTGGACTATCGTAGTTAGTGACAGTTTCAGGAGCGTGAATGATTTTCACGCGATTAGTTGGAAGACCTTTAGATTTGATGAGTTCTTCATCACCCACTAAAGTGATATTGACGTTATTAAATTCATTAAGGACGAGTTTAGCGCCTTCAATAATAGCTTCAGGGCCTTTGTCACTTCCTAATGTGTCGATGACAATCGTGTAGTTTTTTTCCATATGCGATTTTCTCCTAGTAAATACCAATTAATAAATCGTAGACATCTTGTTTGCCGTTAATTAAAGCGACTTCAAGATTTGGATACATTTCATTTAACGCGGAGATGAGTTCTTCTGCAGCGTCTTCTAAGACAGTTTGTCCATAGATGATGAAGCAAACTTCTTTGTCTTTAATGCCTTCAATCTTTTCAAATAGACGTAAGGTTGCTGCTGTTCTTCTAGGTGCAAAAGTAATTAACTTCTTTCCTTTAGAACCAACATAGCTTCCTTTAGGAGCAGTAACTGAACCAACTTTTGCGTCTTTTCCAGATTTAAAGACGATATATGGGGTGACGGATTCCGCTCCAGCCTTAAGAGCTTCATAGACTTCTTGGCCAGTAGCCTCTGTTCCCATATACATATTTAAGGCTGCAAAGCCTTCTTGGATGTTATGAGTGTTCACAACATAAACTTTGCTATCTTTATATAATTCAGCGGCTTGTTGAGCAGCTTTAAGCATATTGGTTTCGTTTGGTAAGAGAATGATTTCATCAGCGTTTACATATTTAAAAGCATCAATCATTTCAGAAACAGAAGTGTTCATAGTGGTGCCACCATTAATGACTAAGTCTGCTCTTAATTGATTTTGGAATAAATCGATAATGCCATCGCCTTGGGCAATTGTAATAACTGCGATTTTCTTTCTCTCTTGTTGCCTTTTCTCTTCCTCTTTGATTAAGGAATTATGTTGAAGAGCCATATTCTCCATTTTGAAGGTAATGAATTCACCAAATCTTTGAGCGTATTCAATAACTTCATATGGTTTTTTGGTGTGGACATGAACCTTAACAATGGTGCCAGTTTGGAAACAGACTAAAGAGTTTCCATGTTCTTGCATAAAGGCAATAAATTCATCGATATTGAACTTAGAAATATCAATCTTACTATGTAAGAGTTGGAGCAAAAATTCAGTGCAATATCCATAATCTAAGGTTGAATTTTCATTAAAGGCAGAGAAATCGATGGATGGTGTTTTTTCTGCTTTATCTTTTTTGAGATCTTCATCATCAACAGTGATATCTTTTCCAGTGAAGAAAGCAAGATATCCTTCATAGATTGTTAATAATCCTTTTCCTCCAGAATCAACCACTCCGTTTTCTTTTAAAACAGAAAGGAGATTTGGGGTGTTGTCTAATGAGATTCTCATCATGGACACGACTTTAGTTAAGAAGCTATCAAAGGTATCTTCTTCTCTAATAGAAGGGATGGTGTTTTCAATAGATTCTCTAGCGACAGTAAGAATTGTTCCTTCAGCGACATCCGCACAAGCGTTATAAGCGTTCTTATAGGCGCTGATCATCGCTTTAGCGAAGTCATCAACTGTTAATTCTTTCTTGCCTTTACAGGCATCAGCAAAGCCTCTGAAGTATTGGCTAGTTAAAACACCAGAGTTTCCTCTAGCACCGAAAAGCATGCCACGAGCGAATTCATCAGTAATGATATCGATTGGGGCATCATCGTCAGTGATAGTCTTTAATCCATTTTGATATGTTAACTTCATGTTTGTGCCAGTGTCACCATCAGGAACTGGGAAAACATTTAAGTCATTAATAATTTGTAAGTGTGCTAATAAATTTTTATATCCATTTTCTAGCATGGCTGAGAAAGTGGATCCATTAATCTTTTTTAAATTCATTTAATAGAGTCTCCTCTGAGTGTGGAACATCGTCTCTGGTTCACACAAACTCAATAAATATATACGAAACGGAAAAAATCCGCAATTAAAAGGGAGTAATGCTACAAAGTAGCATTTACACCATATATTTATAGAGACCTATTCAATTTTCTTAATTGTTTGATAACCAATAAAGTTGGTTGGGAATAATAAAATAGCACCGGTAAAAACGGTGATAATAAGTGGAATATAGTAGTTATTAAAAACGACAACGAATGTAAATGAGAGTAAAGCTTCTGCAAAAAGGATGGAGAGCTTTTCAAATAATTCGTCATCGGCGACACTTGTCCATTTAAATGTGTATAGAGCAACAAGTAATCCCAAGAATATGAATGGGATATTTCCTATAAAACTAATTAAGAAATAGTTATTAACGATTTCAAAAGTGGTGATTGGAATTAAAGAGATGATGATTTTAGACGCTGCTAAAACATATAAAGTAATATCAATGAGGATAGGTGTCTCTTTACGTTTAATGATTTTATATAAAATATAAATCGATAAATATAAAAGAGTTAAGGTAATAGAAATAGCAGCTTTACCAATTCCTAAAATCTCATAGAAGTTTTCTAGTTTAACAAAAGATAATCCTAAATAATTAGGAATGATAGTCATGGAATCTGTAACGACAATATAAAAACCAATACTCGCTAAAATGATGTACGGGATTTTCTTTCTTCCTTTAATTAAGACAAATATAGATAAGAATAGGCCAATAAGAGCGTAAACCACTTCAAATGTTGGCTCTATGATAATGTTCATGTTTGTTTTGGAGTTCCTTTTTTGATAACTTCAAGAATTTATATTACTATAAAAATATAGTTTTTAATACCCTTTAATTTCTCCCAACCCTTACGGTTGGTATATGGAAATTATAATGAAAAACAAAAATATGTAAAGTAAGTGAGGAATTTCTGATGTTTAATCTTACGACTAAAGAGATTGCATTAATATCATATGGCGCATACTTAATACTATTATCGCTCGTGACGTTTATCGCATATTACGTAGATAAGCAAAAAGCTAAGAAGGGTGCTTATCGCACTAAAGAAAAGACACTTTTACTCTTATCGTTTTTTGGTGGAGCATTTGGGGGATATCCTGCAATGCTCATCTTCAGACATAAGACAAAGGGAGAACACTGGTATTTTACCTTTGTAAATGTGATAGCTATCTTGCTACATGTTGGTGCTTTAGTGGCCATCTATTTCTTTGTTAACTAGGGTAGATAGTCGCGTGGTTTTTATTATATAAAACGGCCTATTTATTTCTATGAAAAGGTAGTCTATAAAAAAATATTTAACTTTTATTAAAAATAACTTTATAATTTTTGTATCAAAAAGGAGAAAATATAATGACATTTGATAAGTGGTTTGAAAAGCAAGACAGAATTGTTAAGATCATTCTCTTAATCATCCCATTCGTTGGATGGGTTGTTGAAATTCTTGTTAGACTTTCTGCAGTTTTAAGAAAATCAAGCACAACAAATATTCTTGGTCTTGTCTTATTCATCGTTCTCGGTGGAATTTGGGTTCTCAACTTAATCGATTTGATTTATTTCATCGTTACAGACAAATTCTTATTCTACGAATAATCAACTAAGTTGAATAAACAAACAGGCTCCTACGGGAGTCTTTTTGTTAGGCCCTAAATTTCCACAATCAAAAAACTCCCTCTTTTATATGTGGGGAGTTTTTCGGTTCTCTACTCTTAATTGAACCGGAAGTGTTTCCGGAAAGTGAAAGGTTGTCTAGCTATGAATGATATATTCATGATTCTAGTGGTACTGTGTATCCTAGTATGTCCTATCTGGTAGAGATAGATAGGTGTACCCTATACCTAAAGTAAACCACAACGAGGTAATAAAATCAAGGTAGGTGACTACAATAAATCTTCCTTGTGTGGCAATGCGATAATTGCGCCTTTTCTAGTGACAGTAATAGAACTACATTTAGAGGCGAATTCCATTGCTTCTTTGATGTTAGCACCAATCGCCATCTTATTTACTAAGGCTCCTAGATATGAATCTCCAGCTGCAACAGTGTCAATAGCCTCGACTTTATGAGGAGCAACTTTAATTGTCTCTTGTTTATTAACAAGAATAGATCCTTTTTCTCCTAAAGTGGCAATGATATTCTTTGCCCCTTTATCTAGCATGATATTTGCCCCTTTAATAACATCAGTTTCTCCACTTAACGCTTCAAGTTCGTGTTCGTTAGGAACTAGATAATCAATATATTGATAAATAGAGTCATCAACCTTTTTAATTGGGGCTGGATTAACAACGACTAGCATTCCTTTTTCTTTTGCCTTTTTAATCGTATATTCGATAGTAGGAATTGGAGATTCAAATTGAGTGAGTAAAATGTCTCCTTCTCTAAAGAGGTCTTCATTCTTCTCAATGTCTTCAATTAATAAGTCATTATTTGATCCCTGGATGATGAGAATTCTATTTTCAGCGTTACTTTCTTCTAGGATGATAAAGGCCACTCCAGTTGGCTTTTCGCTATCTTTGATACGATAGTTTAATCCATTCTCTTTTAAGAATTTCTTTACAGCATCCCCGTTAGCGTCTTTTCCGACCGCTCCAATAAGAGAGACTTCCGAACCTAAAAACAACGCTGCACAGGCCTGATTTGCCCCTTTACCACCGATATTTTGGAAATAGCTATCAGCGATAGTGGTTGTTCCAGCGTGAGGTAACTCTTTAGTAAAGATAGTATTATCAATTGCGATGCTTCCGACAACGACGATTTTTTTATTATTCACTAGTTGCATCTCCTTAAATATTCATAAATGTTTTTCCAATATCTATCAACATCTACTCTAGTAGCGACTTTGACATTATATGGTTTCTTTTTAGTGCACACTGTTTTACCTGCGAGTTCAGTATTTGATGTATCGATAGTGACATTCATATCTTCAAAAGTGAATGTATCTTCATCGATGAGACTAACGATAGTGGCAGGATCATGTAAAGGACCAGCCTCTAGGCCAAAGAAATTTCTTTGGTTATCGTTAAAGACTTTCATTAATTTAACGAATAAGTCACTTCCACGAGTGTGAATCTTTTCTGCTTCTTTAACAACTTTATCGGTAACTAATATTTGGCGAGTTACATTAAGTCCAAGCATTCTTAAAGGGACTCCACAGTTAAAACAAATATCCGCTGCTTCTGGATCGACAAGAATATTAAATTCAGCGTGCTTAGTGATATTTCCATCAGTAAGGCTTCCACCCATTAAGACGATTTCTTTAATGTGTTTAGTGATTTCTGGACATTTTTGTATCGCTAAAGCGAGATTAGTCATTGGTCCAGTTGTGACCATAGTGACATCTTTATTATTAAGTAGAGTGTCAATTATTAATTGATGTCCTTCTCTAGAATCATATTTTTCTTCATAAATTGGGAAAGTATATCCATCAAGTCCACTTTCTCCATGTATTTCTGGGCAAGTGACTATCTTTCTTTTAAGAGGAGTAGAACTGCCTCTTGCTAAAGGAATGCCTTTTTTATTGAAGAAATTTAATAAATTAAGCGCGTTCTTACTAGTTTTATCAATGGTTTGATTTCCTGCAGCAGTAGTGACTGCGAGAAGATTAATGTCTTCTGAATAACATGAAAGTAATAGGGCAATCGCATCGTCATGTCCTGGATCACAATCAAAAATGATATTAAATCTAGCCATCAGCTATATTTTATATTTTTTGTTATAGATTTTTAACAAATTCTCAATAAGAGAGAGTCTAGTTAGTAAACCAACTCCTCCAGGGACTGGAGTTTGAAGTTTCACTGGTAAGTTAGGAACAGCGTCTCCGTGGAGGCCTGTTTCATCTCGAGAAATGCCAACATCAACAATGATGGCGCTTTCTTTATATTTATAATTTTCGTTGAGGAAGAATTGTCTTCCAATAGCGATAACAATGATATCAGCGTGAGCAATATAGAAGGCCATATCATCTTTAGATGTTTTAGAATGCACAACGGTGACATTGCAGTTTTCTTTTAAAAGAAGCTTCGCCATTGGTTTACCAACAATATTACTTCTTCCAATCACTAAAGCGTTAAGGCCTTGCATAGCAATATTTTCAGCGTGTAAATAATCAATGATACCTTGTGGGGTGCATGGATTAAGTTCGCTTAATGGATGAAATCCATCAACATCTTTTTTAGGTGCGACTGCAAGTTTAATCTTTTCTTCGTTAATTTGCTTTGGAAGTGGCATTTGAACGATAAAAGCGTCAACCTCATCGTCGTTATTTAAATCATCAATGAGACTTAGTAAAGCCTCTTCGGTGGTGTCGATTGGGAGTTTAATTAATTCTCCATTAATTCCAAGCTCTGCACAGTCTTTGAGCTTACCTTTAACATAAGCGTTGCTTGCTTGATCTTCATTGATTTGGACAATCACTAAATGAGGTTTAATCTTTAAACCTTCGACATAGTTTTTTATTTCTATTTTGCGAGATGCAATATATTCCTTAATTGTCATCTTTCTTAACAACCTTGATATCGACGTTTTGTCCTTCGAAATGACGGAGTTTGACGCCGGCAAGTTCTAACATTTTTCTACTTGCGATGAAAATAGTTTGATCAGCGTATTTATCATTAAGATAAACGATTTCTTTGATACCAGTTTGAATGACGGCTTTAGCGCATTCATTACATGGGAATAAAGTCACGTAAAGAGTTGCTCCCTTAAGAGTTCCTCCCATTTGGGTATTTAAGATGGCGTTAAATTCGGCGTGGCAGACATATAAATATTTGGAATCTAAGCCTTCTCCTCTATTCCAGGAGAGCTTATCTTCATCAATTTGACGTGGCATGCCATTATAGCCAATAGAAATAACTTTGTTATCTGGACTAACGATAACTGCACCAACTTTGGTGTTAGGGTCCTTACTTCTTAAAGCGGAAAGAACCGCCATACCCATAAAATATTCGTCCCAAGAAATATTATCGTACTTTTTCATGCTCTCTATTGTAGCAAAAATATTTATCAATAGGTATAATTTGTTATATGGAATTTGTCAGTGTTAATAAATTTACTTTATTAGACTATCCTGAAAAGGTCGCTTGTGTTTTATATACTCAAGCGTGTAATTTTCAATGTCCTTATTGCCATAACTATGAAACATTAGTAAAAGGAAATGTTCCTCAAATCCCATTTGACGAAATTCTTTCTTTCCTTAAAAAGAGAGTGGGAATTCTTGATGGAGTGGTCATCTCTGGAGGAGAGCCAACTCTTATGAAAGACCTCCCGGAAAAGATCAAAAAGATTAAAGAACTCGGCTATTTAGTGAAATTAGACACGAACGGATCAAATCCCGAGATGCTTAAATCACTAATCGATGAGAAGCTCATTGACTACGTTTCTATGGATATCAAACATTCCTTCAATAAGATTTATGACATCATTATCAACAGATCAATTGATATCAATTTATTAAGACAATCAATTGAGATTCTTAAAGAGGACAAAGTGGATTATGAATTTAGAACTACTTTGATTGAAGAATATCACGATATAGATTCGATATATGAAATTGGAAAATTATTAGAAGGATCTAAACGATTATTCCTTCAACAATTCAAAGTCTCTGATGGAGTGCCAAATAAAGAACTACATGAAGTTAAAGAAGAGACCGCAAAAAAATATATGGATATCTTATCTCAATATGTTAAGGATGTAGATTTAAGAGGCTATTAAGCCTCTTTTCTTATAAAGAAAACTTCCGTTTCATGGGAGTTTCTTTGAATTAGCTTTTATATATATCTCTTCTGTGACCAATGGTAATAACTAAAATAACTAGCTTGTTATCTTTGATTTCGGCAATTATTCGATAATCGCCGACGCGATATCTCCACTGACCTTTTTTGTTTGCAACTAAGGGTTTACCAAATAGGCGTGGATTATCGCATCCACTTAAGTTTTTTTCAATCCACTCAACAATAATCCTTTTTGTAAAATAGTCTAATTTTTCTAACGCTTTAATTGAAGGTTTACTGAACTCAACTATATACATTACAAATTAAACATCTTTTTGACTTCGTCAATGGAGTAGGTTGTTGGATCTTTTTCAATTTCTCTAGTGGCTGCATTGGCCAAAGCGATATCATATTCTTCTTCGATTTTTTCAAAGTAAGCGCGTTTGATTGCTTCGCTTAAAGAGACCCCACTTAATTTGGCGTAGGCATCAGCTAATTCTTTTTCTTCTTGTGTCATTCTTATTGAAACAACCATAAGTAATACCGCCTTTCTGTAATACATTGTAATACAAAATCTAAAAAAAGAAAACCCTTCCTTTAAGAAAGGGGCTGTGACAGGAAAATTAGAAGCGGCTATTGATAAATTTAACAGCACTCATCGCGGCAACCGCGCCATCATTACATGCTGTAATGACTTGCTTATTTTCCTTAAGTCTTGTATCTCCTGCAGCGTATAGACCAGGGATTGCGGTTTCCATTACTTCGTTAGTAACAATGAAGCCGTGGTCTAGGGTTACAAGATCTTTTAAGAATTCGTTTTGTGGAACTTGTCCAATAGCGATGAATAAGTTATTGGTTTCATAAACAACTTTTTCATGACTAATTGTGTCTTCAAATTCGACAGATTCGAGTTGAGTAGTTCCATTAATCTTTGTCATAGACAAATTATGACGAATATCTATATTCTCTGTTTGAAGAACCCTATCGATAAGAATCTTATCTCCAAAGAGTTTGTCAAATAGAGTAAGCATATGAATTTTTGGACAGTAGTTCGCTAATAATAAGGCATATTGAAGGGCGGTATTAGCGTCGCCTACTAAGTAGATTTCCTTTCCTTTATAGAAAGGTCCATCACAGACAGCACAGTAAGAGATGCCTTTTCCTACTAATTCATCTTCGTTTGGCAAACCCATTTTACGAGGTTTAACTCCGTTAGCGATAATGACAGCTTTTGCTTCATATTCGTTATAATCGGTTTTAACGAAGAATGTGTTATCTTCTTTTCTAACACTTTGAACATCTTCGAGTTCAAATGCAGCGCCTAAGTTTGTGATTTGTTCAAATAACTTATCACTCCATTCGCTACCAGAAATAGATTCGATAGTAGGGAAGTTCTCTAAGCGAGGAGAGGTGGCGATTTGACCGCCAAACCCTTCTCTTTCTAATACGAGAACACTCTTACCAGCTCTTAATGTATAAAGAGCGGCTGTCATTCCGGCTGGTCCGCCACCAATGACAATTACATCGTAGTTCATATTATTTTAAGCTTTCGATATAACCTTTAATGTTGGAGGCGTTTTCAAATGTTAAGATTTGATCGCCGTTTGGGACTAATAATGTTGGTGCTTTTCTTACATTGTAAGAATTTGTGAGTTCAACATTCTCTTCAGCGTCGACCCACTTATATGGGACACCAGCTTTTTCGAGTAACATTTTAGCCATCTTACAGTTCGGACATGTCTTTGTTCCAAAGAGTAATGTTTCATTTAATGTTTTAACAGCTTCATCACATGCTTCTTCTGCTCTATCGATACCATGTGTGAGTTTGGAATTCTTTAAGTTATATGTTTTACGGTTGAGGAATTCTTCGCTCTTACCATCATTCCAGTTTTGAATTGGACGATAGTAGCCAGTAATACGAGAATAGACTTCTGTTCTAGCACCACATTTTGGACAGATGTATTGTTCACCTGTGATATAACCGTGTTCCTTACATACAGAGTATGTTGGGGACATTGTGTAATATGGTAAGTGATAGTTTTCAGCAATCTTTCTAACAAGATTCATACAAGATTTCCAGTTTGGAAGTTTTTCACCTAAGAAGGCATGGAAAACTGTACCGGAAGTGTAAAGAGTTTGTAATTCATCTTGAATATCAAGAGCGGCAAAGATGTCATCAGTGAAGCTAACTGGTAAGTGGGAAGAGTTAGTGTAATATGGAGTTCTTCCTTCTTCACTAGCAGTAATGATATCTGGATATTTTTCTTTGTCGTGTTTTGCTAAACGATATGCAGTGGATTCTGCTGGGGTAGCTTCTAAGTTATAGAGGTCGCCATAGAGTTCTTGATAATCAGAGAGTTTGTTTCTCATATGATTAAGAACTTCTTTAGTGAATTCTTGAGCTTCTTTATTTGTTAAGTCTTTCTTAATCCATCTAGCATTTAAGCAAGCTTCATTCATACCGACTAAACCAATTGTGGAGAAGTGGTTATTGAATGTTCCAAGGTATCTCTTGGTGTATGGATATAATCCAGCTTCTAAGAGCTTGGTAATTGTATTTCTTTTGACTTTTAAGGATCTAGCAGAGATATCCATAATCTTGTCTAATCTTTGATAGAAGTCTTCTTTGTCGGTTGCTAAGTATGCGATTCTTGGCATATTGATAGTGACAACACCGACAGAACCAGTGGATTCACCAGAACCGAAGAAACCACCAGATTTCTTTCTTAATTCTCTTAAGTCGAGTCTTAAACGGCAGCACATACTTCTAACATCACTTGGTTCCATATCGGAGTTAATGTAGTTAGAGAAATATGGTGTACCATATTTAGCGGTCATTTCAAATAAGAGTTTATTGTTTTCTGTTTCAGACCAGTCAAATGTTCTAGTAATGGAATAAGTTGGGATTGGATATTGGAATCCTCTGCCGTTAGCGTCACCTTCAATCATAACTTCAATGAAGGCTTTGTTGACCATTGCCATTTCTTTAACACAGTCTTTATATTTGAAGTCGCATTCTTTTCCACCGACGATGGCGTTAAGTTCTGCCATATCGTTTGGAACGACCCAGTCTAAAGTAACATTAGTGAATGGTGCTTGTGTTCCCCATCTAGATGGTGTATTAACACCATAAATGAAGGATTGGATGCATTGTTTAACTTCTTTATAGGAAAGATTATCTTTCTTAACGAATGGTGCTAAATATGTATCAAAAGAAGAGAACGCCTGCGCACCTGCCCACTCGTTTTGCATAATGCCTAAGAAGTTGACCATTTGGTTACATAAGGTAGATAAGTGATTTGCTGGAGCAGATGTAATCTTACCAACGACACCACCTAAGCCTTCTTGGATTAATTGTTTGAGTGACCAACCAGCACAGTAACCGGTTAACATGGATAAGTCGTGAATATGGATATCAGCGTTTTTGTGTGCTGCGCCGATTTCTTGATCATAGACTTCACTTAACCAATAGTTAGCAGTAACAGCTCCGCTGTTTGATAAAATAAGTCCACCAACAGAGTAAGTAACTGTGGAGTTTTCTTTAACTCTCCAGTCATTAATCTTGAGGTAGTTATCGACTGTTTTCTTATAGTCTAAATCTGTTGCTTTTTGCTCTCTTAAATTAGCTCTAGCTTTACGATAGAGCATGTAGCTTCTAGCAACATCAACATATCCTGCTTGGATTAAAGTAACTTCTACTGAATCTTGAACATCTTCAATATCAATAATATCGTTACGAATTTTTGAATTCATTGTTGCGGTAACTCTAAGAGATAACATGTTGATAATGTCATCGTTATAGAATTTGTGTTCCGCCATAAAAGCCTTTTCAATGGCTTTTGATACTTTTGTGAGGTCGAACTCTTCAAGAGCGCCGTCTCTCTTTCTGATGCTGAGCATAAAAAATCCCCCTTAATGCTGTAGCGTTCATCTAAATGTATTTGAAAATATTATAATGTCGTTATTCTCTGTAAAAATGAGAGTGGATAAATACTAATTTAATATTGAACCTTTGGCAACAAAAAAATATAAATATTTGCATAAGTTTAGACACTGTCCAAATTATTAATATTTATACTTTATTTTGTTTTAAATATATGTTTATCGAGACAAAAATTTGAATTACTTGACTAAGTCAATTACCACACAAATCATCTTTTCGAATTCTTGTACATCAAGGAACTCAAATCGGCCGTGATGGTTATAACTTCCGGTACCAAGATTAGGTGTAATCAAGCCAAATTTAGAAAATGTCGCTCCGTCAGTTCCACCTCTAATTGCACCAAGAGATGGCTCGATTCCGTTCTTTTTTAAAGCCTCTTTTGCTCTTCTAATAGCCATAGGCTTTTTATCAACGAACTTTTTCATATTTTCGTATTGTTTTTTAAATGAGACGGTCACTTCAGCGGTTGGATAGAGTTTATTAACCTTATTAACTGCTTCTTTTACTGTTTCAATTCTCTTCTCAATACCCTTATCTTTGAAGTCTCTAAGAATCATTGTTAGGGTTGCAACTTCAGAATTACCTTCAATACCAGTTAAATGATAGAAGCCTTGTTTGCCTTCTGAATCGTATGGTGTTTCTTTTGGAAGAAGGGCAACGAATTCACTTGCGAGATTTAAAGCATTGATAAGTTTGCCTTTTCCTTCTCCTGGGTGAATGGATACACCTTTAAAGGTGACAGTTGCTCCATAGGCATTAAAGTTTTCACATTCGATCTTATCGATATCTGATCCATCGATGGTATAAGCATATTTAGCATTCATCTTGCGATAATTGAAATGTAGTGGTCCTTCACCGATTTCTTCATCGACAGTAAAGCACACACAAATGGTGCTATGCTTTTCTTCTGGATGATCATGATAATATTGCAAGACATTCATAATAATGGCGATGCCTGATTTGTCATCAGCACCTAACAAGGTGTTACCATCAGTAACCACTAAATCGTGTCCAATATGTTTGTTTAAGATTGGGAACTCTTTTGGATCCATTGATAATCCGTTAGCGAGTTTAATCTTTCCACCTGCGTATTCTTTAATTAAATGTGGTCTTACGCCTGCGCCTGTAACTTCAAGTGCAGTGTCCATATGAGCGTTAAGTCCAATTCTTGAACCTTTGCCTGGTAAATGACCATAGACATTACCAAACTCATCCATATGAGCGTCATCTAAACCAAGTTCTAATAGTTCGTGAACAAGTAAAAGACCAAGGTCTTTTTGCTTTTCGGTACTTGGTGTAGTTCCAGTTGTATCGTTTGATTGAGTGTCAATTTTGACGTAGTTAATAAATCTAAGTAAGTTATTGTTCATGTTTCTTTACAAATTCTTTTAATTTTGCGAAAGTCTCTTCTGAAATATCGTGTTCGATTTTACATGCATCCACTAAAGATTGTTCTTCGTTAACTCCTAACATAGTAAGAGCTTTAGAAATAGTGAGGTGACGATCATAAATCTTATTTGCGATTTCAGCTCCGGATTCAGTTAAAAGAATATTGCCATCT
>Ga0256405_10003845_pt1 | contig 29988 bp, 23 predicted proteins | sample RumenRJG_02DNA_FD_189096 | JGI IMG/M metagenome (GOLD analysis project Ga0256405, IMG submission 189096) | Bovine rumen microbial communities from Lethbridge, Alberta, Canada - RJG_02 | ecosystem: Host-associated > Mammals > Digestive system > Stomach > Rumen | place: Canada: Alberta...
GCGGAGCTTCTGCTGATGTTCCTTCTGTGTCTGGTGATCTCCTGGATCATCGCCTTTGTCGTCGATAATACGGTCATCGCGGCGGTGGACCACGTGCTGCGGAGAAACAAAGAAGCATAACTCCGGTCAGCGCATGGCAGCAGATCAGGAAGAAGGGTGCAGATGAAGACTACGGATCTCACCGAGCGCGCCATCTACGCGTCGATCTGCAGGAACGACGGGATCCCGGCGCGGGAGATTGCAAAGGATATCGCAAGGCACGGAGCCGGGAACGGAGGAAATCCCCCCGTGGACCGGCACACGGTCAATCAGTATCTCTACCGTTCCCCCTTTATGCGGGAACTCTGTTACCGGGATGACGGGTATCTCTGGCATGGACTGATCCGGCAGATGCGGCCGCACCTGGGTCTCGCGGATTTCTGCGGCTGGTACGGCACGGTGAAGGAATTCCTGGATACGCCGGAGGGGGGATGGTTCGAAGAACTGCTGGACGGATGCCGCCGGATCGGCAGAAACCTGAATGACACCCGCGGACTGTTTCATTCCTTCCGTGACGCCCGGGAGGTGATGGTTCAGCTGTTCCGGGACCTGGACGGGATCTGCGGCGATGCGCCGGATGCAGCGACGTCCGGATATACAGGAGTACAGGGTGATACGAACATCCCTGCAGGCGCAGGGATCGTTTCCGGACGGGAGGACTGGGAGATCGCCTTTGAACTCCGTATCAACAGGGCAAAGTATATCCGTATCTATGCGGATATCCTGGTGATCACGGAAGACCGGGTATTTTCCCTGGAATTCAAGATGAAGGACCGGATCGACCCGGAAGAGGTCTCCCAGGCGGCAAAGTACAGCGGATATCTGGAGGTGCTGTTCGGACCTGATTATGACGTGATTCCGGCGCTGGTGCTGACCCGGGCGGAAGACCTCTACACCACTGCCGTACTTTCCGGAAGCACGGCGGAGGTTCCGGTCTGTTCCGGGGATATGCTGTTCAACCTGTTCGACGAGTATCTCAGGTTCCTTGCTCCCTGACACGGGCGGAGCAGCTCCGGAAAGACTCAGCTCCGGAAAGAAGATTTCACGGCTCTGGGAAGACTTTAATACAGGACAAAAACAGGATCCCCGGGAAGAAACACTTCCCGGGGATCCTGTTTTTGCGGTTTCAGCTGATATTTGCCGGCTTACTGCGCGCTGGCTGCAAGCTGTTCCACCAGCTGCTGTTCTTCGCTGCTGAGCTGTGCGGTGCCGGCTGCGACAGCTTCCTGGTGTGCCTGCTCGGCTGCCGCGCGGGCCTGCAGGGCAGCCACGGCTTCCGCGGAACTCGGATCGGTGGGATCCCAGATCTGGGATCTCGGGATGCACAGATCGCATGCACCCTTCTCGATCGGTCCCTTATCCCACTGGTCGCTGTAGATGTGGACCGGAGTGCCGTTCGGGCAGTTGGAGTAGATCCAGTAAGAGTCGCCGGTCAGCAGACGGATGCAGCCGCCGCTGGCAGCGTCGTCGATATAGTTGTAGGTGATGGCATCCAGCTCAAGGCTTGTTCCGTAGAACAGAATGGAGTGGATGATGAAACCATTGTAGAAACGGTTCAGGTATTTGCAGTAGATCGCCGCGGGGACGTCGTCGTGCATGTACTTGACGTCATACTTTGCGTAGATCGCGAAATCGCCCAGAGGCGTATCCGGTCCGCAGGTGGAGTTGAAGGCCTTGTAGGGGATGATATAGCCGTTCGCTCCGTCCGCCGCCATGACATAGAAGCTGCGGGTCGCCTTATTGTAGTTGATCTGGTAAGCACCGGGCTTGCCCATGATGGGCTCAAGGTCCCAGCAGACGCTGCCGTCTGCATTGAAGTAGTACTTGTAGCCGTCGACATACTTCCATCCGGAGACCGGCTCGCCGTTCTCGAAATAGAACTGGGTGTTGTCCACGAAGCCCCAGCCCGTGTAGGGCTGTCCGTTCCAGCTGGAATAGTGGACACGGCCGTTCTCATCGACATAGGTGCCTTCATAAGCCGCAGTGCCCGCCATCAGATTCTTTGTCGGATACGGGAAACTCTCGGTGTTGTGCCACAGACCGACGCGGATCGCGACGATGTAGCGGTCGGTGCCCATGGTTCCGGTGGTCTGGCCGTTCTTCGCCCAGTCAAGGACGGTGCCGTCGTTCAGGACGACCTTGTAATAGACGTCGTTGAAAGTATGGACATAGCCCTTGGCACGGATCTGGATCGCCTGGACGCGGGAGCCGTCCTCGTTATAAGGAGTAATTTCCTTGGAGGTGCACCAGGGGCTCCATCCGTGGGCGTCGGTGTAGGTCCTGTAGTAGAAACGGGCCACGCCTGCGTGGATCATATAGAACTTGGAGAAGCCGTCCGCACTGAAGAGGCCGATGCCCGGATCGTTGGAGGGTGCGTAGTTCATCATGGCGCCGTTCCGGTCACGCATCTGGTAAGTAACGATCTGGACCTGCTGAAGGATATCGTCCGGCGGCGTATTGCCGGTGCCGATAGCCTCCAGACCGGCGCCTGCGACGACGGAGGCAATATCCACGCCGCCCGGATCAGCGTTCAGCGCAGCGACGCCCGGAAGGCCGATGGCTGCGTGGCCGATACCGGAGGAAGGACGCTGATTGATCATGTCCTGGGTGCTGGAAGATGCGGTGGATGCGGCCGCCTGGCCGGCTGCCTGGACGGTCTGGGGCGCTGCCTCTGCCTGAGTCTCCTGGATGGGGGCTGCCGTCTCTCCGGACGGGCCGACAAAGCTGACAGAAGAGTCGCCTGCCGCAGCTTCCGGAGCGGCTGTCTCGGCGGCTGCAGTCTCGGTGACTTCAGCGGGCTGGACCGCCGCGGTTTCCTGGAGCTGGGAGCTGTCTGTCATGACGGTGGTGCTGCCGGGCGCACTGACGATTCCGTCACCGCCGGAAGAACCGGAGGTTACAGCTGCCGCGGAATCTGAGGTCAGGTTGACGCCGGGACCGCTGCTCACGAATCCGTTGGTCGTGTCGGGCTCGGCATAGACTGCCAGTGGCATGGCGAGACACATGACAGCGGCAAGCGCTGCCGCGGCTGTGCTCTTCAGGGAACGTTTCATCTGGAAAAACCTCCTTAATCTATCACTGCGGCATCCGGGATCACTGCAGAAAAGCCTTCCGGATGCCTTTTCTTACGATTTCCTACATATATTAACATGACACCGCAAAGCTTACTATTAAATAATCTTTACGGTTTTGGTCGATCCGGGCAGGCCAGCCGTACAGAACCCGCCGGGTATCTGCCATCATACCGCAGGAATTGACTTTTGTTAAGTCCGATGATATTTTTTACATAATATATAATCATCCAGCACCTCATAATCAGAGGAAAAAACTGAACCGGGAGCTTGCTCACGAGACAGTTTTTCTCTGATTATCAGTTATTAGCGGGTCAGGACGCGGAGCACCGCGTGAAAAGAGGAAAAACTATGAAGCTTGTATGTTACAGGACTGAGGATGCCGCACGGAATATCGGCGTCCTGAGCAGAGATGATGAGTGGGTCTTTCCGCTGAAGGCGGTGGGGACAGACTATGAGGACATGCAGACCCTGATTGCGGAAATCAGCGACTCAGAGCTTGCCCTTCTGGACAGTCTGTCCGCCCGCGACCCTTATGAAGTGAAAAATGCGGCACGTCTTTCAGAAGTGCGCCTTCTTTCCCCGGTGGGGATGCCGGCGCAGGACGTGATCTGCCTGGGCTTAAACTACGCGGACCATGTCGTCGAGAGCGCAGGCTTTGACGAAGAGATCTCCGGCGTGGTCCGCAAGGACAAGGCCTGCTATTTTTCCAAGCGTCTCAGCGTGGCCACCACCACCGGCGACCCCATCCCCGCACACCGGGACATTGTGACGCAGCTGGACTATGAATCGGAACTCTGTGTCATCATCCGCAGGCCCTGCCGGAATGTGAAGCCTTCGGAAGTCCGGGATTACATCTTCGGATACACGATCATGAACGATGTCAGCGCCAGAAACCTGCAGACCACCCACGGCCAGTGGTTTTTCGGGAAGAGCCTGGACGGCTTCACGCCCATGGGACCGGCCATCCTGACTGCGGACAGCACTGCCTGGCCGCCGGTGCTGGGCGTCCGTTCCTACGTGAACGGAGAACTCCGCCAGAATTCCGACACGGCCCATTTCATCCACTCCATCGCGGAGATCGTGAGCGAACTGTCTCAGGGCATGACGCTGGCGCCGGGAACCATTATCGCCACCGGCACCCCCTCCGGCGTCGGCATGGGCTTCAAACCCCCGAAATTCCTGGTCCCGGGAGATGTGGTGACCTGCGAGATCGAAGGCATCGGCCGGCTGACGAACCGGGTCGAGGACTGATACAGCGGCAGGAATGTCCGCAGCCGGAACAGCGCGCGGACTCTGCGGAGGAGACTATGAAGAAAACGATCATCATCACGGCGGTCGGTTCCTTTTCTGCACCTGCAGCTGTGAAAAGCTGCAGGGAGGCCGGGTACCGGGTCGTCGGAACGGATATCAATCCGCGGGAAGTGATCGCGGAAAGCATGAGCGTGGACCGCTTTGTCCGGATGCCCCGGGCAGATGCCGGGGAAGCGTATCTCGCCGCGATGGAGAAGCTGATCGAGGAAGAGGATGCCATGGGGCTGATCCCGCTGACGGACGTCGAGATCGATGCCCTGAATCCTGTGCGGGAACGCTTCCTGCCGACAGAGCTCTGGCTTTCGCCGCAGGAGTCGCTTTTCCGGGCAAGAGATAAGGAAAAGAGCCGCGGGGCGGCAGACCTTGCATTCCGGCGGGATCCTGAACTTGCGGAGCGCTTCCGCACGATCCCGACCGCCCGCTTTTCCGCGTGGCTTTCGGCTCAGTACGGAGGAATCTCGGCAGCCGGGCTTCCCATGGTCATGAAGCCGCGGGACGGGAGAAGCAGTGAAGGGCTGTACCGCGTGCGCACGGCGGAAGACCTTCAGACTGCAGTCCGGGAGATCCGCCTCTGGGGAGGAGAGGACCGCTATCTGGTCCAGCCGCTGATCGAAGGAAATGTGATTACCGTGGATGTGGTGCGGAGCGCGGATGGCGCCTGTATCGCTGTCCCCCGGGAGGAACTGCGCAGGACCCACAACGGTGCAGGCATTGCAGTACGGGTCTTCCGGGATCCGCTGGTTGAGAAAGCAGCCTGCGCTGTGGCGGAGGAACTGGGGATCCTGGGCTGTGTGAACTTTGAACTGATTGCCGCAGAGGACGGGACATATCGTTTCCTCGAGTGCAATCCGCGGTTTTCGGGAGGCATTGCGTTCAGCATTGCCGCAGGACAGGACGTGATCCGGGATCACATCTCCGTCTTTACTGAAAAGGCTTCCGTGGGGGAGAATCACGCCCGCCCCTGTTCCATCGCAAGGAAATATGTGGAAGTGATCACGGAATAATGGTAAAATAATACCTTAACCAGTGTCATTGCGTTTCAAGTATCGTTGCGTTTCAAGTATAATTCAGTTTCAGAATGGAGCAGATTCAGATGAAAAAGATTCAGAGACGTCACCTGATCCTTGCACTGGCGGTCGCGGTCCTCGCGATCGTATGCGGCGTAAAAATCTGGGAGTATGCGGCGCATCAGAAAAAATATGAAGAAATGCCGTCGACGGTCGCGGTAGAGACGACTGCAGAGACGACTACGGTCCCGGAGACCGAGCCTGAGACGGAGCCGACATTTGAGGCGGACTATTACCGTGAGATCGATTTCAAGAGCCTCAAGGAAAAGAATGAGGACGTGGTCGCCTGGATCTATATCCCGGGTACAAAGCCGGAAGTCAATTATCCCATCCTGTGGAAGGAAAATGACAACGAATACTATCTGCGCAGAGACATCGACCGCAGACAGGGTTCTTATGACGGCGTTTTCATGGACGGCGACGACTCGGCGGACCTCTCCGAACAGCAGATCCTCTTCTACGGGCACCACATGAAGAACCGGACCATGTTCACGCAGATCTGCGATCTCAAGGAAGAGGATGCCTTCAAAGAACACCGCACCCTTTATCTCTACACGCCGGACCACACTTACGCGCTCCGGACCATGGCCTGCCTTTACACCGACTCCTCTCCGGAAAAGCGGAAAGTCAAGTTCGCGGACCAGATGGAGTTCGACGCTTACGTGAATGAGATGACGAAGCGCTGCAGCTTCCGTGAGATCCCGGAGGGCGGCATTGAGCAGATGTTCGCGCTGGTCACCTGCTCCTACGAGTTCAACGATGCCCGGACCATCCTTTACTGCTACGAGGTCGATGCAGAGGGAAATCCGGTGCGGAAAAAGGACGCGGAAGAGAATGCTTCCTCAGACGCGTCAGAGAGCAGCGCGTCCGGGGAGAACGGCGAGAGTGCTGCGGAAGAGACGAAGAGCAACTGATTATTATCTCTGCCCGGAAGGGCGGAAAGAAAGGAACAGCATATAATATGACGATTATCGTGACCGGCGGCGCCGGGTTTATCGGCTCCAACTTTATGTTCCATATGATGGAGGCTCATCCGGATTACCGGATCGTGTGCCTGGACAAGCTGACATATGCGGGAAACCTTTCCACGCTGAAGTCTGTGATGGACAAGCCGAACTTCCGCTTTGTGAAGGCAGACATCTGCGACCGGCAGGCAGTGTATCAGCTGTTTGAGGAGGAGCATCCGGACATTGTGGTGAATTTCGCCGCGGAGTCCCACGTGGACCGCTCCATCGAGGATCCGGGCATTTTCCTGCAGACCAACATCATGGGCACGGCGACTCTGATGGATGCCTGCCGGAAGTACGGTATCACCCGCTATCATCAGGTCTCCACGGACGAGGTCTACGGTGACCTGCCGTTGGACCGTCCGGACCTGTTTTTCACTGAGGAGACGCCGATCCATACCAGCAGCCCCTACAGTTCTTCCAAGGCGGCAGCGGACCTTCTGGTCCTGGCCTACCACCGGACCTACGGGCTCCCGGTCAGCATCAGCCGCTGCTCCAACAATTACGGCCCCTACCATTTCCCGGAGAAGCTGATCCCGCTGATGATCGCCAACGCGCTGAATGACAAGCCGCTGCCGGTCTACGGCGAGGGACTGAATGTCCGTGACTGGCTCTATGTGGAGGATCACTGCAGAGCCATCGACCTGATCATCCATAAGGGCAGAGTCGGCGAGGTCTACAACGTCGGCGGCCATAACGAGATGAAGAACATCGACATCGTGAAGATGATCTGCAAAGAACTCGGGAAGCCGGAGACTCTGATCACCCACGTGGCGGACCGGAAGGGTCACGACATGCGTTATGCCATCGACCCGACGAAGATCCACGACGAGCTGGGATGGCTTCCGGAGACGAAGTTCGCGGACGGCATCAAAAAGACCATTGACTGGTACCTCACTCACCGCGACTGGTGGGAGGAGATCATCTCCGGCGAGTACCAGAATTACTATGAGAAGATGTATACCGACCGGGAAAACCTCGGCCGGGCAAAGTAAGAGGGAAGCCGCATGAAGGTATTTGTCACCGGCGTCGCGGGCCAGCTGGGTCACGACGTCATGAATGAGCTTGCGAAGCGCGGCATCGAGGGTGTCGGTTCGGACCTTGCGCCGGAGTACAGCGGCGTGAAGGACGGGTCCCCGGTGCAGTCCATGGCCTACGTCTCCCTGGACATCACGGACGCGGCGGCAGTGCGTAAGGCGCTGACGGAAGTGAAGCCCGACGCGGTGGTGCACTGCGCGGCGTGGACCGCGGTGGATGCTGCCGAGGACGAGGACAAGCGGGACAAGGTCCGCGCGATCAATGCGGACGGCACCCGGAACATCGCGGAGGTGTGCCGGGATCTTGACTGCAAGATGGTCTACATCAGCACGGATTACGTGTTCAACGGACAGGGAACTGAGCCCTGGAAGCCGGACTGCACCGATTATGCGCCTCTGAGCGTTTACGGGCAGACAAAGCTTGACGGAGAACTGGCGGTCAGCGGACTTGTGAAGAAGTTCTTCATCGTCCGCATTGCCTGGGTCTTCGGTCTGAACGGAAAGAACTTTATCCGCACCATGCTGAACGTCGGAAAGACTCACGAAACGGTGCGGGTGGTCAATGACCAGATCGGGACGCCGACTTACACCCTTGACCTGGCAAGGCTCCTGACGGATATGATCCTGACGGAGCAGTACGGCTATTATCATGTGACCAATGAGGGCGGATACATTTCGTGGTATGATTTTACCTGCGAGATCTACCGCCAGGCAGGATACACGACGAAGGTCGTCCCGGTGACCACGGCGGAGTACGGTCTTTCCAAGGCCGCGCGCCCCTTCAACAGCAGGCTGGACCGCTCCAAGCTGCCGGCGAACGGCTTCACACCGCTTCCGGACTGGAAGGACGCTCTGGCGAGATATCTTACAGTGCTGAGAGAGAACGGAGAGTTATGAGCAGTTTTTACAACATGGTGCTCCTGGTCAGATCCATGGCGCACACGGCCACGGACCGACTATGAGATGATCAGATCTTTCCCGCAAAGTGCCAGACTGACATCACAGAATAAAGATCGATTGTCTTAAGGAGGACATTATGTACCATATCGAACGATATAAGCGGAACCCCGTCGTTGACTTCCCGGAGCGCACCTGGCCGAATAAGCAGATCGAGAAAGCCCCGATCTGGTGTTCCGTCGACCTGCGTGACGGCAACCAGGCCCTGGTGGAACCCATGGTCGTCGAGGAAAAGATGGAGTTCTTCGAGCTGCTGCTGAAACTCGGCTTCAAGGAGATCGAGATCGGCTTCCCGGCGGCATCCCAGATCGAGTATGATTTCCTTCGCCAGCTGGCGGACCGGAAGATGATACCGGAGGACGTCCATGTCCAGATCCTCTGCCAGTGCCGCGAGCACCTCATCAACCGATCCTTTGAAGCGATCGAAGGAATCGCACACCCCATCATGCATATCTACAACTCCACCAATACTCTGCAGCGCGATGTGGTTTTCAACGCTTCGAAGGAAGAGGTGAAGCAGATCGCCATCAACGGAGTGAAGATGGTCAAGGACTGCATGAAGAAATACGGCCGCGACGACATCATCCTCGAGTACTCCCCGGAGAGCTTCATGGGCACCGAGCTGGATTACGCTCTGGAGGTCTGCGAGGCGGTCATCGACGAGTGGGGCATGGCGTCTCCGGAGCATCCGGTCATCATCAACCTGCCGAACACCGTCGAGATGACGACACCCAATGTCTATGCTGACCAGGTCGAGTGGATGATCACCCACTTCAAGAACCGTGACAGCATCATAGTTTCCGTCCACCCGCACAATGACCGCGGCGAGGGCATCGCAGCAACGGAGCTGGCGATGCTGGCGGGCGCGGACCGCGTTGAGGGGACCCTTTTCGGCAACGGCGAGCGCACCGGAAACGTGGATATCCTGACCATCGCGTATAATCTGTTCTCCCAGGGCATTGAACCCCACCTGAACATCTCCAACGAAAAGGAGATCGCCGATGTCTACGAGCGCTGCACGAAGATGTCCATCCCGCCGCGTCATCCTTACGCCGGCGAGCTGGTCTTCACCGCCTTTTCCGGGTCCCACCAGGATGCCATCAACAAGGGCATGCAGGCGATGCACGCACGGAACAACCCCTACTGGGAAGTCCCGTATCTGCCCATCGACCCCAGCGACATTGGCCGACAGTACCAGCCGGTGGTCCGCATCAACTCCCAGTCCGGCAAGGGCGGCGTGGCCTTCATCATGGACACCTTCTTCGGCTTCCATCTTCCGAAGGGCATGCACAAGGAGTTCGCGGACGTCATCCAGAAGATCTCCGAGGAGCAGGGCGAGGTCGCTCCGGACCAGATCATGGAAGAGTTCAAGCGCCACTATATCGACATGAAGGAGCCGATCCATTTCCGCAAGTGCCAGATCACCGATACCGAGCTGGACGACGGCAGCTTTGCCACCCTCGCACGGTGCACCTACACTGCGAACGGGATCGAGAAGTATTTTGAAGGCGTCGGAAACGGACCGATCGATGCGGTCCAGCACGGCATCGAGGAAGCCCTGGACATCCAGATCAAGGTCCTGGACTACAACGAGCACGCGCTCCGCTCCGGTTCCAACGCACAGGCGGCCTCCTACATCCACGTGCTGGATGTGGCGACCGGAAGGACGACCTACGGCGTCGGCATTTCCTCGAACATCACGAGAGCTTCCCTGCGGGGCATCTTCTCCGCAGTGAACCGTCTGTTCTACCACGGCTGATATGCAGACGCGCCGGATCCGCCCGGAAATTTTCAGATGAAATGATACAGAGTGCCGCAGGCAAAACCATCCCGGACCGGCAGCGCGGGCCGCAAGGACCGGTCAGGGGTTTTGATGCGGCATTCTGTGTTGCAATGCCCGGCAGTTTTCAGGAGGCTTCATGAACGCAGTCTATGTTTCCAATGAGAATTACGCACGCCATCTCGGAGTTTCTCTCTGTTCCCTGTACGACAGGAACCGGGAAGAGAAGACGCTGGATGTGTGGGTCATCGACACCGGGATCAGCGACCTTTCCCGCGCAAAGCTGCAGCTGATCGCGACAGCTTACGGGAGAGTGCTGAAGTTCTGCCCGCTTAAGGATCTCCGGGAGCGGTTTCATGGGGACCTGGACACCGGAAGCTTCGACATCAGCACCATGGGCCGGCTGTTCGTCGGCGAACTGCTGCCGGAGAGTGCGGAGCGGGTCCTGTATCTGGACTGCGACACTGTGATCCTGCGTTCCCTGAAAAAGCTGTGGCAGATGCCGTTTGACGGAGCGGTCATGGCGGCAGCCCAGGAGCCGACGATCTACCGCCAGGTCCGGGAATATCTCGGCCTGAACGCGGACGATGCGTACTACAACGCCGGTGTACTCCTGATCGACCTGAAGCGATGGCGCGAGGAAGGGATCCGGGACCAGGTGCTCAGATATTACGAAAAGATCGCGGACGTCAGTCTGTTCAATGACCAGGACGCCCTGAACGGTCTTCTGAAGGGAAGGATCCGGACCTTCTCCCCGGAGTACAATTTCTTTACCAACTACCGCTATTTCCGGTATGAGACTCTCTGCGGGATGCAGAGCGCCTACCGGGAGATCCCGGAAAAACAGTTCCTTTTCGCGAAGCGCCACCCTGCGGTGCTGCACTTCGCGGGAGATGAACGGCCCTGGCGGGCCGGGGCGCTGAACTTTTACGGCGCCGCCTATGAGAAATATCTGAACATGACTCCCTGGGCGGGAACGCCGAAGGAAAAGGGAAAAGAGCTTTATCTCCTGGCGTATCACGGGATGGAGGTCCTGACGCTGGTCAGCCCGGAAGCCCGGGCAGCGGTCAGCAACGCCTTTGTGGAGAAGCTGATCCGGGAACGGAAGGAACGCCGCGAAGAGAGGGAAAGCAACGCAGATCCGGAAACCGCGGGAGAGAAGGAGAACGGAGGGAAGAGCCGGTGAAAACGGTATGCATCATTCTGAATTACAATGACGCGGACACGACGATCGCCCTCCTGGACAGGATCCGGGACTATAAAGTCCTGGATGCGGTCATCCTTGTGGACAATGCCTCCACGGATGACAGTGCGGCCCGGCTTCGGAAAAAGGTCGGCGGGAAGGTGATCCTGGTGACGGCCCCACGGAACGGCGGCTACGGCGCCGGGAACAATCTCGGGATCCGGTACGCTGCGGAGGTGTTCCGCGCGGACTATGCCCTGATCGCGAATCCCGACACGGAGTTTTCCGAGGAATGCGTCCGGGAACTGGCGGAGACCATGGAGCGGCGCCCCACCATCGGCGTGATCGCCCCGGTGCAGGTGACGCCGGCCTTCGGGGAGAGGGCAGCGGTCCCGGGAAGCCGGGAAAATACTTTGACCGGCCCTGCGGCCTGGCCCCTGCGGCCCTGGTTCTACGATCTTCTGGAATCCGGTCCGGTCTGCCGACGGATTTTTCGTCCGGTCCTGCACTATGATTCCTGGAAATACACGGGACGGAAGCTGGTCCGGGTGGACTGTGTCCCGGGTTCTCTTCTCATGGTCGATGTGAAGAGGATGCTTGCCTGCGGCGGCTTTGACGAGCGGGTCTTCCTCTACGAGGAGGAGTATATCCTCGGACAGCGTATGCGGGCTTCAGGCGCGGACACGGTGCTTCACACCGGACTCCGCTATCTTCATCATCACGGCGTCTCCATCGGAAAGAGCCGGAACAGCATGCTGGCCCGGCAGAAGCTCCGGGAGGAGAGTACGCTTTATTATTTCAGAAACTATCTGAAGGCTTCCGGGGCGCAGCTCCTGATTTCGCGGCTCTTTTTCGCCGCAGTGAATCTGGAGACCGGCTTCGCGGACCTATATGAAAGCAGATAAAGAGTTATGAATGCATGGAACCGCCTCCTTTTCGGAGGCGACAACAGGATCGCGGAGCGGAACGTGCTCTGGAATACGTTTGGCAGCGCCGTCTACGCGCTGACAAGCATGCTGATCGGCACGGCGGTGACCCGTGTGCTCGGGGCGGATCTGGGCGGGATCTTTTTCTTCGCCTTCTCGACCTTCGGGCAGCAGATGTTCATCGCGGCGTATTTCGGCATGCGACCCATCCAGGTCACGGACACGGCCTGCCGCCACAGCTTCGGGGACTACCAGAGCTTCCGTTTCCTGACCTGTGCCGGTGCCCTGGCGGCGGCAGCGGTCTACGCCTTCGGATTTACGGAATCGGGAATCGCGCGGACAGTGCTGCTGCTCATGGTGGTATACAAGGTGCTGGACGGATACGCGGACTGCTGCGATTCGGAATTCCAGCGGCAGGGACGGCTCTACCTCACAGGAAAGAGCAACGCCTTCCGGACGCTGCTCTCGGTGGGAGTGTTCTTCTGTGTGATGTTCGTGACCCGTGACCTGGTGCTGTCCTGTATCGGGGCTGTTATCGGGCAGGCAGCCGGAATCCTTCTGTTCTGTCTGATCCCGCTCGGGGCCTTCCCGGCGCTGGACCGGACAGTGTATGCGGGAAGCCGTGCAGCCCTGTTTCACGAGAGCAAGTGGCTGTTCCTCTCCGCGTTTCTGGATCTCTATATTTTCGCTGCGTCCAAGTATGCGGTGAACCGGTACATGACGAACGCGGACAACAGCTACTATACGACGATCTTCATTCCGACTTCCGTCATCAACCTGATGGCGAATTTCGTGATCCGGCCGGTGCTGACGATCCTTTCGGGGGACCGGGACCGGGGCGACCGGGGACATTTCCTTCGGACCGTGTACCGGATCGCTGTCCTGATCCTGGGACTCACGCTGCTCGGCATGGCCGCAGCGGTACTCCTGGGGATCCCGGTGCTGTCTCTTCTGGTGGGACCGGAAGCCGGAAAGGAGCTGCAGCCGTTCCGCGGGGCTCTTGTCATGGTGATCCTCGGCGGCGGGTTTTATGCACTGCTGAACCTTCTGTACTATGTGCTGGTGATCCTTGACGCCCAGCGGATCATTTTTTACATCTACTGCGGATGCACGCTTTTTGCCGGCATGATCTCGGGACTGCTGGTGCAGCGCGCAGGGATCCCCGGCGCAGCCTTCGCCTATCTTGTCACGATGGCAGTGCTGACAGCGTTTTTCGCGCTGGCTGCCGCGGCAGAACTCCGCCGCTGGCCGGAAAAAAACTGAAACAAGTAAAGAAACGGGCGAACTTATGGACAGAGAAGAACTGCGGGCCGACGTTATCATCCCCGTCTACGGTCCGGACGAAAAATTTTATAAGCTGATCGACCGGCTTCTGAAGCAGTCGGTTCTGCCGAACCGCATTATCCTGATGAACACGGATGAGGCGGTCTGGGACAGGATCGGGGCGGCGGAACGGCTGAAGGCCCTCGGCGCAGAGAAGCTCTGTGAAGTCCACCATGTGACAAAAGCGGAGTTTGACCACGGCGGCACAAGAAATCTCGGTGTGTCCTTTTCGAAAACGCCGCGGTTTGTTATGATGACGCAGGATGCGGTCCCGGCGGACCGGCTCCTTCTGGAAACGCTGCTGGCTCCGCTGGACCGGCCGGTCCTCATGACCTACGCCCGGCAGATGCCGGGAAAGGACGCGGATTCCATCGAGTGTCTCACCAGAAGCTATAATTACCCGGCGGAGAGCCGGACCAAGACCATCGGGGATCTTCCGGAGCTGGGGATCAAGACCTATTTCGCGTCCAATGTCTGCGCGGCCTACGACCGGGCGGCCTTTGACCGCCTGGGCGGTTTTACGAAGCGGACCATCTTCAACGAGGACATGATCTACGCTTCAAAGCTCATGAAGGACGGCGGCGCGGTGCGCTACTGCGCGGAAGCCCGGGTTTTCCATTCCCACAGCTATACCGCGGCGCAGCAGTTTCACCGGAATTTTGACCTGGCGGTGTCTCAGGCGGACCATCCGGAGGTGTTCGCGGAGATCCGGAGCGAGTCCGAGGGGATCCGCATGGTCCGGAAGAGCGCGGCGTCCCTGAAGCAGCGGGGAGAGATCTGTCTCATCCCCCGCCTCATCCTCCTGTCCGGCGCCAAATACCTGGGTTACCGGCTGGGGAAGAACTACCGGAAGCTTCCCATGCCCCTTGTGCGTGCGCTCAGCATGAACCGAACCTACTGGGAGAAGACGGATGAATGATATCCTTGTGATCATACCGGCCTTTAATGAGGAGATGAACATTACCTTTGTGGCCGAGAACCTGATCCGGAACCACCCGGACCTCGACTATGTGATCGTGAACGACGGGTCCCAGGACCGGACAGCGGAGATCTGCCGCCGACATGCCTATCACCTTTTGGATCTTCCGGTGAATCTGGGGCTGGCAGGCGCGTTCCAGGCAGGCATGCGCTATGCCTGCGAGAGGGGATACCGCTATGCGGTGCAGTTCGACGGCGACGGCCAGCACCGTGCCGAGTATATCGTCCCCATGCGGGAAAAGATGGACGAAGGATACGATATCGTGATCGCGTCGCGCTTTGTGACGGAGAAGAAGCCCCATTCCATGCGGATGCTGGGAAGCCGGCTGATTGCCGCGGCGATCTTCCTGACCACGGGACAGAAGATCAACGATCCGACCTCCGGCATGCGGATGTATAATGAAAAGATGATCCGCATCTTCGCGAAGAAGATCAACTACGCGCCGGAGCCCGACACGCTCTCGCTGCTCATGCGGCACGGCGCGAAGACCGCCGAGATCCAGGCAGTCATGGACCTCCGCACGGCCGGCGTCAGCTACCTGACCCCCTTCGTCGCGGCCAGCTATATGGTCCGGACCCTGATCTCGATCCTTTTCATTCAGCGTTTCCGATAAACAAAGAAAGGAGCAGACCATGGATATCGTCCTGAGGGCAGTGCTGATCGTCGTATCCATCATCGCCACCAGGGAACTTCTGGTGCGGATCCGGAAGTCGCGGATGCAGATCGAAGATTCCGTGTTCTGGGTCCTTTTGGCCTTTCTCTGCATCCTTCTGGCGCTGTTTCCGCGGGTCCTCTACTTCTTCACGGACCTTCTGAATATGCGGTCCCCGGCGAACCTTCTGTTCATGTTCATGATCGCGATGCTGCTTTACAAGTGCTTCCAGCTGAGCATGCACATCTCCGTCCTGGAAGAGCGGATCCGGACCCTGGCGCAGGATCAGGCCCTGGAAAAGCTTGCGGAAGAGGAACGGACGGCGGAAGCGGATCCTGCAAAGCGGCTTCAGGGAGAGGCGAAGCGGAAGATGCTTCAGGCGAAGGCGGCCGGGATCCGGGAAGCCGGAGCCGCCGCAAAAATGAATTCTCCGGCGGGCACCGCCGTGGGGAAGCGCGCCCCGGAGGTGTCCGAATGACCGGGCGTCCTGACAAGATCCCGCACCGTGCAGCCGTGACAGCGGCCGGCACGGTGTTTGTGCTGCTTTTTACGGCCATGCAGCTCGGGAATGTCCGTTCCGGGGCAGCCATGACCGGAGAGACCTTCCTGCTGCGGCAGGGCATGCTGCTGGTGCTGGCCGGCACGGCGGCGGCATTTCTGGCGGGCTTCCTTCTGGAGTACCGGATCCTGCCCCTTTCCGGGGCGTTCCTGCTCTGCGGCTTTTTCCTCGGGATGCTGTTCCTGAACGTGATGCCGGGGCTTTCCGCCCCGGACGAGGTGAGCCACTATATCACTGCCTACCGGATGTCGAACCGGCTTCTCGGAAAACCGGACCTCAGCGCGGACCTGGGCCTGGTGGAGATCCGGGCGGGGGACTTTCCGCTGGAGGACCTTTACGGCGTCAAGACGCTCTTTGACCCGGACGATGCGGAAGAAACGCCGGTGATCCTCGGAAATCCGGTGGACCAGAGCACCTACGTGACGATCCGGAACTGGGATGCCGTATATCCTGCGGAGGACAGACTGGTGAGCTCGGCGCTCCCGGACATCCGCACCACCCCGGCGGGGCACATCGTCCCCGCCATCGGCTTCAGCATTGCCCGCATTCTCGGCCTGAACGCGCCGGCGCTGGTGTTCTGCGGAAGGCTCGCGAATCTTCTGTTTTTCCTGTTCTTCACCGCGGCAGCCATCCGGCTCCTGCCCTTCGGAAAAGAAGTGATGGCAGGTACGGCACTGCTTCCCATGACTCTGCATCTGGCGGCGTCCCTGTCCTACGATGTCCTGCTCCTCGCGGCCATCTTCCTTTTCACGGCGGAGGTGCTGTCTCTGGCATACGGGAACAGAAAGGGAAGCCCGGCGGACGTCCTGCTGCTCTGCGTGCTTGCGGCAGCCTTCGGTCCCTGCAAGCTGGTCTACTCGCTGGTCACTCTTCTGGTGTTCCTGATCCCGGCGGAAAAGCTGGGCGGGAAGGGCAGAAAGGCAGCATTGGGAGCTGCGGTCCTCGGATGTGCGGCGGCGGCCCTGTTCCTCGTGAACGCCTCTATCATCCACAGCTATGCTGCCACGGAGGCCGGATCGGCGGCAGTCCGGGCGACAAACGAGGCGGGATATTCGGTGTCGGAGCTTCTGCACCGGCCCATGTTCATTCTCCAGATGCTCAGGAATACCTTTGCCTTCCAGGGCGATGAACTGCATCTCGGCATGATCGGCATGTGGCTCGGAAACATGGATCCGCTGCTGGGCGTCCCGTACATTGCGGTACAGCTCTTCAGCCTCGGCCTCCTTCTGCTCGCTTTAAAGCAGCCGGGAGAAAACGCGGTCATGCCGGTATGGGCAAGGCTCTGGAGTCTTGGCATCGCGGCACTTGTTGTCCTCGCCCTCTGCGGCGCCATGCTGGTCTCCTGGACCACCCGGAGCTCTGTCGTGATCGAGGGCCTGCAGGGAAGGTATTTCCTGCCGATCCTGCCGTTAATACTGTTTACTTTAAAAAATGACAAGATCGTCCTGACGGGAGATTTCCGCAGGGAGATCCTGTTCGCGTTTTTCTGTATGGACGTCTATGCGGCGGTCCGGATATTCGGGCTGGCCTGCACCCGTCTCTGAAACAGGAGGTATAAGTTTTGAGATCGGTCATTCAGCTGATCCGGGAGATCATCTCCGGCAGAAAACTGATCTGGGAGCTGGCGAAGGCGGATTTCCGCAAGAGGTTCGCAGGCTCCTATTTCGGCGTGGTCTGGATGTTCGTGCAGCCGGTGGTGACGGTCCTCATCTACTTCATGATCTTCCAGCTCGGCTTCAAGAGCGTGCCGCCGGTCCCCGGGGCACCCTACGTCGTATGGCTGGTGCCGGCTATCGTCCCCTGGTTCTATTTCAACGAAGCCATGAACGCCGGGACGTCCTGCCTTCAGGAATATCATTACCTGGTGAAGAAGGTGGTCTTCAACGTGGAAGTGCTGCCGGTCATCAAGCTGGTGTCCTGCCTTGTGGTCCACGGCATTTTTGTGATGATCATGATCGCGATGTATTTCTGCTACGGTCGTCTTCCTATGGCGACCTGGATCCAGATCGTCTATTACAGCTTCGCGCTGTCGGTCTTGATCCTGGCGCTGACCTTCTTCACGACGGCGGTCAATGCCTTCTTCAAGGACATGGCGCAGATCGTCAGCATCTGCCTCCAGTTCGGCATGTGGCTCACGCCCATCATGTGGGATCCGAACATGTTCCCGAACCGGCCGGCGTGGCTGGAGCAGGTCCTGAAGATCAATCCGATGTACTATATCGTCGCGGGCTACCGCGACAGCATGCTGACCGGCCACTGGTTCTGGGAGCGGCCTTCCCTCACCGTCTACTACTGGATGGTGACACTGCTGCTTCTGATCTTCGGTCTGAAGACCTTCCGGAAGCTCCGGCCGCATTTCTCAGACGTACTGTAAAGGAGATTGAAAGATGGACAAAAGTCTCGCGATCTCCGTGCAGGAGGTCACAAAAGTTTACAAGCTCTACGACAGGCCCATCGACAGGCTGAAGGAATCCATGAGTCTCACGCACAAGTCTTATCACAAGGACTTCTTCGCCCTGGACAAGCTTTCCTTCGACGTGAAAAAGGGCGAGACCGTGGGCATCATCGGGACCAACGGCTCCGGAAAGTCCACGATCCTGAAGATCATCACCGGCGTCCTGAGCCCCACCACCGGAACGGTGGAAGTGGACGGAAACATCTCCGCCCTGCTGGAGCTGGGCGCGGGCTTCAATTCCGACTACACCGGTATAGAGAACATCTACATGAACGGGACCATGATGGGCTTCACCCGGGAGCAGATGGACGCAAAAATGCAGGACATCCTGGACTTCGCGGACATCGGGGATTTCGTGAACCAGCCCGTGAAGACCTATTCCTCCGGTATGTTCGTCCGCCTTGCCTTTGCGCTGGCCATCAACGTGGAGCCGGAGATCCTGATCGTGGACGAGGCCCTCTCCGTGGGTGACGTTTTCTTCCAGGCCAAGTGCTACCGGCGCATGGAAGAGATGATGAAGAACGGCACCACCATTCTGATGGTCAGCCACGACATGGGCAGCATCATCAAGTACTGTCAGAAGGTCGTGCTCCTGAACCGCGGAAAGTTCGTGGCCCAGGGCCCGGCCGGAAAGATGGTGGACCTTTACAAGAAGATCCTGGCGAACCAGATGGACGACCTGGACGCGGCTCTTGCCGCGGAGCAGGAGAGACTGACCGGCGGACCGGGAATCGCGTCCGCCGGCGCGGAAGGCGCCGAGGGGCATAACGGCAGCGCCGGAGCCGGTGACGGGAAGGCAGGAATCACCGCCGCGGGGGACCGGGGCGGGATCCCGGCGGACCGCCTCATGAAGAGCCGGATGACCCTGAATCCTCAGGTACAGGAGTACGGCGACGGCAGGGCGGAGTTCCTGGATCTCGGGACCCTGGACCACAACGGAAACGTGACGAACCTTCTTCTGAAGGGGGAGATGTTCACCATCCGGGAGATCATCCGCTTCCACGCACCGCTCGCGATGCCCATCTTCACCTATACCATCCGGGACCGAAAGGGCACGGATCTCAGCGGCACCAACACCATGTTCGAGGGATGCGACGTGCGCCCGGTACAGCCGGGGGACACTTATCAGGTGGAATTTAAGCAGAAGATGACACTGCAGGGCGGCGAGTACCTTCTTTCCATGAGCTGTACCGGCTACGAGAACGGGGAGCATGTGGTGTATCACAGGCTTTACAATGTGGCCGGCATCACGGTCATATCGAATAAAAACACAGTGGGCGTCTATGACATGGAGTCCCGGGTGGAGGTGAAGCTCACCCCCGCCGGACAGACGGAAGGGACGCCCGGGAGACAGGCATGAGTGAACGGACACAGGAACTGAAACGGCTTTACCAGCGCTATGGGACGGATTCCGCGGCGCTGCTGGCTGAATATCCGTCTATGGAGAACCTGCGGGTCTTTTCCGACCGGCGGGAAGGACTGCTGGAGTGGTATGCCTTCCGGAAGGGCGCTTCCCTTCTGATGGCAGGCAGCGGCTGCGGCGCCCTGACCGGGATGCTTCTCAGAAAGGGGCTGAAGGTCACGGTGCTGGATCCGGATGCGGAGAACCTTGAACTGGAACGTCTCCGCTGGGATACGCCGGAGCTCGATACGGTGCTGGGAACCATCACAAAAACCGGGATCCCCGGAGGCTGCTTCCCGGAGATCCCCGCCGGAACCCGCTTTGACTATATCCTTTTTGACGGGACTTTGTCCCGGGAAGGAGAAGCGGAGATCCTGGCGGCGAAGAAGCTTCTGAAAAAGGACGGCGTCCTGATCGTTGCCGCGGACAATGCTTACGGCGTCCGGGCCTTCGCGGGCGCAGAGGCGGAGGAGCATCCCATCGGAAAAGCGGCGCTGGAGGGACTGATCCGCGCCGGGGAAGAGGGCGCGGTCACCCGCTACTACGCGGAGCCCATGCGCACTATGCCGAACGTCATCTATTCCGACCGGTATCTGCCGGGGACGGGAGAACTGTCCCGTGTCATCCCGGCCTACGGCTTCCCGGCGTATCTCGCCATCGACGTGGGGGCGAAGTACGACGAGATCTGCCGCGACGGAGTTTTCCCGGAATACGCGGACGGATACCTGTATTTCTGGACCGCCGCGGAGACGGCGGCCCCGGCGGACAGTACGGTCTTTGTAAAGTACAACCGGAACCGCCGGGCAAAATATCAGCTGAAGACAGTGATCCGGCAGGACAAGGCCGGAAAGTTCAGCTCGGAGAAGAGCGCCCTCGGACCGGAGGGCATCGGCCATATCCGTGCCTTCGGAGAGCACTATGACCTGCTTTCCGGAGAAGGAAGCTCGGTCCACTACGCGCGCCCGGAGATCTCTCCGGACGGCGGCACCGTGTCCTTCCCCTGGATCCACGGCGAAAGCCTCGGGACCCTGGCGGTGGAGGAGATCCGCCGCGGGAAGGATGTCTGCCAGGTCCTGACCGGCCTTCTGGACCGCATTACCGGCGGCAGGGAGGTCCACAATCTTGACGCCATCCTCGACAACTTCCTGGTGCCGTATCCGGAGACGGATGGGAAAGCAGCCGGGACCGGAAAGGCGGAGAAGGCAGACCTGTGCTCACAGGAAGCCGGCGCCTTCCCGGACCTTACGAAAGCGCCGCTGACCGGCATCGATTACGAGTGGGTCAGCGACGCCCCGGCAGACCGCAGCTTTGTCCGCTACCGCGCCCTCCTGGCCTTCTGGCTGCAGCAGAAGGAACCGCTGCAGCTCGGCGAAAAGACCGAATTCCTGGGCCGCTTCGGCATCACGGACGACGACATCGACCGCTATGAAGAAATGGAGCGGGATTTCCAGGAGGAGGTCGCCGGCGACACCCAGTCTGTATTCCTGGACCGCTTCATCGTGGAAGTCCGCAGCGCGGAAACCATCGAAAAGACCGAGCGGGATCTCCGGATCGCCAACGAGCGGCTGGAGGGCTTTCGGGCAGAACTTCGGGAGAAGGACACCACCATCCGGAAGATGACCGAGGTGAAGCGTCTCACGGACAACCACGTGACGAACCTTGAGATCATCATCCAGAACCTCCGGAACGAAAACAACGAGCTGGGAAAGACCCTGACCTACCTCGACAAGCATCAGACCGTCTACTCACGGCTGCGCCGCAAGGCGGGCGATGCCTTCAACCGGAAATATCCGAAGGGGTCCGTGGAGCGGAAGAAGCTGGATTACAAGAAGGATTCGATCCTGCATCCGGTACGGCACCACAAGCTCACCTCTACGGAGGAAGGGCGGAACCTCATCGAAGGCGATTTCGCCATCGGCGACATCTACCGCGAGCACGGGAAGCTTTCCTTCACCCATGAAGAGCACCCGCTGGTCAGCATCGTAATTCCGGTCTACAACCAGATCGGCTACACCTACGCCTGCCTGGTCTCGATCCTCGAGCACACGAAGGATATCCCCTACGAGGTCATCATCGCGGACGATGTCTCCACGGACGCCACGGAGCACCTGGACCGCTTCGCGGAAGGCCTTGTCATCAGCCGCAACACTGTGAACCAGGGCTTCTTAAGGAACTGCAACCAGGCGGCGGCGAAGGCCCGGGGCGAATACATCTTTTTCCTGAACAACGACACGAAGGTCACGGAAGGATGGCTTGACTGGCTGGTCCGTCTCATCGAGTCCGATGAGACCATCGGCATGGTGGGCTCGAAGCTGGTCTACCCCGACGGGCGGCTGCAGGAGGCAGGCGGCATCATCTGGAGCGACGCCTCCGGCTGGAACTACGGACGGCTGCAGGATCCGGAGCTGCCGGAATTCAACTACGTGAAGGACGTGGACTACATGTCCGGCGCCGCCATCATGATCCGCACCAGCCTCTGGAAGGAGATCGGCGGCTTCGACGAACGGTACGCGCCGGCCTACTGCGAGGACAGCGACCTGGCCTTCGAAGTGCGGAAGCACGGGTACCGGGTGGTCTACCAGCCGAAGTCCGTGGTCATCCACTTTGAGGGCGTGTCCAACGGCACCGACGTGCAGGGCACCGGCCTGAAGCGCTACCAGATCGAGAACACGGAGAAGCTGAAGGAGAAGTGGAAGGACGAACTGGCAAAGCAGTTCGAGAACGACGGGAACCCGGATCCCTTCCGGGCCCGGGAGCGCAGCGGCGGAAAGAAGATCATCCTGGTGGTGGACCACTACGTGCCCACCTTCGACCGCGACGCCGGGAGCCGCACTACCTGGCAGTATCTCCAGATGTTCGTGAAGCAGGGATATCAGGTCAAGTTCGTGGGCGACAACTTCGCCCACGAGGAGCCCTACACCACCGCCCTCCAGCAGCTGGGCATCGAGGTCCTCTACGGGCAGACGATGCAGGCGGGCATCTGGGAGTGGATCGAGCGCCACGAGAAGGACATCCACCTGGTCTACCTGAACCGGCCCCACATTGCGGGCAGGTACATTGATTTCATCCAGTCCAGAACACATCTGAAGGTCATCTACTACGGCCACGACCTGCATTTCCTCAGGGAGCGCCGGGAGTATGAACTGACCGGGGACCGGAAGAAAAAGGAAGAGTCGGAATACTGGAAGACCGTGGAGCTCTCCATTATGCATAAGGCGGACATGTCCTACTATCCGTCGGAGGTGGAGTGCGCGGCGATCCACAGGATCGACAGAAACATCCCGGTGAAGGCCATCACCGCCTACCTCTGGGACATCTTCCCCCAGGATATCGAGACCGACTACGAGAAGCGGGAAGGCCTCCTGTTCGTGGGCGGCTTCGCCCACCCGCCGAACGCGGACGCTGTCCTGTGGTTCGTGCAGGAGGTCTGGCCGAAGCTCTGTAAGGCGCGGGCCGATGCAGGCAAAACACCGCTGAACTTCTACATCGTCGGGTCCCGGGCGCCGGAGGAGATCCTGGCCCTGGATGATCCGGAGCGCGGCATCATCGTGAAGGGCTTTGTCTCCGACGAAGAGCTTCGGGAGCTCTACAACCGCTGCAGGATCGTGACGGTGCCGCTGCGCTACGGCGCCGGCGTGAAGGGCAAGGTCATCGAGGCGCTCTACTACGGCGCGCCGGTGGTGACTACCGCCGTGGGCGCGGAAGGAATTCCGGACGCCTCCTCCGTCATGAGGATCGCGGACAAGGCGGAAGAGTTTGCCGCTGTCGTGAACAGTCTCTATGACGACCCGGCAGCTCTTGCCGCCATGGGAGAGGAAGCGGTGCGCTATATCAAAGAGCACAACAGCATGGAAGCAGCATGGAAGGTCGTGGAGGAAGACTTCCGCTGACAGAAAAACAAACAGGAGTCCGCGGAACCTGCGTTCTTTTCAGAACCGCAGATTTCCGGACTCCTGTCCTTTTCAGGGTTTCCGCTGCCACAGCAGCGGCTTTCCGCCCGAAGGTTTTCGGTACGGCATTCAGCTTTTTTCGCGGATTCCATAGAAACTGCTTGTCACGCAGGCTTTTTTATGATATAAAAATATGGCACGATTAATGCAGGTGTGGTTCAATGGTAGAACATCAGCCTTCCAAGCTGAATACGTGGGTTCGATTCCCATCACCTGCTCTTGATCTTTTCAGATCAGTTATGAGTCTGTAGCTCAGCTGGATAGAGCAACGGCCTTCTAAGCCGTAGGTCGCGGGTTCGAATCCCTCCAGGCTCGTTGCGGAACGGCATGTATCAGCAGTACGGCCATTCCGGATCCGTAACACCCATTATGGTGGGTATAGCGTAGTTGGTTAACGCGCCAGATTGTGGATCTGGAGACCCAGGGTTCAAGTCCCTGTACCCACCCTCAGATTTTTTCTCGTAAAACCTTGGAAAACGTTGATTTTCCAAGGTTTTTTCATATCCAGAGATTGTTAAGAACTTGACAATGTGACAATTATTTGGCCGTTTTGACAATTCGAAGCTAAAAAGCTTGATTTTTCGGCGTATTTCCGCATGGACTCGATGGACTCGGTGGAGTAAATGTACCGGAGTGTAGTCTGAATATCCGTATGCCCAAGCCAGATCCGCGCCACCTCCAGCCCCATATCCTTTGCAATTTTGGTGGCGGCTGTCCTCCGCTGGCAATGAATCCTCTTCACGCCGCAGGAGGCCTTAAGGGATATGGTCAATCAAGGGATGTACGGATTGAAATATGCAATGTCTTGCCTCTGTTTTGCCTCTCCCCTTTCCGGTTCAGAGTTTTACTCACTTTCTATGGCCAATTTCCTGCTATGCATTGGATTATGCACAAATCCGCTCTTAAATCCCTGAGTTTCCGAGACTACTCGATTCCATGGGTGAGCTGGACCGCGCGTCTTCCTCCCTGTCGGATTTCAGCTCCGCGCTCGGCGGCTCCATTCATGACATGGCCCAGGGCGTCGATATCGATCTCAGGAAGAACGACGCAGTGCGCGCGGCGGGAAATGAGATATACGCCGGCCTGGACCAGATCTCCGCCCAGATCGACAGCCTGAATGCCTTCGCAAGAGACGAAAGCATGCAGGTCATCGGGAATCTGAACGAGATCAACCGCCGCTTCAACAGCATGACAGACCTCATGAAGAACGAGCGGGACCGTCTGAACAGCCTCATAGACGAGGGCATCTTCGAGGATCATTCCGATCTCGCGGATTCTCCCGCAAGGATCCGCGGCTGCCGGAACGAAGCGGATGTAAACGGGGACCTGACGACCGGCGGCATCACGGGGACCGTCGGCATCGAATATGACCTGGATCCTGACGAGGATGTGCTCCGCCGGAATGACCGCTCCCTGGACTATACCTTCGGCGTCACCGCGGTGATCCTGGATTCGGAAAACGCGGGCCGGGTGGAAGCGCGGGGCAACTATGTCGGCGGCATTGCGGGAAAGATGGACCTTGGGCGCCTCTTAAACAACCGGAACATCGGGGACGTCTCTTCGGAGAACGGCGACTTTGTGGGCGGCATCGCGGGTTACGGCGACGGATATCTGGACGGAAACTCCGGCCGCTGCAGGGTGACCGGCGACAAGAACACCGGCGGCATCGACAACATCGACTACGCCTCCAGGGCGGAAAGATCCCCTGAGCCGCTGGAGACGGTCCTGGTGAAGTTCCTGGTGGAAGGCCATCTCCTCGGCAGCAGGGAAGTAAAGACCGGGACTCTTTTGAAGGAACTCTCTTTCCCAGAGGCGGAAAAACGGGAGGGCTTCCTGCTCCTGTGGGATAAGGAGGGGGACACTGCGCTGGCAGAAGATACCGTCGTGACCGGCGCCTACCGCCTTGCAGTGGCAGTCCTGCATGCGCCTGAGAACTATCCCGGCACCAGCAAGCCGGTCCTCATGGCGGACGGCCTCTTCCGGGAGGAGGACCGGCTCGAGTACAGCGGCCTCGGTGAGAACCACTATAAGATCACGGTCCCCGACGACGGCCTTTCCGAAAGAAAGATCCGCGTCCACAAGCCGGATTATAAAAAGTATATCGTTCTGGTGAATGGCACAGAGACGCCAGTGGAAGCCTTTGGTGATTACCGCACATTTACCGCCGGAGACCGGAAGCTGGAGATACTCATTGAGAAGACCGGCTTCCCGACAGAATATCTCATTGCAGCCACCGCCTACTGCATGAAATATCTCATGGAAGGCATCACGGGCGTCGAAAACAACAGCTGGAACCTTTACTACGGCGAATGCTACCACTCCAAAACGGCCTGCATCATCGGCCCGAGCCTGGAGGGCGACGGTATTTTCGAAGTGACGATCACCGGCAGTCCGGAGCTCATGCCGAAGAAGATTTTTGAAGACTTTACGATGAAGAGCCCCATGGCGCCGAACTTTAAGAATGCAAAGCTCATCAAAAAGAGCGGCTGCTCCGTGAAGTCCTACCTGTCGATGAAGAATCCCTGCAAGGGCAACGTGATCTGCATCGGCGACAGCGCCGCGATGATCGAAGTGGAGACCCAGGGAGGATTCCTCTGCGGCGACATGGCGGCGAAGGCCGTCATCGCGGAGATGGAAGGAAGAAACGGGTTTGACGAGTACACCAAATGGTGGCAGGAAGCCTTTGAGTTCAACCAGCCGGACCATATGATCGTCTCCCAGGGATACGCCCTGGCCTTTGTCTACACGGACGATGAGCTGGATTACCTGTTCTCCCTCTGCGAGGGACATGAGCTGCACGGCACATACAGTCAGTACCTGACTCCGAAGCTGATCTGGGACTGCATCAGGCTGAGCTCCGCAAAGATCAAAGAGGAGCGCCCGGAAATCTACGCGAAGATGGTAAAGATGGGACAGGCAGAGCAGTGACGCTCCGCCGGAAAATAACAACGATAAGCAACAGGAGGAAAATAAATCATGGCTCGTAAGATTTCTGATGAATGTGTAGGATGCGGAACCTGTGCGGCTTTCTGCCCGAAGGGAGCGATCTCCCAGGCAGTTTCCGGTTATTATGAGATAGACCCCGCGTCCTGTGTGGACTGCGGCAGCTGCGAGAAGGTATGTCCCGCGGAAGCGATCGCGCCGGAAGAAAAAAAGGCGTGAGGAAGGAGCGGCAATGCTGGATTTATTGATCATCGGCGCCGGCCCGGCCGGTCTGATGGCGGGTTACACGGCGGCAAAAGGCGGCGCCAAAGTCCTGATCGTCGACATGAAGAGAGACATTCCCGTCGCGAGAAGAGCCTGCTCCGCCCAGTTTGTGCTGGATGACGGATACGAGGGCGAGACGCTGAAGATCGGGGACGGAAAGCTGATCTTCACGAAAAACGGTTTCGAAGTGCCCTATACCGGGAAGCTGGTCCCGATACAGCATAACTATATGATCTCTCCCAAAGGGTATCAGGTCGACTTTTCCTATGAGGATCTCCGGCCCACCGCGATGAAGTTCGACAAGAACGCCCTTTTGAAAGGTCTTCTTGAGCAGTGCGAAGGTGCCGGCGTCGAGATCCGCCCCGGCACGATGGCGCTGAAGGGATGCGATGCCGGAGAATACGTAAAGCTGACTGTGAAGGATGAGAACAAAGAGTATGAGCTGGAAGCCAGAAAGCTCATCATCGCGGAAGGCGTCAACAGGAAGCTCACGGCGGTCTTCGGACTCAACAAGGGCTATCAGTGCATGGGCGTCCCGCTGACCTACGAATACACGCTTGAGGGGACCACGGGAATCCCGCACAACAGCTGGATCCAGTACTACGGGGACGTCTACCACCCCTTCATGGAGATCATGGTGGGAGAAAGCACCTACAGTGACGACGCCCTGGAATTTACCATCATGGGGATCGGGGACCAGAAGCCGAAGGCCTTCTTCGAGAAGCTCAGGACAGAGAGCCCGCTGGCGGAAAACCTGAAAAACGCGAGGATCGTGGAGCGGAAAGGCTGCGCCTGCAAAAACTTCCTGTCCCTCACCAGGCCCTATGCGGGCAATGTGCTCGCTATCGGCGACAGCGCGGCTCATATCGAAGTGATCAACCAGGGCGCCATGATGTGCGGTTTCAACGCGGGCAATGCTGTCGTGAAGGAACTTGCCGGAGAAAAGGGCTTCGAGGAGTACTCCCGCTGGTGGAACGACGCCTTCGAGTTCAACTGTGAGGATCCCGCCGAGCAGCTGAAGATGTACGGTGCGATCAACATCAAACGCACCCTCTCCGACGACGAGATCGACTATCTGTTTGCGATGCTGGTCGGAGAGCAGCACTCCGGTCACTTCAACCAGTACGAGGTACCGAAGAACTTCTGGACCGCCGTCCTGAAGCACGACGACACGATCAGGGCGGAGAACCCCGCGCTGTATGAAAAGATGAGTGCGATCAGGGAATACAAGAAACAGGGGAAATTCTGATATGGATATTATGGAAAAAAACCATCAGCTCATTGACCGGCGGATCTCCGAGGGCCTTGCGCTTCTCAGGAAATACTACGAGGTGGAGGAGCGGCCGGCGGATCCCGTGATCTCCAGCCCGAAGGTCGGCGGCAGGACCCACATTGCCCGCAGCTATGATATCAAGGGCGTCGGAAATCTTCTGACCATGACCTGCAAGGAATCCGCGGAGAATAACCTGAGCTCCTTCGTGGTGATGCCCTACTTAAAGAATCTGCCGCTGTTTTCGTCGGACTTCGTTTATTCCGGTGAAAACCGGTACTTCCTTCTGGAGATCTACGATCTTTCCGTGCGGCACGACGCGCTGTATGACAGCGGCATCGCGTCCTTCAGGGAATTTGCCCCGGCGATCGGCAGCCTGAAGGATATCCCCACCCAGCCCTGCTGGTACGATGACATCCGCCCCGTATGCTACTCCAAGGCACCGACGCCGGACCAGGACGATGCGGCAATCAAAGGATTTCTGGATTTCCTTTCGCTCGTGATCAGGATGGAACAGGCAGCGCCTGCCCTGACCGGCGAAGACCTGGCCCTGAAGTGGAAGAAAAACAGGGAATACGCGGACCGGCTCATCGACGACGGAGGCGTATCCACAGATCTCTTTACGGAAGCGCTCGGCGCGGAGAATACTCGCCGCTTTTTCCATGAGATCTTCTTTGGCAGCGAGCATTACCGGCCTGGCCTTTAAACACGCGGCTCTTCGCAAGGCAGGACGTCTTCAGGCCCCGTACCTGCCCTCAACTCTCACACAATCCCCGGAAACGCCCGCGTTTCCGGGGATTGTTCAATTTCCGCCCCCATGATAACGGGTTGCATCATCAGAGCCTGTTTCCATTTGGAACGGCTGTCTGAATCGAATCTGGATCTGGAGTGGTAAAATCATCTCATCTCCCACATCTCCCACATCGAAGCGACTTAAACATTTGGGGATTTCTTCATGGGATGGTATACTATAAAAGAAAATAGAAGTGGTTGGAAGTACACAAATCATCAAAAACCCGGGCGGGTTAAGCGTAAGAGCAGAGATGCGGAGCTGTGGTTAGACAGGAGAAATTGGAGGCCAAGTATGACTGCATTAAGACAAAGTATAATAGATGAGGTAGACAGACTGCCGGAAGGACAGGTGATCTATGTACTTCAGATTATCAGGGGAATCAATCGTCTGTATGAGGATACATCTCTGACCAGAAAAAAGGAGGCATATGAAACACTGGAAAGCCTCAGAAAAAAAGGAACGGTGACAGATTATAAACAGGAATTGGCAGAACACAGGGATGAGAAATATGGACAGATTGCTGATTGATACAAATATAATTCTGGATGGCTATTTTCAACTTTATGGTTGATGTCGAACATGTGTTCTGCTATAATGAATATAAACACAAGAAGAAAGAAGAAGAACACATGCTTGAAACCAGTTTGAAGGAAGTCATAACCGCATACAGAAACCTTTCATTTTGCGACCGGACAGCCTTTTATTATTCGGTTTCCAACGACGTTGACGTCAGCGAAAGCAACCTTCAGGTTTTTCTGTTCAAAACCCGCCTTAAAGAAGGCAGCTGCTGCATTTACTGTGAAGGAGAGCATATCGTAAAGAACGGACACCGCAAGGATGGCACACAGCGATATATCTGCCGTGACTGCAAAAGATCGTTTATTCCCACCTCTTTTTCGATCACATCCGGGACACGGAAAAGACCGGCCGTGTGGGCCGCATATATCAGGTGTATGATGGACATAAAGACCTTAAAGGAGACCTCGGAAGAATGCGGCATTTCGGTAACCACGGCCT
>Ga0256405_10003846_pt1 | contig 29958 bp, 22 predicted proteins | sample RumenRJG_02DNA_FD_189096 | JGI IMG/M metagenome (GOLD analysis project Ga0256405, IMG submission 189096) | Bovine rumen microbial communities from Lethbridge, Alberta, Canada - RJG_02 | ecosystem: Host-associated > Mammals > Digestive system > Stomach > Rumen | place: Canada: Alberta...
AAAAAAGATGAAAGAAAAGAAAGTATTGAATGCAAACAGAATGTGAGATTAACACTGAATGCGTCATCAACGTTTTCGGGGGTGTCGGGGGGGCTTTTACGCAAAAGCCCCACTGACTCGCTGCCTTTTTCGCATTCCGCCGTCGGTGCGTGACCGCACAGGACTATTCCGCTGTTACTTAATGCAAATTTGTCACTTCAATTCCGCTGCCAGTAAGACATTCCGCCGTCGCAAGCCTGCTGTGTATAAATGTTACAAAGATTCTTCAAACAACGTTTTCTTGGGTGTCGGATGTATTTTTTGTCTTCATGTTGATAACAGTATGAAGTGTGTCTGACCGTCAGAGAAAAAGACAGGCAGAATATGAAAGATGAAAGGCAAGTATGGCGGTAGAGGCAATATTGTAAAAAGCGGCAGTATACAGACAAAGCCGTAATAGCGGCTCCGGCGGAAATGTCCGAAAAGGCGCTTTTATAACAAGTGACAGCAGCAGCGGCAACAAGAATCCAAGGAAAAAGCCGAGGAGTGACTGCGGATACGGCAGAGGAAAAAACGGTCCGGACGCTGTCAGCCCGCCTGAAATGAGAGCGAAAGACAGCAAGGCGTTAAGGCTGTACAAAAAGCAGCAGACCGTCAGACAGCCGTTGTGCGGTGCGAAACGATGCAGGCTTTGAAAATCATGATACATTTGTCTTACTTCCTTTACTTGTGTAAATGATTCTGCAAGCTGCGAAGACAGCCGAAAGCTTGCAGTGTTGAACAAGGCAAACAATCAGAGCGGCTTTATGCAGCTTTATTTTAAAAATATTGACAACTTCCCTCAGAATATTGTACAATAAACCTGTATTTTTTTATCAGGGAGGGACGGTTTAATGGCAAAGGTACCGTTTATAACAAAGGAAAAAGCACAGGAAATTATCGAGAAATTCCCGACCCCCTTTCATATTTACGACGAAAAGGGCATTCGGGAGAATGCAAGACGCCTGAAGAAAGCGTTTGCGTGGAATAAAGGATTCAAAGAATACTTTGCGGTGAAGGCAACGCCGACGCCTGCCATTCTTCAGATCCTTCAGGAAGAAGGCTGCGGAACGGATTGTTCCTCTTATGCCGAGTTGCTGATGAGTCAGAAATGCGGTTTCAAAAATCCCGATATCATGTTTTCGTCTAACGATACTCCCGAAGAGGAGTTTCGTTTTGCCAAAGAGGTCGGGGCAATCATCAATTTAGACGACATTACACATATTGATATGCTGCAAAGAGTCTGCGGCATTCCGGAGACGATCTGCTGCCGCTATAATCCGGGCGGAACCTTCTCTGTTTCCACAACGATTATGGATAATCCCGGAGACGCCAAATACGGCATGACCCGAGCGCAGATGAAAGAAGCGTTTTTGCGGCTGAAGGAACTCGGCGCCAAACATTTCGGCATACATTCCTTTCTTGCCAGCAATACGGTTTCCAATGAATATTATCCCACACTTGCAAGGATCTTATTCAAATTAGCAGTTGAGCTGCAGCAGGAAACAGGTGTACATATCGGCTTTATCAATCTGTCCGGCGGAATCGGCGTTCCCTATACACCGGATAAGGAACCGAATGATATTGAAGTCATCGGTCAGGGTGTAAAACAGGCGTTTGAAGAAATACTTGTGCCGGCAGGAATGGGAGATATCAGTATTTTCACAGAGCTTGGCCGCTTTATGCTGGCGCCTTACGGACATCTGGTAACGACAGTTCTGCACGAAAAGCACATACATAAAGAATATATCGGCGTCGATGCCTGCGCTGCGAATCTGATGCGTCCGGCTATGTACGGCGCTTATCATCATATAACCGTACTGGGCAAGGAAAACGCACCGTGCGACCATGTGTATGACGTGACGGGGTCACTGTGTGAGAATAACGATAAGTTTGCCATAGACAGAGCGCTGCCCGAAATAGAAATAGGCGATATACTGGTCATTCACGATACAGGCGCACACGGCTTTTCCATGGGCTACAACTATAACGGAAGACTTCGTTCCGCCGAGATTCTGCTGCGTGAGGACGGCTCTTTTGTAGAGATACGCCGAGCCGAAACGGTGGACGATTACTTTGCCACGCTGGAAGGCTTCTGGAATTGTATTAAATAAAGCAGTCGGGGTGATCTTTCCGAAAAGAGGAAGGATCGCTCCTTTTTGTCTGCCGTGCGTTTGTCTGCGGTGCGTTTGTCGGCTGTGCGTTTGTTGGCTGTGCGTTTGTCGGCTGTGCGCTTGTTGGCTGTACGCTTGTCTGCCGTGCGTTTGTCTGCCGTGCGTTTGTCGGCTGTGCGCTTGTTGGCTGTACGTTTGTCGGCTGTGCAGTTGTCGGCAGGCTTGAAGGAGTAAAGCGGCTCTTTTGTAGAGATTCGCCGAGCCGAAACGGTGGACGATTACTTTGCCACGCTGGAAGGCTTCTGGAATTGTATTAAATAAAGCAGTCGGAGTGATCTTTCCGAAAAGAGGAAGGATCGCTCCTTTTTGTCTGCCGTGCGTTTGTCGGCAGGCTTGAAGGGATAACAGGAAAAGGGCAACTGCCATTTTGTTACAAAAATTTTATTGTTATTATACAAAATTGTAATTGCATATTTAAGAGAAATACTGTATAATAGATATATATTAAAAAATCACCGCAATTATGCGGGAAATTTTAAGGGGGTTTTATTTATGACATTGCTCAGAAAATGTCTGGCAGAATGTATCGGTACCTTTGTGCTGGTATTGTTCGGCTGCGGAACAGCGATCGTAACAGGCTGCAGTAACAAAGCAGACGCAGCGTATTTTATGACGGCGGTTGCTTTTGGCCTGGTCATCGTAGCGATGGCTTATTCCATCGGTAATATTTCAGGCTGTCACATCAATCCTGCGGTATCCGTTGCGATGCTGGTCAGCGGAAAAATGACGGTGAAGGAATTCTTTGCCTATATTTGCTCACAGTTTATCGGCGCTATTATCGGCGGCGCATTGCTGTTCGGCATTTTCAATGACAAGCTGCCTGCAACAGGACTTGGCACCAACGGCGTTTACAACGATAATATCTGGATGACGCTGCTGATCGAAATGATTCTGACCTTTGTTTTTGTTATTGCTATTCTCGGTGTTACGTCAAAAACGTCCAACAGCTCAGTAGCAGGTCTGGTCATCGGCTTTACATTGACGCTGGTTCATATTTTCGGCATCTACTTCACAGGTACCTCTGTGAATCCTGCCAGAAGCTTTGGCCCTGCCATCTTCAAGGGCGGCGAAGCATTTGCCAACGTATGGATCTTTATCGTAGCGCCCCTGGTTGGCGGTATTCTGGCTGCTCTGGTTTACAAAGGTCTGTCTTTGGGTCTGTGTGATAAAGAAGAAGCACCGGTTGCTGCCGAAGCTGTAAAGGCTGTTGCTGCATCGAAGTCTTCAGGTAAACCTTCAGGCAAAAAGAAGAAGAGATAATTTTTGCGTTATGATACACCGGAGTCGGATTCTTTTCAGGCGACTTCGGTGTATTTTTATTTCACAGACAATGCATAAGAGGGATCGGCAGTCAGTACAGTGTTCATGGCGGGACAATACACGAAAAAACGAAAACCTGCCATCAATGACGTCTGACAAACAATCTTCAAAAGCCTGCAGGGTTCCGGAGGACGGTTTTCCGTCAGACAGCTTTGCCGCAGGACATAGCACCGACCGAGCCGACAGGCGAGGCAAGATAGGGGTATCCTATGCGGCTGTCGGGCAGAAATGATTTCCGTGCGAGGGGTTTCGTGTAGCTGTCGGACAGAAATGATTTCCGTGCGAGGGGTTTCGTGTAGCTGTCGGACAGAAATGATTTCCGTGCGAGGGGTTTCGTGTAGCTGTCGGGCAGAAATGATTTCCGTGCGAGGGGTTTTATGTAGCTGTCGGGCAGAAATGATTTCCGTGCGAGGGGTTTCGTGTAGCTGCCGGGCAGAAATGATTTCCGTGCGAGGGGTTTTATGTAGCTGTCGGGCAGAAATGATTTTCGTGCGAGGGGTTTCGTGTAGCTGTCGGGCAGAAATGATTTCCGTGCGAGGGGTTTCGTGTAGCTGTCGGGCAGAAATGGTTTCCGTGCGAGGGGTTTCGTGTAGCTGTCGGACAGAAATGATTTCCGTGCGAGGGGTTTCGTGTAGCTGTCGGGCAGAAATGATTTTCGTGCGAGGATTCGGGCAGGAATTAAAGTATCCATTATTGACAAATGATAGTATGTTTATTATAATTAATCTGTATAGTTGTTTGTAAAATTGCTGAACGCAGGTGAAAAAACAGTTTACCTGTCGCAGTCGGAAAAAGCCGGAACGACAGCTTTCCGACAGTTCAGATATATGAGGTGTGAGCTTTATGATTTGTCCGAATTGTTTTTCTCAGAGCTTTGACGGCGTAAGATGTCCGGACTGCAGCTATGAGATGAAGGACGAAAAGTGCATAGAGGATATGAAGCTGTTTCATGTACTGAAAAACCGCTATGTGATCGGCAGGTCACTGGGCGCCGGCGGATATGGCATCACCTATGCTGCGTTTGACAGAGTCAGCGGCAGTAAGGTTTGTATCAAAGAATACTTCCCGTCCGGACTGGCAGTGCGTATGCCGGACGGCGTGTCGGTACAGAGTACACGCCAGAACCGCACGGAAGAATTTGCCGGCGGCATCGAGCGGTTTGTGGAAGAGGCACAGATCATCAGCGAGCTGAACTCCATCAGCGGTGTGGTACGGGTAACTGACAGCTTTCGTGAGAACGGCACGGCATATTACGTCATGGAGTTTCTGGACGGTGTAACACTGAAAAAGCTGGTGCCGGAGCACGGACTGGATCTGAAGGTTGCCTGCGGCGTCATTATCAGGGCAGGCAGAACGCTGGACCGGATTCACAAGGAAAAAGGGTATCTGCACAGGGACATCAGCCCTGAAAATATCATGATTCTGCCGTCCGGCAGGGTGGTCATCATAGATTTCGGCTGTGCCAGAAGTTATTTTATGAGCACCGGCTTTGCCCCTGCGCTGAAACACGGCTTTGCACCGATTGAGCAATATTCTTCCACGGATATTCAGGGACCTTATACGGATCTTTATTCCTTAGCCAGTACGTTTTATTACATTCTGACAGGCAAGATGATTCCCCGGGCGACAGACCGTCTGACAGGAGAGGAATATGAGCCGCTGGCGGTGTTGAGACCGGATATTGATACGAAGATTTCGGATATTGTTGATAAAGCGCTGAAGCTGCAGCCGGCAGAAAGGACGCAGACCGTAGGAGAATTTCTGGACGAGCTGACAGCGGTCATCAGGACGCTGCATCATGACGACGGTTTGATTCCCGTGTCTGTCAGCATCGACGGAGCGGTGCAGCAGCAGTATAAAATAGAAGAGAACAAGGAAATAACGGTAGGAAGATCTTCTCAGTGCGACATCGTGTTTCCTAACTGTGAAAACGTCAGCAAGCTGCACTGCAAGCTGATGTTTGACAGCGAAAAAAAACAGTTCTGCATAGAAGACTGTTCGACGAACGGCACATATATCAATTATGTCAAGCTGGAAAAGGGCAAAAAATATGATGCAGGAAAGCAGGATCTGATCATACTTGCCAATACAAGATTCCGGCTGATACTGGGGGAATAAGGAGTGGCTGCAGAGGACGAAAGGAACGTACTGACAGAGGAGTATATACAAGAGCCGACAATCCGCATGGCGGCGTCCTCTATCATCGGAACAAGAAAATATCAGCAGGACAGCTACGGCTGCATAGAAACGCCGATGGGGTGTCTTGCAACGATATGCGACGGCATGGGCGGCCTTCAGGGCGGCGAAAGAGCCAGTGCGCTGGCTGTCAGAATGCTGCTGAAGGACTATCTTGGTTTCCGTGGCGGCGATATCCGCAGCTTTTTCAGGAATGAAGCCGTCAGCATTGATACAGCGGTGAACAGGCTGACAGATGAATACGGCACGCCTCTCGGAGCAGGGTCGACGCTGGCAGCGGTTCATGTCAAAGACGGCAGAATGAGCTGGATCTCTGTGGGAGACAGCAAGATATACGTCGTTCGTGACGGTAAGCTGAACTGTATTGTGCGGGAGCATAACTATCGTCTGCTGCTCAATGAAATGTATCAGCAGAAAAAGATTACACCGGAACAGTATCATGAAGAAGAAAAGGATGCGGAAGCCCTCATCAGTTATATGGGTATGGGCAACGTGTCACTGATGGATACAGAGGAGAGGCCGCTGAAGCTTCTCAAAAAAGACATGGTGCTGATCTGCAGCGACGGACTGTACCGTTCTCTGACAGACCGGCAGATGGAAGCCATTATGGAGGACAATTATTTTGACCTGAATCGTGCCGTCTGTACACTGACGTCGTCGGCGCTGCAATATGCCCGGGGCAGTCAGGATAACACCACGGCTGTTTTGCTGAGGTATGAATAACAAAAGTGAACGGCAGACAGTTTTTCTGAAAGGGGAGAGGTAAATGACAGCAGAACAGAAAACCGCAGGACGTGATCTGAGCAGCAGCTCGGTGATTGACCGCCGCTACGTGATCCGTGACACCTTCAACCCCGATAAAAACGGTGTGACGTATCAGGTGTATGACACCGTAATGGGCAGACCCGCAAAGCTGCGGCGCCTGTTTTCGCTCAGTAATATTCACGATCCGCTTTCAGCGTACCGGCAGTATGAACGGCGCAGCCGGTTTCTGAATACCTACCGCAGGCTGGCAGAGCTGTCGGTGTCGTCACTTCCCACGGTGTATACCTTCCGCCTTGAGGGCATGGGCGCCTATGCGGTGTATGCCGACGTTTCGGAGGTCACGCTGTCGGAATATATTGCCTGCGGCGGCAACAGGAGTTATGAAGAAGCCAAGGGGCTGCTGATGCCGGTTGCCGTAGCGCTCAAAATGCTGCATGACGGCGGTGTGTGTCACGGAAACGTCAGCGCCGCTTCGGTTCGTATGCAGGGGAAAACAGCGGTATTGTGCGACGCCACAGGTGATGCGCTGAGCGCAGAAGAAGATATGAAACAATTGCTGATGGTCATGCTGCTTGTGATGTACGGACAGGAATTTCATGATGTTTCACAGACAGGGGCGCTGCCATTGCCTGAGGAGCTGAAAAACTGTCTGGAAAAGGCTTTTTCGGAAGAAATGCACCTGACAGACGATGAATTGCTGCTGACGGTATTTCAGTGTCGGGAGATAGCGCTGGGCGCTGCCAAAGCAGAAATGCCGCCGCCGAAGGATATACTGGATCTGGCGCAGGCGTACGGTACGCCTGTTGCAAGACTGATCACGTCGCTGACATAAAGTCAGGAATCAGGAAACGTAAGGAGAAGAGCATTCTATGGTAACTTGCAAAAAATGCGGAAATGTATTTAATGAAGAATTCGGAATCTGTCCAAAGTGCGGCGAAAGATATGCTGCCGAATCTGCCGTGCGTGACGGAGCTTCTGCGGAGCCAAAGGTGGTCAATCTGCAGAACAAAGGGCAGGCGAAAGAAAAGGCTGCCGGGAAAAAGGGCCGTAAGGGCAAGATCATCGCTGTCATTGCGATCATTGCCGTGGTGCTGATCGGCGCCGTTATTTCGCTGATACTGATCTTCTCCGGCGGCAGCACACAGGCGCAGGCAAAGGAGCAGATCAGTCTGGGTGAAAAATACCTTCAGGACGAGGATTTTGACGAAGCGATTGTCGCCTTCCGGAAGGCAATTGACATAGATCCGAATAATGCCGATGCTTACGTCAAGCTTGCGGAAGCATATCGTGCGGTGGGCAACTACAGCGAGGCTGTGAAGGTGCTGCAGAAGGGCTATGACCGAATCAAATCACCGCAGCTTCAGTCCGAGCTTGAAAAATACGGTGCCAAGGCAGGTCTTGATGCACTGATAGACGGCGCAGCGGCAGTGGAATCGGGAAGCTGCGGCGATAACCTGAATTATACGGTATATGATAACGGCGTTACGGTGATTGAGGGCGACGGCAGACTGGAAGATACCGACAAGAACAACGTCATCTGGCGCAGCAAAAAGGTGACAGAGGTCTATCTGAAGGAAGGCGTTTCCGAAATCGGCAAGTATGCGTTCCGTGACTGCGACACCATTACCACCGTTCATATTCCCAGAAGCGTGGTATCCATCGGTGAATGGGCATTTAACGACAGCGACCGTCTGACCTCGATTGAAGTTGACCCGGACAACAATTATTATTCCTCTGAGGACGGCGTGCTGTATAATAAGGACCGCACGGTTCTGGAGCAGTATCCGTCCGGAAAATGGGGAACCTATACGCTGCCGATGTCGGTCACAGAGGTGCGTTCATGGGCGTTTGCGGGCGCATCTTATCTGAGATATATCAGTGTGGCAGGCGGCAACGAAATTTACAGCAGCTATGACGGTGTGCTGTATACCAAAGACGCAGTGGAGCTTGTGTGCTATCCTGCCGCCAGACAGGAGCGTTCCGGCAATTATATGATTCAGGAATCCGCCACCACCATCAAGGCGCACGCTTTCTATAAGGTAGTGGATCTTGAGGCCATTACCGTACCCGAATCGGTAAGCTATGTTGAGTTCCACGCTTTCGAAAAACTGACCGTAGACCAGAGTATTTATATCAAGGGAAAATACAGTGATCCCAATTCATGGGACAGCGACTGGAATTATAAATGTAAGGCGGAAATCGTCTGGGACGAGCCAAAGACAGAAGAATCTTCCCAGGGACTGTCTTTGTATTGATGCCATATCCCGCCGGATTCGTTAATTACGCTGCCGAAGGCGGAGCTTTGCGGCAGCGATCTGAAAAGGAGATATTGCCATGATAAAAAAATGTATCAACGGTCATTACTATGACGGCGACAAGTTCCCGATTTGTCCGCATTGCGGCGCAGGGGACGAAACACCGGCAGGCACACCGCAGCCGGCGCCTCCTGCCGTACCGCCCCAAGGGGGTACCGTTTATCCGTCACCGCTTCCGCAGTTTCAGAATGACGATGACGATGATGCGACGGTTCCACTGGCATTTTTGCAGAAGAATAAGCCGCAGCCTGTCAAGGCAGAGGAAGAGAACGCAACCGTGCCGATGACGCCGCCGCAGCCTGTTAAGGCAGAGGAAGAGGACGCAACCGTGCCGATGACGCCGCCGCAGCCTGTCAAGGCAGAGGAAGAGGACGCAACCGTGCCGATGACGCCGCCGCAGCCTGTCAAGGCAGAGGAAGAGGACGCAACTGTGCCGATGACACCGCCGCAGCCTGTCAAGGCAGAGGAAGAAACAACGGCTCTTCCGATGACGCCTCCGGCAGCACCGACAGCCGCAGAACAGACGATACAAGCCATGCCGCAGCCGTCTTCCGACATACCGCAGGCACAGCAGCCTGCACCTGCCCAGCCCTATAACAGCCTGCTGCCGCCGCTGCCCTATGCACAGCAGACGACGTATCAGCAGCCGCAGGCACAGCAGACAACGTATCAGCAGCCGCAGGCAAGCTATCAGCCGCAGCCTGCTTATCAGCCGGATCCTTATGCCATGCAGCAGCCCACACTGGATCCGTATAACAGAAATCCCTATGATGCAGGATATATGAACAATATGACGGGAACGCCTTCTGCCGACAGAAATACACCTACCGTCGGTTGGCTGGTCGGACTCAGCGGCGCCTGCTATGGCGAGAGCTTTGAACTGAAAAGCGGCAAGAACTTTATCGGCAGAAATCCCGACATGGATATTGCGCTGACGATGGATAACAGCGTAGCGCCCTATCGCCATGCCGTGGTACTGTTTGAACCGAAAGAAAGCGTATTCCTTGCCCTGCCCGGCGAAGCAAGAGAAATGCTGTATGTCAACGATGAAGCGGTTATCACGAACAAGCCCCTGAAAGCCTTTGACAAGCTGACAGTAGGCAGCAGCAAGCTGCTGTTCTTCCCGCTTTGCTCTGATACCTTCTCATGGGATAAGCAATAAGTCCCTGTCGTTATCCTCTTCTTCCGGATGCTTCCGGAACACAAAACAGTTATCTTTGCGTCCGTCGCAGACCTGCCGCATACGATCATCGTGACAGAAGCGCAAGGTCAAGTCTGACGCTGAGAAAATAAAAAATAACGCTTTAGGAGGCGGAATAAAAATGAACGGAACTAATACCACAAAGAAAAAATTAAGCGGGCTTTCTATCGTATCCATGATCGGCGCCATAATATTTGCCATTGCTGCAGCACTGATGTTCCTGCTGCCTGTTATGTCAGAAAGAACATCAGTGCTGCCAGTTCCAGTCATGGCAGAAGGAGATACTAATACGCTTAGACTGTCAGTAATTGGTGAAGAAGGAAGTAGCTTTATGAACCGGATAGCGCCTTTCCTTGCAGACGCTCCTGAGTCACAAAAGACGTTCTGGAACCTTTGTCTGATAGAAGTAATCGCTGCGACGGTTGCTTTCTTCGGACTGATTGCCACAGCAGTGATGATTATTCTGGGCAAAGCGCTCCAGTTCAAAAAGGGCGGCAGAGTGCTGGCAATGATCTTCTCTTTGCTGGGAGTCCTGATTGCCGGAGCCTATCTTGTCATTACGATTCTGTATATGGCAGAGCGTAATAAGTTATATAACGGTAATACGAATGTCGGCATCGGTCCGATCCTGATGGCTTCCTTTGCCGTTGTTGCGTTTATCTTCTGCTGCTTCGGCATGGGCGAAAAATCTGCTTTCAAAACAGTTAAGCCTGTCAGCAAGTATGACCCCAACAGCTATTATTCAGGTCAGAACAATCCTACTGCTGATCCGGTTAAGCCGGCATATCCCTCTAACAATGCGCCCTATGCGCCGGTTGATACGGCTCCCCAGCCTGTACAGCCTCAGAATGTCGGTTACGTCAATCCTTATGCGCCGCCTGCAGCACCCCAGCCTGCTCCGGTTCCTCAGCCTGTTCCTCAGCCTGTTCCTCAGCCCGCACCGGCTCCCCAGCCTGTTCCCCAGCCTGTTCCCCAGCCTGCGCCGGCTCCCCAGACAAACTATACACAGCCGCCTGTTATGCCTCAGCCCGCACCGATTCCCGTACAGGCTCCGGTTGACGACAATCAGCCCACAAAGGTTCAGAACGGCGCTATTGAAGGTATCAGCGGCGATTACGCAGGCGCAGTGATTCAGCTTAAGCCCGGCGAAAAGCTGATTATCGGCAGAGATGCCGCAAGCTGTAATCTGGTGCTGTCCTCTTTGAAAAAAGATATCAGCCGCAAGCACTTAACGGTAGAGTATGATTCCTATACAGACAGCTTCAAAGTGGTGGATACGTCCTCTAACGGCACGTTTGTAAACGGACAGCAGCTTGTCAAAGATCAGCAGATGCAGTTCCCTGCCGGAACGGTACTGTCACTCGGCAGCGGAGAAAATCAGTTCAGACTTAAAAAGATATAAAGGAGACTCATGATGGCGAATTTTGTCAAATGCTCAAACGGCCATGATTTTGACCTTTCTATTTTTCAGCTTTGCCCCTTTTGCGGAGCGCCTGCCGCACCGCAGCCGTCTTATCAGCAGATGATGTATCAGCAGCCGCAGCAGCCTGCTTCACCGCAGATGCCGGCAGGATACGGAATGCCGCTGAATGCGCCCGAAATGGCGGCAGCTTATGGAATGCCGCAAGCTGCGCCCGAAATGCCGGCGGCTAAGCCCACGGTAGGCTGGCTGGTATGCACCAAAGGCCCTTGCTGCGGAAAGACCTATCCGCTCAGAGAGGAGAGAAACTTCATCGGCAGCGCACCGTCCATGGACGTCGTTCTGGCGGAAGATTCTGCAGTCAGCAGTGAAAAACACGCTGTGATTACTTTTGAACCGAAAAAGGAAGTATTTATTGCCCAGCAGGGAGATTCCAGAGCATTATATTATGTGAACGGCGAAGCCGTACTGGAGAACAAAAGCCTGAAAGCCGAGGATACCGTTGAAATCGGCAATTCCGTCTTTACGTTTATTCCCCTTTGCAGCAGTGAATTCAGTTGGAAGAAGTATCCCAAGGGAGAATAAAGCAGAACATTGATCCTGACCCTATCCCCGTATCTGTTTATTTGCGGATACGGGGAGGTTTTGGATAAGCAGAAAACAAGCGGGAGAATAAGAGAGCAACACACAAGAAATAAACAGGAAACAAGTGAGAAAAAAGAGATAAAACAAGCGTATGTAAGGAAAAATACCGTTTGGCGGCAAATGCTTTTTTAACAGCGTTTCCATACAAACCGATGCTGTCAGTCCGGATTCGGACAGCAGGTGGTGAGGAGAAACACTTTGTGACGATCATGACCTGTCACTAAAAGAGTGCTTTCGACAAGGCGTTGAAAAGCGTTTGCGACAGGCGCTGAAAGAGCGTTTGCGACAGGCGCTGAAAGATTGCTTTCGATAAGGCACTGAAAGAGCGTTTGCGACAAGGCACTGAAAGAGTGCTTTCGACAAGGCGCTGAAAGATTGCTTTCGACAAGGCGCTGAAAGAGCGTTTGCGACAAAGCGCTGAAAAAGCGTTTGCGACAGGCGCTGAAAGAGCGTTTGCGACAAGGCGCTGAAAGAGTGCTTTCGACAAAGCGCTGAAAGATTGCTTTCGACAAAGCGCTGAAAGAGTGCTTTCGACAAAGCGTTGAAAGAGCGTTTGCGACAGGCGCTGAAAGAGTGCTTTCGACAAGGCGCTGAAAGATTGCTTTCGACAAAGCGCTGAAAGAGCGTTTGCGACAGGCGCTGAAAGAGCGTTTGCGACAGGCGCTGAAAGAGCGTTTGCGACAGGCACTGAAAGAGTGCTTTCGACAAGGCGCTGAAAGAGCGTTTGAGGTAGGGTGAGTTTCCGGCAGAACCAAAACGGTGCTTTTCCGTACATACGATAAAGTGTGATGAGGAGGAACAGACATGATTCAACAGGGCAGTGTAATTAACGATACCTATCGGATTGACGCAAAAATCGGAGCAGGCGGCGGAGGAACGGTGTACAAGGCATATCATCTCCGTCTGAAGAAGTATGTGGTTGTCAAGAGAATCAATGACGCGTGGGTAGACGTGATGGATTCCCGCAAGGAAGCGGATATCATCAAAAACCTGAAACATCAGTATCTGCCGCAGGCGTATGACTTTCTGCACCTGACAGACGGCATTTATACGGTCATGGACTTTGTGCCGGGTGAATCGTTGGATAAATATATCAAAAGCGGCTATCAGTTTCGGCAGGAGCAGATTCTGTACTGGACAAAACAGGTGGCGGAGGCACTGGTCTATCTGCATTCACTGACGCCGCCCATTATTCACAGTGATATCAAGCCGGCGAACATCATGATCAATCTGGAAGGAAACGTGTGCCTGATCGACTTCAACGTGTCGATGACAGGTACGCCTGACAGCAGTATCAGCGCCACCAGCCGGGGATATGCGGCGCCGGAACAGTATCTGAATATTCAGCCGGTCAATCAGCCTCAGCCCGGCGTGCCTTATGTGCCGAAGTATCAGTTTGACATGGACTCGCCTTTGGACGCCCGGTCGGACATATACAGTCTGGGCGCAACGCTGTATCACCTGATGACAGGACAGCGCCCGCCAAAGCTGCCCGAGCAGCGTCTGCCGGAAATCCCTCTCGATCTGCCCGGTTATGACGAAGCGCTGATCAAAATCGTCAACAAGATGACAGCCTATGATCCACGCAGCAGATATCAGAGCGCAGAGGAACTGCTGTATGATCTGGAACATATCAACGAGCTGGACGCACGCCACGTTCACAAAAAACGGCGCAAGCTGATTCTGGCGGTTGTGCTGGCGGCGTTGGTTGTTGCAGCGGCGGTAACGGGACTGTTTGTTTATCTGAATATGCAGAAACAGAGTGAGCAGGCGTTTGAAGATAAATTAGTGTATGCAGCCAATCTGACGGACAAGGGAGAATATGAAGCGGCGCAGAAGGCTTATGAAGAGGCAATGCAGATGAACGGCGACAGGATCGGTTCATATACCGGAATGCTGAAGCTGTATTCCGATCAGGGAAACTATGACAAGGCGATAGAGTATGCCAAGGATACGCTTGCGGAGCATCACTTTGACAATGACGCAGCGAAAGATCGGGCGGACTTCTATTATATTCTGGCGAACGCATATTTTGAACAGGAAGACTATGAAAAAGCTGTTGAAAATTACGGCGAAGCGACAGGCTTGTATCAGGAAAATGCGGAATATTACCGTGACTTTGCCATAGCGCTTGCCCGGAGCGGCTACGTTGACAAAGCGAAAGAAATGCTGCAAAAGGCGGAGCAGCTTCAGCTTGCGTCGCCTGAGCTGGAGCTGGTCAAAGCGGAAATAGCGTTTGCAGAAGGAGATTTCGGCGCAGCGTCAGCCGGCTTTGAAAAAGTGCTGAAGGATTCGGCAGACAGCGCAGTGCGGCAGCGTGCGGTAATGTATCTGTGCAGGGCATATCGTGAACAGGGAGAGTATGAAAAGGTGCAGTCTGTCATAGCGGCGAACAAGCCGCAGCTTGACAGCGCTCATCTGAGAAACGTACAGTTGCTTTCGGCAGAGACCTATCTCAGAATGGCAGATGAAGCAGCCGACCGGACGCAGAAACAGGAGTATGCGAAAAAAGCGCTGGAGCAATATCAGGCGGCAGGCGGCGTACAGACCAAAAAGACGCAGTTTAACCTTGTAACGGCCTATCAGTATCTGGACGATATGGAAAACGCCCAGCAGATTCTCAACAAGATGATGGCGGAATATTCCGAAGATCCAGAAGTATTTGCAAGGCTGGCGATTCTGGAAGTGTACAAGCAGGAAAAGACCATTAAAGAAAACCGCAGCTATGAAAGATTCAGGCAATATTATGAAAGAGCCGAAAAACTGGATCATAAGAATAAGATAAACGGCACGTCAAGCCCTGCCATCAAGCTGATGGAGGATTACATGAAAGACCTGACGGAGAAAAAATGGCTGTAAAAAGAAGATAAGATAGCTGTAAAAAAAGACGATACAATAGTTGTCATAAAGAAAATAAAATAGCTTTCATGCCGTGCTTGAGAGAACAGCATGAAAAGCTTCGCTAAATTGTTCATTTAGTAAGCTCATCAGGGGCTTGTAAAAGCCTCCAACATCGTTTTCGGGGGTGTCGGGGGGGCTTTTTCGCAAAAGCCCCACTGACTCGCTGCCCGCAGGCAGCGAAATTCTTTGGGGGTTCGGGGGCTTTGCCCCTGACTTTTAATGCTTCATATTGAAGTTGTCTGTTATTGGAGAATCGTATAACGGAATTAAAGAAGGAGCAAAAGGCTGTGTAACGATAAGGAGTTGCACAGCCCTCTTTACCATGGCAGAACGGCAAGGCGGAAAGATAAGATGGACTGATAAGACAGAAAGATAAGGCGGAAAGTCAAGGATAAACACTAAGGGAAAAGGACAAGGGACAACAGTAAGGACGAACAGGAGAAAGGAAGCAAGGAACATGGAGCAGACAAGGCAAAAGAGAATGGCGGTGGTGAATGACTTTTCGGGCTTCGGAAGGTGTTCACTGATGGTATCCGTTCCCATCATCTCGGCAATGAAGATTCAGTGCTGTGCGCTGCCAACGGCGATTTTTTCGAATCATACAGGCTACGAGGATTTCTTTTTTGATGATTATACGGAGCAAATGCGTTCATACTATGAAAAGTGGCAGAAGCTTCATCTGACGTTTGACGGCATCTATACAGGATTTTTAGGTTCGGTGAAGCAGGTAAGTATCGTAGAAGATTTTATTGCTGCCTTTCGTCGGAAAGATATGGTAATCGTTGTGGACCCGGTGATGGGTGACAACGGCAGAAGATATGCAACGATAGACGACGCTTTGTGTGACGAACTGAGAAAGCTGCTGCCGTTATCGACCATTATCACACCGAACCTGACAGAAGCGTGTATTCTATCCGGCGTTTCCTATCGTGAAGGGGAATTTTGTGCAGAAGATCTGTCGGATATAGCAGACCGGCTGCAAAAAATGGGTGCTTCGGATCTTGTTATTACAGGGATAGCCGACAAAAACGAAATTTGCGATTATATCCGTACCCGAGAGGGCGACAGTGTATTACTGCGGCAGCCGGTATCCGGCACGCCGCACGCCGGAACAGGCGACGTGTTTGCGTCAGTGATTGCAGCAGACGCCGTCAACGGAGTAAAGCTGCAGGATTCGGTGAAGAAAGCCTCGGATTTTGTCGGAAGGGCAATTGCTTTGTCGGATAAAATGCAGATTCCCGCACAAGACGGGGTCTGTTTTGAAGAAATACTCGGAACCTTGTGTGAGGGGTGAAGCATAAGGGGTGAAGCATAAAGAGTGAAGCATAAACGGCATGAACGCAGAGTCGGCATTGTCCGGCAACTTGCGATGATGAGCAGAAAAACCATGCCGGAGCTGCCCTGTGATATTTTGATGAGAATCAATCAGACGAGCGCCGAAAGCCGCAGGGGAAGCCGATGTAGCCGCTGATAGGAAGGCCTGCAAAGATGTATCAGAACAGACTGTCGGAGCCATCGAAAGCGAATGATCCGGCAACTTGCGATGATGAGCAGAAAACCATGCCGGAGCTGCCTTTTGGTGCTTTGATGAGAATCAATCAGACGAGCGCCGAAAGCCGCAGGGGAAGCCGATGCAGCCGCTGATAGGAAAGCCTGCAAAGATGTATCAGAACAGACTGTCGGAGCCATCGAAAGCGAATGATCCGGCAACTTGCGATGATGAGCAGAAAAACCATGCCGGAGCTGCCCGGTGATATTTTGATGAGAATCAATCAGACGAGCACAGAAAGCCGCAGGGGAAGCCGATGCAGCCGCTGATAGGAAAGCCTGCAAAGATGTATCAGAACAGACTGTCGAACCGATCGGAAGCAAAATGCGGAGCAGTTTTTGAAAATTAGCAGAAAAGCCATGAAACGGCAGAATGTGGCAAAATCTTATGGTGATAATGAACATAATATGTTGTAAAAGAAGGAAATAAACCTAAAAAAAGCAGAAAAAGCAAAAACGGGTTGTAAAAGCCTTTTGTTTTATGGTAAGATAAAGTAAGATAACAGGCACTTGGAGGCATACGAAGAAAGAGGAAGGAAACGGGTGACAGCAAAATGATGATCCAGAAAAGTCTGCGGATATTGCTGACAGCAGCGCTGGCGGCGGTGATGATGACGGCAGGCGCCATAACGGTCAGCGCCGAACCGGAGGATGAATATCCGACAGATGAAACAGGCTATTCAACTGACGTGGTCAATGACGACACTGACACACAGGATTCCGAGACGTATACAGAAGAACCTGATGACAGTCCCGATGAACCACAGGACAACACCGACTATGAATATCCCACGGACAATACAGATGACGGCAGCAGCGAATATGTTGCCGATGACGGTAATAATACAGACAATACGGATTACGACAATACGGATTACACGGATAATACCGACTATACGGACGACACGGACAACACGGACTATACGGACAACACGGACTATACAGACTATTCGGAGTCGTCTGCGGAATATACCGATTACACCTATGACTCTGACAATGATTATTACGATCAGACAGCCTATGATTACAGTTCCGCAGAGGACGACAATACTACTGATGAAACAACCGATTCCGGCAAAGCAACTTCTGCGCTGGAAATTTCCGGTTATGAGGTGTCTGACGACAAGACGCTTACTTCAGAAGACTGGGAAGCGCTTAAAAACGGCCAGCAGGGATCTCAACTTGAACTGAAGCCTACCGCTGCATCAGCCAAAACGACCAACGCCTTCTCAAAGCTGAAGCAAGACAGCAGAGGCGGCAATGACGACTGGATCTATCTTGCCTCGGGAATCGGTCTGATCGGCGCAGGCGCTGCGGCAATCGGCGTTATTATCTTCACCACAGTGCGTGCTAAGAAAAAACTGAAATAAAAAGCTGACATAACTTGTCCGGCATCATCATGCTGCGGCGACGGTAAGCTGTCATTGCTCCGCACGGGGTAATGTTGACATAAATCGAACACAGAGGAATTGCTTGAAACGGAGGAAACAGTCAGAATGGAAAATCAGGAACTTTTGGAATTGAGAAAAAACGCCTGCAAGGTAAGATTGTACACCGTAGAGGGAGTGTTCAACGCAAAGTCAGGTCATCCGGGCGGATCGCTTTCTGCTGCGGATATCATTACCTACCTCTACTTCAAGGAAATGAATGTTGACCCGCAGAATCCCGGCAAGCCCGACAGAGATCGTTTTGTTCTGTCCAAGGGTCACTGCTGCCCGGCGCTGTATGGTGCGCTGGCGCTGAAGGGCTATTTTTCGGGAGATGAGATCAAGTCACTGCGTCACATCGGCGCCATGCTTCAGGGACATCCCGATATGAAGGGAACGCCGGGTGTGGATATGAGCTCCGGTTCTCTGGGACAGGGCATTTCCGCTGCCTGCGGCATGGCTTTGGCAGCCAAGTATGACAAGGCTGACTACAGAGTATATGCAATGCTGGGTGACGGCGAGTGCGAAGAAGGTCAGGTATGGGAGGCAGCAATGTTTGCGGCCCATAACAAGCTGGATAATCTGTGTGTGATCGTTGACTTCAACGGCTTGCAGATCGACGGTCATGTCAACGACGTGGCAGGACTGGAGCCGCTGGACAAGAAATTCGAAAGTTTTGGCTTTGAAGTTCTGAAAATAGACGGACATAATTTTGAGGAAATTGAAGCAGCCCTTCATAAGGCGAAGACTGTCAAGGGCAAACCCACGGCGATTATTGCCACTACCATTAAGGGCAAGGGCGTATCCTATATGGAAAATCAGGTTGGCTGGCATGGAAAAGCCCCGAACGCAGACGAGTATAAAATCGCTATGGACGAGCTGAACGCTCAACTGAAAGCATTGGAGGCGTAATCATGGCAGAAACAAAAAAGATTGCAACAAGAGAAAGCTTTGGTCTTGCCCTTTGCGAGCTGGCAAAGGAACACCCCGAAATCGTTGTGCTGGACGCAGATTTAGCAGCGGCAACCAAGACGGAAATTTTCAAGAAAGCATATCCCGACCGCTTTTTTGACTGCGGTATTTCTGAGGGTAACATGATCGGTGTAGCAGCAGGTCTTGCTTCCTGCGGAAAGGTACCTTTTGCGGCGTCCTTTGCGATGTTTGCCACCGGCAGAGCATACGAGCAGATCAGAAACTCTGTCGGATATCCTCATCTGAACGTAAAGATTGCAGGCTCTCACGCAGGCATCACAGTCGGCGAAGACGGTGCAACCCACCAGTGCTGTGAAGATCTGGCGCTGATGAGAACCATTCCCGGCATGGTTGTATTGAACCCTGCCGATCATTATGAAATGACAGAGGCTGTCAAGGCAGCTTTTGCTTATAACGGTCCTGTTTATATCCGTCTCGGCAGACTGGCGATTGACAGCTTTAATGATCCTGCAACCTATCATTTTGAGCTGGGCAAGGGCATTACGCTGAAGGACGGCGACGATGTAACCGTTATCGCTACCGGTTTGGTAGTCAATGAAGCGCTGAAGGCAGTTAAAGCTCTGGAGAGCAAGGGCATTAACGCCAGACTGATCAATATGCACACCATCAAGCCGATTGACAAGGATATCATCATCAAGGCGGCAAAAGAAACAGGTAAGATCATTACCGTTGAAGAGCATAATATCATCGGTGGTCTTGGCGAAGCAGTGTGCAGTGTAACTGCTGAATACTGTCCTGTAACAGTCAAGAGAATCGGTATTGAAGATGTCTACGGACACAGTGGTCCGGCACTGGGACTTTTGTCCGAGTTCGGTCTGGACGCTGAAGGTCTTGAAAAACGCATTGAAGCGATCGTCAAGGGCTGAGGCAAAGCAGTGCAAATGTTAATATGAACAGAAAAAGCCGGGTGAGCAAGTTATGTTTCATCGGGCTTTTTTGGCAGATAAATGGAATATTGGCAGTTATAGCGCAGTAAATATTACAGCAGACGGTGGAGTGCCTCCGCTGTCTAGTCCGCCCTCGTTCGCTGACGCTCACTCACTTATTGGTAATTTGTTTCTTCTATTCCGCAGGCGTCCGGGTGCGTGACCGCACAGGACAATTCCGCTGTTACTTAATGCGGATTTGTAACTTCTATTCCGCAGGCGTCCGGCACGGGCAGCGACGATCAGTCGCTGCCAATCACGCATTCCGCCGTCACAAGCCTGACGGCTTGCTTGTGGCTGCTTTCTCAGAAATCGCATATTCATTTCACGCACTCACTTCACCGTGCCTACAATATGCATTGAGCATGAATGCCACAAAGAGTCTTTCATCAACGTTTTCGGGGGTGTCGGGGGGGCTTTTACGCAAAAGCCCCACTGACTCGCTGCCCGCAGGCAGCGAAACACTCTAACGACAGGCGCACGGCAAGGGGTGAATCAAAAAACAGTCCGGTGGACTGTTTTTTGAGAGGGGACGCCCTGCAAGAGAGGGCGTCCCCTTGGCGGTGCGTGACCGCACTGGACGAGTCCGTTGCCGTTCGCTGTCGCTCACTCACTTATTGGTAATTTGTTTCTTCTATTCCGCAGGCATTCGGCACGGGCAGCGGCAATCTGCCGCAGCTATTCACGCATTCCGCCGTCGCAAGCCTGACGGCTTGCTTGTGGCTGCTTTCTCTGAAAGCGCATATTCATTTCACGCACTCACTTCACCGTGCCTACTATGTGCGTGACCGTACAGGACGATTGAAGGAGTTCACTATAAAATCACAAAGCATATAAATGAAAAGTTTGGCGAACCTTTTCATGATATCTTCCTTTTGTGAGATAGCAGTATCAGATAATTATACCGTCAATGGAGGAATGGTTATGTCTGCACCTAAAACAAGAGAAAAAGTAATTGTCAGAACCGGCATTATCGGCATTGTTGCCAACGTGATTCTGGCAGGCTTCAAGTCAGCCGTTGGTTTTTTGTCCGGGTCTATTGCGATTGTGTTGGACGCTGTTAACAATATGAGCGACGCCCTGTCTTCCATCATTACCGTTATCGGAACCAAGCTTGCAGGAAGACCTGCCGACAAAGCTCATCCGTTTGGTCACGGCAGGTACGAAAACATAGCGGCTGCCGTTATTTCCGTCATTATTCTGTATGCGGGTATCACTTCTTTGATTGAATCTATCAAAAATATTATTCACCCCGAAACACCAACCTATAGTTATATTACCTTTATTGTTGTAGGGGTTGCCGTACTGGTCAAAATTGTCCTTGGCTTATATGTGCGTAAAACAGGTAAAAAATGGAATTCCGATGCGCTGGTCAATTCCGGTACAGACGCTTTGCAGGATGCGGTGATCTCCGCCTCTACCATCGCCGCCGCAGCCATATTTCTGATTTGGGGTGTATCGCTGGAAGCGTATCTGGGTGTAATAATTGCCGGCTTTATCATCAAGGCAGGCATTGAGATGATACGGGACACGATCAGCAAGCTGTTGGGAGAAAGAGCCGACGGAGAATTGTCCGCAGCCGTAAAAGAAACGATCTGTCAGACAGAAGGTGTTCTGGGGGCTTACGATCTGGTTATGACCAGCTACGGACCGGACCGCTGGATGGCTTCGGTGCATATATCTGTCCCCGATGAATGGACAGCCAACAAGATAGACACCGTCAGCAGAGAGATTATGCACCGTGTTGCCGTGACGAATCATGTCATCATTACCGCTGTGGGTATCTATTCTCATAACACAAGCGATGATGAAGTCATTGAAATGAGAGAAAAGATCAGCGAACTGATCGCCGGTGAACAGTATGTTTTGCAGATTCACGGCTTTTTCTGCGATACCGCTGCCAAAACTGTCCGGTTTGATCTGGTGATTGATTTTGATGTGCCGGATCAGAATGAACTGATTGACGGCATTCAGAAGAAAATAGAAGCGCTTTATCCCGATTACACCATTTGTATTCAGCCTGACTCTGATTTTTCTGATTAAGAAATATTGATTAATTGAAATACTTGACAAATAATTCCAATTGAGTATAATTAACTTATGCTAAACGCATATCGGAATAGTAGGCTATTATCCGTATCAGCTCAGGCAAAAAAAGGAGGAATACAAATGGAAAGAAAGAAAAAAAATGAAAACCTGCGATATCTTGTTCTGACCGCCATCTTAAGCGCCATGGTCTATGTACTGACGGCGTTTGTCAAGATCCCGACGCATCAGGGCTACATTCATGTAGGCGACGGCATTATCTACCTTGCTGCCGCACTTCTGCCGATGCCTTACGCCATGCTCAGCGGCGCCATCGGTGCCGGACTTTCGGATTATCTGTCCGGATATCCCATGTGGGTGCTGCCGACGGTGATCATCAAGGCGCTGAGTGTAGTCGCCTTTTCCCGTACAAAGCCATCAATTATCAACAAAAGAAATATTTTTGCCGTCATTCCCGGCGCACTGATCTGCATCGGCGGTTATTATCTTGCTGCGGTAATACTTTACGGAGATTGGGGTGCCGCACTGACGGATATTCCCACTAACGCCGTTCAGACCGTTGCCAGCGCAGCATTGTTTATCGCCTTAGGCTTATCCCTTGACAAAGTATCCTTCAAGGAACGGTTTTTGTTAATGCCCCGTAAAAGCCACCATTAAAACATAGTGTTTCCGATCTGAATACGGTTCGTGCTCAATGACATATTGCTGTTCTGTGCAGTATCATCATCTGTATAGTGTTATCATTTGTACGGTGTTATGATCTGCGTGTTACGATTCGTTATGCAAAGAAGGCATTCATCACCCGATGAATGCCTTCAATCTTATCTGCTGATCTGTCAGTAATGTGTCGGTAACGTGCTTGCAATGTGTCAGTTATGCGTTGTGACGATCATACGTTCATGCGGTGCCGATGACTGTCTGTGATCTGCCGTATTTCAGTTTACCTTGAATGCAGCATACGAAATGCCGATATTCTGTCAAAAAAAGCCATTCATCATAACGATGAATGGCTTAAAATTTGTTAGTTACTTGGTAGTTATGTGTTAGTTACCGTCTGAAATCTACCGTATATCAGGCAAATCCAAAGCGATAAAACCCGCATAAACACAGTATTTTCGATAACCGCCGAAAGGCTTTGATTATCTCTTTGAGAACTTTTAATGTGCCGGAAACCGCATTATTACTGCGCTTTTGCATGGGTTTGTTAGTTACTTGTTAGTTACTGTGAGAGGCTCAGAATAATTGAAAACGTCTGTTGCGGAAAGTTATCATATTTGGGTATATATTTGTCGGTAAGAAAATCAATAAATAACTTGATAAATACGCGAATCGCGTGTTATAATAAAAGCAGTAAAACACGCGCGCGTTAAAAACGCGTTAGGAGGACATATAAAATGAATATAGGCTTTAAGGAAAATATTAATATAGAATTTAAAAGCGATAAAAAAGGACTTTCTGACAGTGATCTGATAGACGCAGTTGTGGCGTTTGCAAACACAAACGGCGGTGAGCTTTATATCGGAGTCGAAGATGACGGAGAAATAACAGGGCTTCATAAATCACATCAGGATACAACTCAGCTTGCTGCATTCATCGCAAATAAAACGGTGCCTCCTGTATCTGTACGCATAGAAAAAAGCGAAGATAACAGCTATGTCAGAATCACTGTACCTCAGCACAGGAGTATAGTTGCATCATCTTCCGGAAAAATACAGCGCAGACGAATCAAGGCGGATAATACTCCTGAAAATGTTCCTATGTATCCTCACGAGATAACATCAAGACTGAGCGATCTCAGTCTGCTGGATTTTTCAAGCTTGTGCGTTCCTGACGCGGATCATAGCGATCTTGATGACCTGGAGCGCGAAAGGTTAAGAAATATCATCAGAACTTATCACGGAGAAGCATCGCTGCTGGAGCTTGATAATGAAGAGCTTGACAAAGCACTGCGTCTTGCTTCTGTCAATAACGGAAAGCTTACCCCAACATACTGTGGTATGCTGCTTATAGGAAAAAGAGAAAGCATCATAAGATGTGTTCCGACAATGGAGGCTGCTTTTCAGGTAACAAGCGGTACAAGCGTAGTTGTCAATGATTCTTTTGTGTTGCCTTTACTTGCCGCCTTTGAAAAGATACAGGGCTATATGGACAGCCGCAATGAAGAAGAAGAAATAGAAGAGGGACTTTTCCGGATCTCCGTTTTTGACTACAACAAAAGAGCATTTCGTGAAGCTCTGGTAAATGCATTTTGTCATCGCGATTACACAATGATGGGGCGTGTCAGGGTTCTTCTTGACGACGACGGTCTGACCATCAGCAATCCAGGCGGCTTTATCGAAGGTGTTACGCTTGAAAATCTTTTGACTGTTGAGCCTCACGGAAGAAATACTGCTCTTGCTGACGCTCTGAAAAGGATAGGGCTTGCCGAACGGACAGGAAGAGGAATAGACAGAATATTTGAAGGCTCACTCCTTTACGGAAAGCCTCTGCCCGATTATTCAGAATCGACCGATGTGATGGTAAAGCTTTTCATTCCCAAAAGTCTGCCCGATAAATCCTTTACCAAGCTGATATCCGATGAGCAGAACAGAACAGGAAGTTTCCTGCCGATCAACTCTCTGCTCGTCCTTAACGAGCTGAAAAGAAACAGACGTTCTACCATCAACGAATTATCTGAAAACATTCATATCAGTGAAGCTAAGGTAAGGATAACGGTCGAAAAGCTTGTTGAATCGGGTATGGTCGAAGGTGCAGGTACCGGAAGAGGCAGACATTACACATTAAGCGCAAAGCTGTATAAGTATTCAGATAATATCAGCGGATATGTCAGGCAAAAGGGTATTGATAAAGTACGTTATCCGGAAATGATTATTCAGTATGCAAGGAATAACAATGGGTGTATTACAAGAGGCGAAGCTGCTTCTTTACTTTTGATAAGCGAAGATCAGGCTTATCGTGTGTTGAAGGGTATGACAGCCGAAAACAAATTAAAGGCTGTCGGCAAAGGAAAAGCAGCGCATTATGAACTGGTGTAATTATTTTATATTTGGTTGAATATTGTCTATATAAGGGAGTCTCTCCTCAGAATAAAATATTATTCAAACCAATCGGGTAGAATTAATTATTGCTTGATATTTATCACACCATTCTCGATTATAATTGCTTTTTTTCTTTTTAAGCTGTCCAAAGCTGTATTAATTCGAGCTTTAATGTTTTTACCGGTTCGGAGCCAGTCATAACCATATTTTGCTGTGCTTTTTATGAGGGTTTCCATGTCATATCCGTAACCCATCTCAAGTACTTTTATAATAGTTTCTTCAATATCCGAAATAGGTACATCTTGAACATTCATTCCCGCATAGATGGATTTGATTCTAGAATCGTCTGAAATATGATCTTTTGTATCAACCACAGAAACATCCAAATACTGTTCTTCGATAGTATTTTCTGTCTTTTTCTCAGTAATACAATAGTCTTCGTGATATAGCGTTATTGCTTTTTCAATCGCATCAAGTAGTTTTTTCTTTTCAGCATCGGAATCTTTAATCCAGTCTGTTGACCATATTCTGTAAATCTTCCAGCCCATACTTTCAAGGATTGATTGCCGTAACCTATCACGTTCACGGGCAGTACGAGCTGAGTGATACGCAGCACCGTCACATTCTATGCCTATGGCAAAACGCCCGTTATAATGCGGATGGCGTACAGCCATATCTATTCGGTAGCCGGAGCAACCAACTTGTGTAGCTACATTATAGCCTTTGCTAACAAGAAATGTATATACTGATTCTTCAAACGGTGAATCAAAGCTTATACTATTATCAGCTGTTGTTTCAGAAAGAATAGCTTTTGGTCCATTAATTGCATAATCAATGTACAGTCTGAGCAACTTAGGTCCGAGACTGTTTATTTTATCAACATTGATGTCTGTAGGCATTATTGAACCAACAAGTTTAAGATTATAACGTGCACGGGTTACAGCTACATTTAACCGTCTTTCACCACCATTTTTACTAAGAGGACCAAAGTTCATCAAGAATTTACCATCTTTATCATATCCGAATCCAATACTGAAAATAATGGTATCTCTTTCATCACCCTGTACAGTTTCAAGATTTCTTATAAAGAACGGTTCGTTTTCGCTATCTTTAAAGAAAAACTCATATTGAGGATTTTCTTGTCTTTTTCTTATGATAGCGTCTTCGATTATAGTCTGCTGCTTTTCGTTAAAGGCAATTATACCAAGACTTCTGTTTCCATTTCTCTTAATGTGATCAAATACGAGCTCAGCAACCTTATCAGCTTCAACTCTATTGCCATTCCTTCCACCGCGATCATATACACCATTTGGTGTATAGATATATTCTACTCCTATATCGTTTCCTTCTTCGACAGATGAGGGGAATGTTATAAGATTGCCATTATATATTTTATGATTTGAGAATGCAATTAGCTGCTCATTTTTGCTTCTATAGTGCCACAACAGAGTTTGAGTAGGCAATGAAGATGCTTCGTCTAATAACGATTCGTATGCACCCGCATCGTCTATTCCATCTTCATCATCTAAGAATTCATCTGAATCAGTAAAAGAAGTAGAGAAAAAGTCTGTAGGCGGAAGCTGTTTGCTATCACCTGCTATTATTACTTGATTCCCTCTAAATATAGAGCATATCGCATCCTCTGTTCTGACCTGTGATGCTTCGTCAAATATTACCGTATCAAATTTATACCCGGTATTTCTGAAATATGTACTAACCGACAGAGGGGACATCATGATGCACGGTTTTAAAGCAGGAAGTAATGAGGGAAGATTAGATATGAGTTTCCTTAATGGCATAAGTTTTCTTTGTTTTTTAAGCTCTCTTCGTAGTATAGTCACTTCTGTACCGCCAACTACAAAGGAATCCAGATTGGGTAATCTGGAGATTAGTTTTTCTTTAAGGTACGCTTTTGCAATCTCCATTTGTTCTTTGTCTAAAGCTTTAAACTCTGAAACAACTGCTTCTTGCTTTTCACTTCTAAATGAAGCAATGGCATCAAATCGTAAAATAGCACCGTCTAACCATGATCTGTAGAAACACTTCTTAAAGCAAGGTATAATACTGCCTGATGGTAATTTAAGCTCTTCAGTTTTTCTTATGAACTGAAGAGTACCTTTACTATCCATTTCTGAAATTATATTTTTATAGTCAATATAATATTCAAGCATAGAATAGCTTTTGCTGCAGACATCCATTCTATCAAACAATTCTTGCATACTGAGATTTGTCAATTCACTTTTCTTAGTATCATCGAATGAATCTAACAGGTTTTCGCATATAGAAGTGTATGATACTTTCCAATCTTGAAAACGAGAAAAAATATCGAACAGCTTCACATGATAATCTCCTGCTTGAGCACATACCTCATTACGAAAATCATTTCCCACTTCAAAACGGTCACACATTTCAACAAAATCCTTGAGCCAAACAGCATTTTTATATAATCCATCAAGATCTGTATTATCATCTATTGATTCATTCAGCCATTCAGATATTATCTGATAAAGCTTGGTACATAATTGTATTATTTCATCTGTTGTGTTTCGAGCTGTGGTTGTTATATCGTTTATTTGTTTACAAAGATCATCATGTCTTTCGGAACAGTTTTTAACAGCATTTTGATATTGTGCAATAGTTTTATCGATCAGCTGAGATAATGACGATATTTCATTTGAAAGATTTTCAAGATGTTTTTGAATGGAACCTATAGCTTTTAATTGATTATCATATTCATTTTTTAGTTGTTGGGCAGAAATGATTTTATTCAACAATTCAAGTGCCTGAGTATATGAAGGCTTTTTATTCAGTTTTGAAAAACTCATTAGTTGCTTTCTATCGCTTCTGTATGATGATTTGAATATCCTGAATATAGAACCATATTTGTTCTTATATCTTTCAAGCAGTGAATATGCATCAATAGTCAGTATTTCATCCCTGTATTCACATGTCACCAGTGCTTGTGCTGCAATCATTTTCTCACTTATTACTGAAAGCAGTTCGTTTTCTGAGACTAATTGCCTTTCAACTTCTGATGCGCGTTCTTTTTTTTGACGTGCAATTTGACAATATTTTACAAGATCACACAAGTAAACAGTACCGTTTGATGCCATGCTATATGCAATATGCGGAGAGTTCAATGAATGTTCAAGTAATACCTGCCATTTCTCAAGATCTGATAATGTGTCACTTAAGTTTGTTTTGCCAATTAGGTGGCAAAGGCTTTCAAAGATATTTCGTCCAATGTCAACATGTTTTTTAAATTCATTTGTTTCGGCAGAAAATTTTTGCCAGAAACGATTATTAACAGAAGTTAATGTGCTGCCTTGCCATGGATTATATTTTTGATATCCATATTTCTTAATAATTAGCATAAAGTCACTTAATAAAGAAATAATGGTGTTAAATTCTTCTGCGGAAGTATTAATTGCATTTTCATAAACAAAATCAATATCCGGATAACCTTCGAGTGAAGTAATATAACCATTTATCCTGAACACAGTTTCGTTTAGCGGCGGAACTATTGTATGAAGTTGCGTAACATAGCTGTTTAATTTTTGACGTTCAGTGACCAATTGATTAAGTTGATCGACAGCCATTTGATTTAACTTAACCTTTTTAGAGGAAAGATCGATAGAGCTTTGAAGCTGATCCATTATTTCCCTTCTCTTAGCGTTAGGGTTATGGAGCGTTAAGCAAAAATCGCCGATTCCTGCTGCCGATAAACGATTATACACTACCTGTAAAGCGGCAAGCTTTTCGGAAACGAACAAAACACTTTTACCTTGAGCCAACAATTCAGCAATTATATTTGTAATAGTTTGGCTTTTCCCTGTTCCCGGAGGTCCTTGTAAAACAAAGCTTGCACCTCTTTTTGCCAGAAGAATCGCATCCTGCTGACTTGAATCAGCATCAACAACAGAATAAATCTGTTTAGGATCTGTATTGTCATGATTATAGTCCTTTATGTCAGAATAATCACCGATTTTAATAAGCTCACTATCTCCATTGAGAATGTTAACAATGGAATTATTAGAAATAATATCTGCATTCTGTTCCATATCACTGTACATTGCCATTTTTTGATATGTTATCATTGACAACGTAATACGGTCATATTCGATTTTCCAGCCTAACGAGGAACATTCCTCATCTATTATTCTTAAATATTGCTTCCAGTCGTTTTCTTCACTGTATTCAGGAATATCAATATTGAAATCGTTTTTTAATTTATAAAGCAAAGTGTTATTTGAAATTATCTCGCTATCTATTCTTGAAATAATAAAAGGAGAACTGACATTATCCTGTGATATACATACGGGAATTAACAGAATTGGTGAGCGTAATACCTGACCTTCAGAACCGTTTTCTTTCCAATTCAGAAACCCAAAAGCTAAATATAGTGCATTAAGTCCTTTGTTATCCATAAATTCCTTTGACTTATGCATTAAGGCTCTGAATGTTTTGCAGGCTTCATGCGGAATTTGATCCGTCTTATATCCATTTGGAAAAATATCAGAATCACCATTTGCTTCACTATCTGGATCAATCTGCATTTCTGAATCGCCATTGTTTTCTTCTGTTTTTTTTACTACAGGGAACGAAATATTCCCATCTGCATTAGAGAATAGATTCCACAATTCGTCAGCTGAGGGTGATTCTATAATAATTGAGGATCGTGAAACACGTTTATTGATCTTATTAGCAGGAAAGTTAATAAGCTTATTTCGTTTACCTAAATCGAGTAGTTTTTTCTTCCAGAAATCCACTTTTGCTTCTATTCTCATATTATCACCACTTTATAAGTACTACCCTAAATTATTGAAACTGTTTTATGCTGTTAAAACATAAAATAATAGCATACAAAGTATATCACATTTATTAATATTAGTCAATTTTGAAGTGTTATACTTTAAATATAGTCGATAGTGACACTAAATTCTGATATAATGAAAATCAGAATGGAGAGTGACAGAAATGATGTACACAAAGAAATTCAAGGAAGAAGCATTAAAGCTATCGGAT
>Ga0256405_10003847_pt1 | contig 29956 bp, 26 predicted proteins | sample RumenRJG_02DNA_FD_189096 | JGI IMG/M metagenome (GOLD analysis project Ga0256405, IMG submission 189096) | Bovine rumen microbial communities from Lethbridge, Alberta, Canada - RJG_02 | ecosystem: Host-associated > Mammals > Digestive system > Stomach > Rumen | place: Canada: Alberta...
CCTTCCTCAGGTCCGCCGCTCGGCCAATGCTTCACCATTGCGTTCACACTGTTGTAACCCCATCCGTCTGCAATCTCGGCCTTGCCTGTACTGGTCTGGAAACCGTCCACATATGCGCGGGCCATATCCGTATCAAGTTCCGGACTTTCACCGAATGTACCGTAGAAACGTGTCCAGCGGGGCTCAGTCGCAAGATCGATCTGTGGGGAAAGTGCAGTAGCGATACCCAGTGCACGATATTCCTGTGAAGCGATCTGACCGAACTCCTCTACCAGAGCAGGATCAAAGGTAGCTGCAAGACCGAGTGATGTAGGCCAATGAGATATCTCGCCGCCAGCACCATAATTATACTCAGCTGTCGCAGATGTCTCGTGGCGAGGGTCAGAAGATATGTTTACCGGCACTCCGTGTCCCATTCCTTCGACAAGCATCTGCATGTTGTTGTTCCAACGTGCCGCCACTGCCGGAGACTCCACCGTAGTGACAAGAACTGCTCTGAGGTTGTCATCTGTAAGGAACTTCTTCTGAGCATCAGACAGGTCAGAAGCTCGTGCCCCGCTCTGAGCATAAGGCTTGCCCTCATATGTAGCACCGCCGAACATTCCGCCACCGGAAGGTACAGACTGATGCGAACTGTAAAGCATCATACCGGCAATCTCTTCTATCGAGAGCCTCTGGGCTAGATCGGCTGCTCGTTCCGCAGCCGGCAGGCGCCAGTCTTCATACGGATCCAGCACTCCGTTTCGATTCATGTCCTTGAAGGCATAGCCCTTGTCCTCGAGAATAGCGACTCCGGAGGCCGACGAATACCCAAGGGTCTGTCCCTTCTTTTGAGTGATGACATTAAAACCTTCATCTGTTGAGATTTCGCTCCATTTCGGACCGGCACATGAAGCCAGGACCAGAAAGGACAATGGCAGAAAGATTCTTTTCATGATGTTATAGTATTTATGTGAATTTCATATTTCACGATGACACAGGTACAAATTTAATCAATTATGAAAATGAATTTTTATGTGTGCGTTCATATATGTTTCAGATTTGTTCATCGGCTTGATAAAGTCCGCAAACGGATGTATATTTGAGAATCAAATTAATCACTAACTGCATTTTCATGAAAAAGTATCTTTATTCTGCGGCACTGCTTATTTTGGCTGCAGGCTGCGCAAGTCTGTCTCCTCAGGACAGACTTACTGTCAATGACAAGAAGATCAACAAAATCATCGCACAGATGACTCTTGAAGAGAAGGTGGAGATGCTCCATAGCAAGACAAACATGTCTTCAGAGGGAGTTCCACGCCTCGGAATCCAGGACATCAAGTACACAGACGGACCTTTCGGTATCAGAGAGGAGAACGGCGACGGATTCCGCTCTCTCGGATGGACCCTCGACTCAGCGACCTACTTCCCTACCGGTTCTGCACTAGCAGCTACATGGTCAAAGGAGATGGCCTACAAGAACGGATGGGCGATGGGTAAGGAAGGACGTCTCAGAGGAAAGGACATCATCCTCGGTCCTGCAATCAACATCCAGCGTCTTCCTGTAGGCGGACGTACATACGAGTACCTCAGCGAGGACCCTGTTCTCAGTGCAAGACTTTCTGTCGAATACACAAAGGGTTCACAGGACGCCGGTACAGCAGTCTGCCTCAAGCACTACGCCCTCAACAACCAGGAGACTGACCGCGGAAGCGTTAACGTGATCGCTGACGAGCGTACAATGCGCGAGATCTACCTAAAGCCTTTTGAAGCTGCCATCAAGGAAGGTGGTGCAATGTGCGTTATGCCTGCATACAACAAGGTAAACGGATTCTACTGCTCTGAGAATGCACACCTCAATAACGAGATCCTCCGCGACGAGTGGGGATTCAAGGGTATGACAGTTTCAGACTGGGGCGGAACCCACAGCACAATGGGTGCGGCTCTCGGTGGACTCTGCGTACAAATGACAGGTGACAACTATTTCGGACAGGCTCTCATCGACTCAGTAAGAAACGGCGCTCTTGACGAGGCTGTAGTTGACGCAAAGGTCCGCGAAATCCTTCGTCTTCGTTTCGCTATCGAGCCGGTTCCTGAGGATGTAGCAAACACAATCATGACATCTCAGCCTGAGACCCAGAAGATCGCATACGAAATCGCACAGAAGTCTATCGTCCTCCTCAAGAACGAGGCAGGCAATCTCCCTATCGCAAAAGATGTGAAGAAGATTGCTGTAATCGGTCAGAACGCAGTCCTCACTACAGCTGCCGGCGGTATCGGAGCAGGCGTGAAGACTCTCTATGAAATCACCCCTCTCGAAGGTATTCAGGCAAGAGCTGAAAAGGCTGGCGTCGAGGTCGTATACGCACCTGGTTACAAGAACTACCAGATGAGAATGGGTTGGGGAAGACCTTCGGCAGGTCCTGTCAATCCACTCGTTGCAAATTCTATCGACGAGCCTGCAGATCCTGCACTCCTTGCTGAGGCAGTTGCTCTCGCAAAGGACGCTGACATGGTGATCTTCTTCGGCGGTACCAACAAGTCTATCGAGACTGAGGGAAGCGACAGAAAGAACATCGATCTCCCATGCGGACAGAACGAGGTGATCAAGGCCCTCTACGAGGCTAACCCTAATGTTGCTACAGTACTGATCTCAGGCGGTCCTACAGACCTCCGTTACCTTGAGCCATATTCTCCTGCGATCGTACAGGGATGGTGGAATGGTCTTGAAGGCGGCACAGCACTTGCTGAAGTCCTCTTCGGCGACATCGCACCTTCAGGAAAACTTCCTTTCACATTCCCTCTCAAGCTTGAGGATTCACCTGCATACGCAACTGGCAGCTTCCCTGGCGAAGGCTCAGGCGAAGACCTTTTCACCCTCATGTACCGCCTCGACGCTACCGGTTATACCCGCGAGCAGATCCAGGAGTACATCGCAAGCCTCCCTGATCCTGTATCAGAGTACAGAGAAGGTATACTCGTAGGTTACAGATGGTATGACACTAAGGACGTTCCTGTAATGTACGCATTCGGACACGGTCTCTCATACGTTGAATTTGAGTACGGCGCACTTACATGCAAGCAGAAGAAGGACAAGATCCAGGTAAGCTTCGACCTCAAGAACCTCGGCGATATGGAAGCTGACGAAGTGGCACAGCTTTATGTGAAGAGACTTGATTCAAAGGTTGAGCGTGCAGAAAAGGAGCTTGAAGCATTCGAAAGAGTTGCTCTCAAGGCTGGCGAAACCAAGAACGTGACTCTCGAATTCCCTTTAAGCGAGCTTGCACACTGGGACAACGAGACCAACGGCTGGGTACTCGAGCCAGGCAAGATCGAGATCCTCGTAGGTTCTGCTTCGAACGACATCCGTCAGAGCATTCAGACAGAAATCTAAACCATTGATAATTAACTTATTGAAAAAGCCATGATGAAATAAAAATCACCATGGCTTTTTTGGGCATAATGCTTGGTTAGGGACGTATGAAGATTATCTTTATGATTCTATTTGAAGAGTCTCTGCGCAAGAGCGTGAAGGTTCTGTCTCCATGCCTCCCAGCTGTGACCGCCGCTAACATCATGGTATTCATATCTGATACCGGCTTCGTCAAAAAGCTTGAGAGTCTCCTTGCAGTTGTTGTATGCGATATCAGATGGACCTCCCTGAGTGAACACAAGTTCCTTGAAGTTCCTGTTATAGCGTGTCGCTTCCTTCTTGAGACGGCCACGCTCATACTCATAGACCTCCTTGTTACCCGGAGCGAAGCTAGAGCTCAGAACCCACACATAACGGAACATCTCCGGATGGTTGAGAGTCACCTCGAGAGTTTCCATTCCACCCATTGACAGGCCTGCCATCGCACGATTATCCTGGTCTGTATAAACATTATAGTTTGCTTCGATGAAAGGAATGATGTCTGTAATCATATCCTGAGCAAAGAGAGGAACCTCACCCATGAAGTTTCCGTCAGGCATCTCGATTGTACCGTTAGGCATGACCACAACCATAGGCTTCATCTTTCCTTCAGCCATAAGATTGTCGAGAATGAGACCTGCCGCACCAACCCCCGGCCATGAATTATCTGTGTCCCCGCCTCCATGCACAAGATAAAGAACTGGAAGCTTTTCTGGCGACTTCTCATATCCTGCCGGAGTCCAGACATGCATACGGCGTATTGTTCCGAGTGTCTGAGACCAATAATATCTCTCAGCCACTGCACCATGAGGAACGTTCTTCATTGCAAAGAACTCGTCACCCTTTGGAGCTACTGAAAGTAAAGCCGATGTCTCAGAAGCAGAAGGCGCCTTAGGATCATACACGCTCACACCATCAACGATGAAACGATAACGGTAAAGGCCCTCGGTCATAGCAGAGATACGGCCTTTCCATACGCCATTCTCCTCCTTTGTGAAAGTTACCGGCTTATCCCACGGAAGGTCACCTGTCACAGCGACTTTCTCAGCCTTCGGGGCATAGATCTGGAAGACCACAGATTTGTCTGGAAGTACGATTGTCGAACGAAGAGTATCGTTCGGGGTAGGCTGACGGAACCATCCCTGGGCACCGGCAGTACAGGCGAGCACAAGCATCGCACAAAGAGTAGCAATGATCTTTTTCATAGAAAACATATGTTTAGGACAAATTTAACAGAAATGCATTTACATCGGTTATCGGTCCGTTCAATAATGTTTTCTATTTGTTCATGTCATCGGAAATAGGCTATTCGAGCTTATCACACTCCCCTATTCAAGTGCGTAATTCAACTTCATTATGTGTACCGGCCTGTCTTCCCCGTGATAGAGATGACTGCACCAGTTGATCTCTCCTGTGTCCTTGAATCCGCATTTCTCCATAACACGTCCGGAGGCAGGGTTATCGATGAAGAAGTCCGACCACAAAGTAAGGAAGCCCTTGACATTGAAACAGTAATCGATCATCGCCCGGAGCGCTTCAGTGGCGATTCCATGGTTCCAGTAAGGTTTGGCTATCCAGTAGCCGATTTCGGCATCCTCCTCCCCTATCGGGATGTTGCTCTCGCCGTGGATGTAGTACCCCATACAACCTATTGCCTCTCCGGTCTCGCGCAGAGTGACAGCCCAGGTGCGGTCATTGCTGAAGATGTCCCTGATCACTCTCCTGCTCTCTTCAATGTCCTTGTGCGGCGGCCATCCAGCCCTAGGGCCCACGTCCGGATCGGAAGCGTATCGGAAAAGCGCCTTCGCATCGGAGTCCAGCCACGGACGTAGGATGAGTCTATCAGTTTCTATCATGATTCAAGTTGCTATTATGATTTCCGCACATATTATTATACAAATATAGACATCTTTCAGGATACACAACAATAGTTTTGACAATAGTGTAAAAAACCACGGTTTTATGAACAGCTCACATGTTCTTTCTAATTCCAAAAATTATTTTGTTACCAATAAAAATTTATGTATTTTTGGAGTGCCATTCCAAATTTGCATACAATGAATAAAGAGTACATAGCAAGAGACATTCAGGATTTGCTGATTGAGGCATCTCAATATTTTTCGGTAATCTGCATTACAGGGCCAAGGCAATCCGGAAAGAGTACCATACTGGAAAAGATGTTTCCCCAGGCCGTAAAGTACTCATTGAAGGATGTGAACGTCAGGGAGTTTGCCCTTAATGATCCTATCGCATTTCTGAATCAGACTCAGGAGATGATGTTCATCGATGAGGCTCAGAAAGCACCTGAACTCTTCGAATACATACAGGGAATAGTGGACAATAATCCCGACAGGAAGTTCCTTCTGTCGGGCAGTTTCAACTTCGAACTGATGAAAGACCTGTCAGAGTCTTTGGCTGGAAGGGCCGGTGTATTCGAACTAATGCCGATGTCGCTAAATGAGACCCGCACAGAATCTTCAAGCAAGACACTTGATGACTTTCTCTATGACGGACTCTTCCCTGCTATCTGCGCCAAAAAGAATATCGCAAAATTGCTCTATCCGTCATACGTAAAGACTTATCTGGAAAAAGATGTCAGAGACCTGCTCAAGATAAAGGACATTATGCAGTTCCTCAAGTTCCTGAAACTGTGTGCAGCACGAGTTGGTTCCGTATTCAACGCGTCCGAACTGGCAAACGAGCTAGGGGTTGACAGCAAAACCATTGCGTCATGGATGTCAGTACTGACTGCTTCATATATAGTATACCTATTACCACCATACTACGAAAACATTTCAAAGAGATTGATAAAGAGGCCCAAACTATATTTCTGCGATCCAGGCCTGGCATGCTACCTGCTGGATATCGAGAGTCCTAAACAGCTTTCAAGAGATAAGATGCGCGGCAACATATTCGAGAACTTCGTAGTGATGGAAGCAGTCAAGCACAGAATGAATGCCGGTAAGGAGGGAGGTGTCTTCTTCTATCGCGACTCCAATATGAACGAGGTGGATGTACTCATCAAGGAGGACGGTGAAATCACTGCTCTTGAAGTAAAGTCATCTATGACATACAATAGGGATTTCGAAACTACCCTGAAGAAACTGCCGGAATGGATAAAGACTCCTATCAGAAGGAAGGCTGTAGTATATACTGGTGATTTTGAGAACAATGCAGGTGACATCGAAATCATTAATTACAAGAGCCTTACTTTATAATATTCAAGAAGACCGGAGAGAGCGGCGGCTTCGGCATGGGCGTAGGCCACTTTTTCAGACTTGCTGAAATAGACATCGAGTCTGATGCAGATTCCCAGTCCCGGGTTTAAGAAGTATAGTCCAACTCCGGTAAGAAGGACAAGTATAGATATGGCAAGATCCTTTCCGGTATGGACATTTCCGCCCTGAATATGCCCAAAGCAGCAGCAACACGCAACTGGCAATGAGAATCCCGACATCCACGAGGTTCATTCCCCCGAACGAGCTGATCCTTATGCTTGGCTGCTGCAACGATGCAGGTTACAAGTTCAGGAAATGAAGTTCCTCCTGCAAGGATAGTGATAGCTATGAACTTGTCGCTGACTCCGAGCCTCCTTGCAATATCCGTGGCGGAATCGACGAAAAGCTCTCCTGTGTCCTTGAATCCGCATTTTTCCATAACACGTCCGGAGGCAGGGTTATCGATGAAGAAGTCCGACCACAAAGTGAGGAAGCCCTTGATATTGAAACAGTAATCGATCATCGCCCGTAGTGCTTCAGTGACGATTTGGGGATTATGATTTTTTTCGACTTTGTATTAGATGCATATAGCGCCCAAAGGGTACCAGGTGTAGCGGAAAGGGACGTCGGAGCACTCTGCCCCACGAAATCACAAACGCTTCCACAAATTCACTTTGGCAAGGATAATATCGGAGACTCGATTTCCGGTATAACCATGTCTGCGGAATCCGAAGAATCTCCTGTCAAGAACATCACATAATAAATTGGGAGATATGTAATGCCGTTCTCCTGATAGACTTTCTGATCGCTATGGAGTACTACGGCATTCTTGACATTGTAGTCGGGAGTCTTTATGAAATTATCGAGAGCGCTGTGAACCTTATAATCCTTTCCCGACTTGACCTCAATCGGAAGAACGGACAGACTATCGTAGTCGTCAATGAGGAAATCCACCTCCCCGCGCTGCTTGTTGTCGTAATAGTAAAGTTCGCATCCATGCGCATGGAGTTCTTGCGCCACGACAGATTCATAGACTGAACCTAGGTTAATGCTGCGCTCGTCGCTGAGCACGGCATTGACGTTATTCTTGTAAAGAAGTCCTGTAAGCAGGCCGACATCGCTGAGGTAAAGTTTCAACAGATTCTTGTTCTCCGATTCTTTCAACGGGAATTTCGGATTACTGATAGCTTTAACGGCAAGCGCTACACCGGAGTTGGTCAGATACTCAAATTCATCTGCATAATCGCTGAATTGTTTATGCCCGGCTGTGTTTTCAATTTTCTTTACGACAACACGCTTCCTCTTGTTTTCCATATTCGACGGAATGAGGTCATAAATCTTTCGAATCACGAGTTTCTTTTCAGTATCATATTGGGAAGCGTCTAACTTGTACAGTTCATGGATGTCGTTCTGTATCTTGCGAACAAGGGCAATGTTTCGTGTTTCCAGGAACTTGTTGACAGCATCCGGCATTCCTCCGGTAAGCAGATATATTTTAAACTGACGCAACATATAAGCATGCAGAGAATCATTTAGAGCCTCCCTTTTGAGGAAACTGTCTCTAATGCTATCTATGGTCTCCTTACCACATCCGGAGGCGAGTAAAAATTCTTCGAAGTCAAGCGGAAACATTTGCTCGATGGCAATACTACCTATCGGTATCGACGGAGTCTGCGCCAATGCTATGCCCAACTCCGAACCGCTGGCAATATACCGGTATCGTCCTTCCTCATTCAGAAATTTCAGCATAGTCATCAAATGCGGATAACTTTGAATTTCATCAAGGAATACGATCGTGTCAGATGCGTCACCAAGTCGTTCCCCTGCAATCGCACCGAGTTGTATGTAAAAGTCATCAGTGCTGCGGACATCAGCCAGCAAGCCAATACCCTCCTTGTCTTCTTTGAGGTTGAGTTCAATATAGTTGCGAAACATCCCTTTGCAGACATGACGTATCAAGTAGGACTTGCCAATCTGCCGAGCGCCATTTATCAAAAGTATCTTGTGTGGTTCATCCCGCAAAAAAGCCTCTATGTGCGATGCAAATTTCCTGAAAAGCATAGTATTCTTACATTTTATGCAAATGTAATGAAAATCAAGCACATTCAAAAATTTTAGGAAAAATTACGTATTTTTAGGGTATGTAATCGGGACTTTTTCCGAGTTTATGAGTGGCAAAATCGGGACTTTTGTGGCGAACAAACTCATTTGAGTGTAGAGTGAGCAAGAAGCTGAAACATTTTGGAGCTTACTGCTTCGGCTTCATTACGTTGGTTTTGATGCTTTCCTTGGCTGGATTGGTGGTGTTGGTTTTGCGGTTGGTGAAAGTGAAAGTGCGCTCGTCAGCAGGGGAAGTGTCAAGCAGATTCTTGCGCACTATTGCAGCCTGGCCGTCAACGGTCGTGCTTCCTTTGCCTTCTGCTTCACCTGTATAGGTCCATGCCCAGTTGCTCTCTACCAGAGTCCAGGTTCCGGGGAGTAGATTGATTTCCTTTTCTATGGTTTGCCCATCGTGACCGGTGTCGTTGAACATAACCAGCTGCATATACGGTTCTTCGCTGTGTCCGTCGCTTATTTCCTTGTGATAGAAGTTGATAATCGCGGTTTCTCCAGCCAGAAGACCCTTTTTGATGATTTTCACCGGGGCAAAACAGTATCCGAGAGCTGCGCATATATACTCAGTATATGTGCCGGCAGGAATCTTTGTGTTTTTCAGGTTGGATTCGAGATTATTGAGCAGAATACGATAACGTGTCTGAGGAGAAACCGCAGGAGCCGATGAAGGCCGATTGCCGTAGTTAGTGTCCCCTTCGATATAGTCCTGAGCCCAGAATTGGTTTTCCTTTGGCACTTCGAAGCCTACAACATTCATTGTGGTAGGGTCCGGAAGGTTTATGCTGGTGTTCTGTGCATTGGTAAATATGTCATCGGCACCGTAATCCGCGATATTGCTGTAGATGCCAAACTTGCCTTCGCTGGTATCGAACACGGTTTTTCCCCAGGTTGAGTGGATTCCACCTCCAATGCCGCTTATGTTAGTGTTGACCCTATCAATTTCGGTATCATTGAGACAGTGGTTGACATGGTACATTGTTTCTGGCTTGGTGCTTCCTTCCCTTTTCTTAGCCCTGTTGAAACGTATGAGTCCGTTCTTATAGTACAGGTTGGCATTATAGACCAGAACCCCTCCACCCACATAAGAATCGTTGTATTGGATATTGGTGTTGAGCAGGTTAATGGTGTATTTGCCCCAGCCGTTGAGGTATACGCCACCTCCGTTCTCGGAAACGTTGTAGTTGATGTCACCTCCGGTCAGATCGAAGGTGCATCCGTTCTGGCCGCCCGTGTATATACATACTCCGCCACCGAAACCTCCGCTGGTGTTATGCGAGATACTTCCTCCGGAGAAGGAGAACTTTCTGTTTGCAACGCCGGTATTGCCGTCACCGCCTTTACTGTTGTCGAAGTACACCCCGCCTCCGTGAAGTTTTGCACTGTTTCCGTTGATTTCTCCGTTGGTCATTATAAAATCGGAAGCAATCGCACAGACACCACCGCCGTATTCTCCATTATTGGCATTGGTACTGTCGAAAACCTTATTGCCGTTTATATGACCGTTATTGAAGTACAAAGTGGAATTACCTCCACGCAATTTGGCAGTGTTGTTGTTGATGCGGCCATTGTTCATGGTCATAGTAGAATTGACCATGTGAACTCCTCCGCCGTAACCGCCACTCAAATTGTCGTGAATGTATCCGTTGTCCATAGTCATTGTGGAGTTCACCACATAGATGGCACCGTCGTGATTGGTGGCAGTGTTATTCGAAAATTCACCATTTTTAAGGGTGAAATCACTGCGGTTTACATAGATGGCACTTCCGCTTGTCGTCGCAGTGTTCCCGGTGAATTTACAACTGCCGTCCGCTGCGGAAGAGACTGATCCTCTCCACGAGTAGATTGCTCCACCATTCGGAGCGGAATTGCCTTCAAAAGTACCTGAATTCAGGTTCAGGCTCAGATTGTAAGTCTTCGAACCGGTTCCCAGATTGATTTTCATTGCACCGCCTTCGGCACTAGCCTTATTATTCTTGAAAACAGCACCATTAACATTTACGTGGAAATCAGTCGGCTGTGGTAGTGAGCTGTTGTCATCTATATAGATGGCAAGACCCCCACCATGGTCCGCTGAATTGCCTTCGAAATAGGCATATTGGTTGATGTCATAGGTGAAAGACTCTCCGGACTGAGGCGCATCGGTGCTCTTGTAGTTATGGATATATACACCTCCGCCATACTTGTTGCACTTGTTCCCAATGAATTTTGTCTGATTGTTAATGAAACGGGCTCGACCCTCTATCAACAAAGCGCCGGCATTGCCTCCCGTGACTGTAAGATTCTGAAATGTACAGCCGTCAAGAGTCATCTCACAAGGCGCGGAACTTCTGCCAAGGGCATTCCAATAGACTCCGGCGCTGCTTGCTCCAGAGGTGCAATTATAAATGTTGACATTGGTCATATTCAAATTGCCCACCCAGTCCCCGCGGAATCGGATTATGCCTCCGTTGCCGTCATTACTGGTGCTGCCCTGGCTGACATCGTGAATGCTGACATTTTTCATTGTGATCGTGCAGCGTTCACGGGTATTGTTCGGCTTGTTCTGGGTAATCAGATAACAATACATCACTGCTCCGACACCTCCGGGCATAGTGATGTTGCGGATTTCGCAGTTTGTCAACTTGGTGTATCCCTGCTCGTAGGTCCAGCCTGAATCGAGCACATACCAAGGGTGAATCTTCAGAACAGAGCACTCTCCGGCCTTTGCGTTGGTTTCATCGAATTTGACGTGTTCTATTATGACATCCTTAAGCTCCAGATTTCCTGTCGATTCGATAAAGCCGTATTTTGTTACGAGCCCTCGATTATTGGCATTACCTCCGAATTTGATTTTTCCCTTACCGTTACCGTCCGGGTCTCCGTCAATAATCAAAGTACAGCCTTCCCATACTGAAAACAGGACCATAAACTGATCTGCTCCAAACCCATCATTCGGATTATCCAAATCGTCCCAAAAGTTGATTTCCTTGTCAGTTCCGTTTTTTATTATCAGCGTGGTGGGTTTATTGCCATTGGAAAGCCCTACGAACACAGAATGGCGTAGCATAACATCCCCGGTAAGAACCACCTCTTTCACGCCTGAGGAATTGGTGTTGACTCCGGCAAGAACGGTATTCACGCGCCTGGTGGTGTTGCCGCTGCCATCCTGAATCAGATAATTGTAGGTCCAGTTCCCCGATGAAGGCATTGAATTCTTGGTCTGGCCTCCAGTTTCCCAGTCATTGGCAAACGCGCGGACCGCGCTAAAGGACAAAAGCAAAAGTATAGCAGTAATTCTGTTGAATCTCATATTAATTCGAATAATTCGGGTGACAAGGCCAAATGGTATTGGATGTATCATTATCGATGACACTTTGATGAAGTATCTGGGTCATCACGCTGAGCAGCAGGGTCTGTCCGCTGTGGAGGGCGGTCGTGATGGTGTAGGAATCGAAAGGAGATGGAACTATGGCACCTCCGTACACTAGTTTTTTGTAGTAGTAGAATCCGTCGGAACAGCGCTCCCAGTCGGGATTCCAGTTTTCGAATACGCCGTCTTCCGGGAGCCAAGGGGCTACGATGATGTTGTTGGAATTTACCCAGTTGCCGACCAAGGCCATACGCACATATCCGGGACCGAAACCTGTGTTCTGGATTACGACATTATTCTTGATATTATCCTGTACGTTGTCATCCACAGTAATATCAACCTCATCAGGAATTCCGAGGCGGAATGTGTAACGTCTGTGAGCCTCCAGTTTTGTGTCTCCCATTATGCTCTTGAGGGATTTCTTCAGCACATAAGGACGAGTCTCGATGGTGAAACTGATTTCCAGCTGGGCATCTTCGGTGATGAAGCCCTGAGGAATGAGCATAAAGGTCTTTTCATTACCTCCGATTGGTTCTCCTTCCTTCATATACTGATCGTAGCTCTGGCTGTAGTCGCTGGTATTGGTAAGGTCGCTCCAGTTGAAACTTATGGCTGATTCCTGTCCACTTACAGTGCACTGTCCGCTGCCATAAAGACCGGCTAGGGTAATGGACTTCAGAGTGATGCCATTAGGCATCTTGCCGACTACAAAGCGTACAGCGCTGAGTGCGTGACGCATTTTTATCGGAACGGAAGAGCCTTCTCTTCTATCGAAAGTCATGCCGAGAAGGATGTCGTTCTGCACTTCGGCGTCGCGTCCGGTGTAGTCTCCGCTGCCTTTTTTTACAGTGTAGCCAAAACTAGTTTCAAGTTGGCTACCGCTTGCGCTGATGACAGGGAAGAAGTCAAGTTCTCCGTTGCTGGAGCTGCACGCGAGGAAGGATAGGGCGCGGTTGTGTGGCCAGAAATGGCCGGTTTGCCAGGTAGTTCCGCTGCCGGTGAGTTTTTCGGCTTCTATGTAACTATTGCCGTTGTCGGTGAGCTTTGCCCAGAGATATAGTCCGGTAAGGGGGTTATCTACTGTTTGGATTGGTGCTGACCGTGTCGGGAGATCTTCGATTATGCTTACAGTCATTGACTGGCTGCCTGGAAATTCAAGTTCGAAACTGCCGATTTCTTTTTCGGAAGAGCCCTTGGTATAGAGTTCGTCCTCCTGAATCAGAAGGGCTATGTGGCCCAGTTCGGGAGTGTCCTGGTAGGCTTCACGCGCGCATCCTGCCGCCATGAGTATGGCGGCAAATGTGGCGAGTGCCTTGAGCGGAAGTGTCCTGAGTTTATACATTGTTTTCATTTGCCACCGGAGGGGTACGTTCAAACCCCTCCGGCGAATAGGGTGAGAGTTAATTACTTAACTTCTACGTCAGTGTTGCCTGCGTCAACGAAGTCGTCGACAGAGACGGTGAGTTCAATAGGAGTAAGAACAGGGTCGCCGGTGCCTGAGTCTACACCACCAGTACCATAAGTAGTGAAGTTGAAAGTGTAAACATAGCGGAGACCGTCTTGCCACGTGGTAGATCCAGGGATAGGGACAGCGATCTTGCCATCGTGAAGAACAACGTCGTTACCTTTGTCAACAGCAGCACCTGCTACATTCCAAATCTTTGCGGTAATTTCAAAATACGCTTTGCCTGTTGCAGGTACAGGAGTAGGAGTGGTAGGAGGGGTAGGGACAACCCAAAGATCAGGAACAGCCTGAGGGATGAGATACATAGTGTTATCGTTGTATTCTTGATCGACAGGATCGGTTACGCTGAGGCTGGTGGCGGTACTTTCAAGTGGAACTGCAGCAAAAGAAATCGCGTAGTCTGCTTTATCCCCCTGTCCAGCCCAAGTGCAACGTCCGGAACGATTATCAACGTCAGCTGCACCAAGGGTGTGATCCACGAAATTGTTTGTAGTAGCAACCTTTACTGAAAAATCGCCCTTGCTGTAAACCTGCTTTACAGCAACCCCGGTGACCTCCACATAAATGCCTGAGTTAGAATTCTTGGCCTGGAACTCAATCTGTGAAAGAGCGTGGCGGAAGTTAAGAACTGCAGCTCCATCAGCCTTTTTAGCACCCTTTTTTACAGCATAGATGAAATCTTTCTGATCAGCTACTGTAGTAGGAACTGTGTAATCTGCTACAGCAAGACTATCCGGATCAGTTGCAGTCAGAGTTGCTGAACCGCCATAGTTCTTCGCAGCAAAGAAATCTACGTCAGTTGTAGGCCAGTAACGGGCATTGGTGCTCTTGTAGGTGTTTGTAGAGCCATCCCTTGTGTAGGTCTGAGCCTCAAAATACTTCTTACCATCTGTAGCGGCCCATACATCAAAGTCGGCAGGCATAGCTTTATTGCAATACCCATCCGCAGCCTTGGTGAGGTTCTTGCCGGTGACGGCGGTCAGCGAAATCTCGTTGCCCTTGTTGAGCTCAACGACCTCGCTCTTTGTGCAGGCAGCCAATGAGAGAACTGCCAACGCACCCAAAACTAAATGTTTTTTCATAAAAATAGAATTAATTGTTAATATTTAATTTGTTAATAATATTTTATTTACATATTTATATCCTCATTAATCTCCACCCAGTCATCCACCTCCGGCGCGAATCCCGAACCATTCGAAATAGGCTTCGGCAAATCCAGCCCGTCAATCACCAACAGCACATCATAAGGGTCAGCCGCACCATGAACTTGCGCAGACACATCGAACTTCGCATCCTCCAGACCATAGCAGCGGATCTTGCCGTCAGTCATCCATATATACAACAGTACACTGTGCGGATTGCACACATTCGGATTATCTCCGAAAGTCAGGAACTTCGCCTCAATCGTAGTCTCGTCCGCCTTATAGCACTCGAAAGGCAGCGTAACATTCTCCTCGAAATTCAGCTCACTTGCAAAGAAAAGCCCTCCGCTCATACCATATAGCGAACCGCACATCTGCTCCGCATACTTCAATCCCTCGCAGTTCAGCACCCTCAGGGTGTAGTTGCGCACTAGGCGGTGCGGGTACAGGGTAATCACGCGCTCCTCGGCCTCTCCCTCGAGCACCTCCGGAACCTCAACCAGCTCTACGTTGCAGCCCCATAGCATATCCGGCGTGCTCACCACCCTTTCGGACGCGTCGGCACGCGGCACGACTCCCACCTTGGAAGTAAGGCCAAGAGGAGAGAAAATGTCGGTGTTCGGGGTGAATACCGAATGCATCGCAAAATCGTTGGTGTAGCCGAAATACACCCTCTCAGTATCGTTGTTGTAGCATATCACCTTGTAACTGCCTACGGCAAGGGATATGCGCCCGCCGCTAAGGTCACTGAAATCGAAGCGCCTTGGCTCGCCGCCTTCAAGCGGGTAGAAAAATACGCACATACCGTCAGGGTTGGCTGAAGGCGCATCTCTCCAGTCGAACTCCAGGCGGAGAGGTGCCATATGCGGATGCTCCATACAGAGTTCCTTATGGGTGCAGGAGAACAGACTCAGCACAGTGCCGAGCAGCAGGACCAGATGGAATCTTTTCATCTTTTCTGTCCTCCCTTTTTGATATGCCGGAAATCGAATACCCTTACCAGGGAGATTTCCAGTTTGGTGAGGCCCAGGTACTGCTGCTTTTTGGTGGCATCCCAGACATAGCACTCGTCTTCAGGATGGTACTCGCGGACCATCCCTGCCATATAGCCGGCTCCTATGCAGAAATCGAGATTGAATTTGTCAGTAAGAGGAAGGCTGAAGCCGTAATCGGCTGCGAGGATGATGCTGTAGTCATCCAGGAGGGTTCCTCCGGGAAGTCCTCCCATAATGCCTTTCCCGCCGAATTCGAAGTCATAGGTCAAAACCTGGGCGTATGCTCCAATGTGATGGCCCTGGAATGTTTTCTGGCGAGAAAGATCTCCGAACCAGTATTTGAGGTTGATATCCCCGCCGTAGTCGCGCCAGTAGAAGTGACGCCTGTCATTTTTCATCCAGGCATATTTCCAGTCGAGTCCTGCGGAGAAATTGTTTCCGAGCCAGAACTCAGCACCTATATTCGGGGCAAGGACCAAGTCGTAGAGGACATTGGTCTTAAGAGTCATGTAGTAGTGCCTAAGCGGCTTTTCAGGCCGATAGGGGGGTGATTTTTGGAATGTTGAAGAACTCAGCCTTGCTTGAAATCCCTGCTGTCAGAAGCTCGGGGAAGGTGTCGTATTCAATTACAAGGCTGGATGCGCGCAGTTCGGGGAAATGTTTAAGATAAAGGTAGTTGTAAGCGCGCATTCCTTTCAGTTCTTCAAGGGGTTCTTCCTTGTAGTCCAGGAGTTTGAGCACAGCATCGCGCCCCGGTACGTTAGGGTCGTCGAGCACACGCTGTCTCAGGCCCTGCCAGTCCCTGCCGAGATGAACAGTGGTGACAAGGGAGTCTGGGAAGGTCACATAGTTGCTGAGGTAGCTGCGAAGCGTTTCAGCACGCTTGACTGAAAGCCAGCGGTTGAATCGTATGCTTCCCTCCGGAGATGCACCTCCGGTGAACTGTATGCTACGAATCCTGTAATGTATTTTATCAGAAAGGATTGAATCCAATTGCGGGGAGAAACTATCTAGGTTCTGCTGATTGTCGTGCAGGGTAGGCTCATAGTTGATTTTGCTCTGCCTGAACCAGATTTTTACGGAGTTGGATGCTGGGCCACCCGCGCTCTTCTGTGCAGTTGCCGGAAGCGCGAACAATACCACAGCAAGAAAACTTGCCGTAAAAATTGACACTATTCTGTTCATTATTTATCCCCGCCCCTTATGGGCAAAAAAAAGGGTTGCAAATATAAAAAATATTTTCCATTTAACAATATGTATAACATATAATTAGCCATCAGGTGGCACTATTTAACAATTCTTTTACATTATTTTGCCCCGAAGCTCATTGGAGTATCACATTTCGGTTGTAGCCATATCTCAAAAAAGTTATATCCGATATGATTCAATGTAAAATAGAATTATTTTGGCTATATTTACGAAAACAGAAAGTTTATGGAATACCTTTCACAGGAGAGATATGACGAGATAGCGTCTGAGCTAAAGAATCTTATAGAAGTCGAGTATCCTAAGATCAAGGAGGAACTCTCGGAGGCGAGGGCTCAGGGGGACCTGAGCGAGAATTTCGAATACAGGGCGGCGAGAAGAGCACAGGCAAAGACGATTGGCCGAATCAATTTCCTTCAAAAAGTTCTGCAGTACTCCAGGGTCATCGACACGAAGGCTCTGCCGAAGGACAGGATTTCGCTGCTCAGCAAGGTGACATTTACAAACTTATCTACGAACGTGCAGATGACTTTCAGGCTCGTGAGCCATCACGAGATGAATCTCGAAGCTGGTAAAATGTCCTGCAACTCCCCTATCGGCAAAGCTCTTATGGGTAGAAACAAAGGAGACATTGTGGAAGTGCAGGTTCCTGCCGGCTCATACAAAATCAGAATTGACGAGGTGGAGTTATAAATAAATTTACATATAAGTAAAATTAGGAATACCTTTGCAACAATCTACTCGATGCTTTTCACGCAGCGGACGGAAAAGCCATGATAACTGGCTCCAGAAATTGTTCTTACCATTGCTTCATTCTTCTTATATGATGTATTCTCTCCTGTGATATTATCGGCAGTAAAATCCATATACGAATAATTTCGGTAGCTATAGTTTTCATCTTCAGTAACATCTGAGGCCCAATACCAGGTCAAGGCACGTACACTGTCCGGTCAAGAAAATCCATGAATTCCTGTGCCGCAGGCACGAGCCTCCCGCGATCTCTCATCGGACGTACGAGGCTCATCAGCGAATCCACATACGCATCCTTCCCCGCATCCTCATCCGCAAGCACAGGATGTCCCGCTGCTAAAAAAAACACTAAAGCTATTATCTTGAGTCCAACATCAGTTTTCATAATCCGGCAGGAAAAATTACTTCCCATCAAGCAAATATATTACTTTTTGCCATATTTCGTTTCAAGGAATATTATATAATTTTGCCACCGCTTTTTGAATTATCGGAAGATTCAGATATTGCAAGCATATTTAACTTTGAGTACTAAATTCGATACACACAGGCTGACTGATAGGAATGGAAGGAATGCCGCTGGGATATAAAAGGCCTTCACGAATTTCATAAATATCTATCCTGTCACTGTCTCGACAAGCACAGAATAAAAACCTGCCGTCAGGACTAATGCGAAAATTCCGAGGGTGTCTTCCTGTCTTTTCATAGGCGAGAAACTCCAGGGCTCTTCCGCCATCGAGAATACGGAAAATGGAAATCCCGTCCGATTCCAGACGGTGACTGGCATAGAGATATTTTCCATCTGGGGACACCCTTATGTCTGCACTTCCCCCAGAGCGAAGAGGATCAGCCTGATATGCAGAGAGAAAGGAAAGCTCCCCATCCTTATATTCAAAGACACAAACTCTTCCATCCAACTCCCCTATGGAATATAGATACTTTCCATCAGGATGGAAAGTCAAGTGTCTGACTCCACTTCCATCCGGTAGATGACAAGATGAAAGATAAGCTAAAGAATCAGGCAAAACCCTAAAAATCAATATATTGTCAGAGCTAAAATCAGAGGCTAAAAGATAATCTCCATCGGGAGAAAGGAGAGCACAGTGAAGATGTGGTTCCCCCTGTCGAAGAGAATCCGGACCGCTTGCCGAGCCAGGGAAAAGTTGCACAAGCGAAGTCGGAACGCCATTCTCAAGCGAGAAAACACTTAGATTACCGCCCGTATAATTGGCCGTAAAGGCAAGCCTGGAATTAGCGCAGACAAAACAGGGGTCTGCACCGCGGCTAAGGAGATTGGCCTTCAAGACAGGGCTGTCTCCCGAAAGGGAAAAGCACTGAAGTGCGGCCGAGGACGCAGAAGTTTCGCTCACCGCATACAAAAGGCTATTATCCTGAGAAAGAGCAAGGTACGAAGGATTGACAGCAGAGATGCTATCCCTAATGGACCAGTTCCTCCCCTTCTCGTCGAAATCACAGATATAGATTCCGGCACTGCCCTTTCCAGTGTAAGTACCTATGTATAAAGTCAATGCCTCCTGTTTGCAAGCTGTAAGCAAAAGGAGGGACATTAAGAGTGAAATAAACTGTTTCATTATCTGATTTCAGGCGATGGAGGGTCCAAATATACGAATAATCAGGAGATTTTTTGCAGTCAATTTACAGAAATCCTTCCTTTATTTTGCAGTGTAATTGCTTGCCATCGATGCTGCCAAGCGTAAAACTTATTATCCGGACGATAGGTAAAATCAAAGCATAAACCGATATTCTTTCTTAACTTGCGGCGTTTTTTTGACAGAGTTATGAATCAGGTTTGGATTAGCGCCGCAGGTCTTAGCCTTGCGACCATAATAGGATCAGTAATTGGCTTTCTGGTAAAATCGCTCCCGCACAAATGGAACGATGCGATTCTCGGCTTTTGCGCAGGTGTGATGCTGGCCGCATCTACGGTAGGACTCATTCTGCCAGCAGCTCAGGATGCAGGGAGTAGCAGGTGGTGGCTCATTCTGATAGGAGTCATACTGGGTATGCTGCTTCTGAACGTACTGGATCTAGTGACCCCGCATCTGCACAAATTGACCGGACTGGAAGAGGAGGAACACAGGAACAACGCCTCGCTGAACCACGTCCTGCTCTTCGTTCTGGCCATAGCACTGCACAAACTGCCGGAAGGCATCGCTGCCGGAGTAGGCTTCAACGCCGCGGACAGCACAGACGCCTGGGCCGTGACGCTTGGCATAGCGATTCAGAATGTGCCTGAAGGAATGGTGGTTATAGCCCCGCTGCTGATAGCCGGAGTGTCGAAAATCCGCACTTTCCTAATCTCGCTTGCGATAGCGCTATTGGAAGTGGTCGGGGTATGGATAGGCTACGGGATGGGAGCTATCTCTCCGATACTGCTGCCGGTGATGCTGGCATTGGCAGGTGGCGCGATGCTCTATGTGGTAAGTGACGAAATGATTCCCGAAACACACGCCCACGGATATCAGAAACTTGCCACCTACGCCCTAGTGCTGGGCTTTGTCAGCCTGGTTTTCATGGAAATCTCATTCTGAAACAAAATGCTCATAAAAAAAAATTATAAATAATGAAAGATATAATTAAAAATTTAGCGATGATAGGATTCAGTTCGCTTGCTTTGTTTTCCTGCAAGCAGAATGATGACAAGGTAGAGAATTTCCGCTACCTTCTGGACGAGTTTGCAGATCTCAAAGTTATCAGATACACCATCCCTGGCTGGGAGCAACTCAGTCTGGAGCAGAAAGAATACGTATATCACCTGGCAGAGGCCGCCAAATGGGGTCGCGATATCTATTGGGACCAGAACTGCGAACACAACCTGGCACTAAGAAAAGTGCTTGAGCAGATAATCACGGATTATCAGGGGGATAGGAACTGTGAAGATTATCAGAATTTTGAGATATATGCCAAGCGTGTATTCTTCTCTAACGGCGTTCACCACCATTATGCTGAAGACAAGTTCTTTCCGGATTGCAGCCGCGAGTATTTCGGCCAATTGATGCAAGCCTGCAAATGCGAAGACCAGGCAGTGCTGAACTTCGTCTATGATCGTTCGGAAGGTCTTCAAAGAAGATCCACAAGCCAGAGCGGAGACATAGTAAAGCTCTCCGCTGTAAACTTCTACGAAGGGGTGAGCCGCAAGGAGGTCGAGGACTATTACTCCTCGATAGAAGATCCCGCAGACCCTCATCCTATATCTTATGGACTTAACACAAAGCTCGTTAAGAAAGAGGGAAAGCTGGTAGAACTGCCTTGGTGCGTAGGCGGCCTGTATTCCGCTTATATAGAGAAGATCTGTGGAGAACTCGAAAAAGCTGCCGCAGTGGCAGAAAACGATCAGCAGAAACACTGCATAGAACTTCTGCTAGAGTATTACCGCAGCGGAGACCTTCGCAAATGGGATGAGTATAACATCGCCTGGGTTAAGGAATTGGATGGCACAGTGGATTTTGTGAACGGTTTCGTAGAAGACTACAATGACCCGCTCGGTCGAAAGGGCGCCTGGGAGGCTAACGTAAACATCAAGGATCACGAAGCTTCCAAAAGGACTGAGATCATCTCTGCCAATGCCCAATGGTTCGAGGACAACTCCCCTGTCGATCCTCGATTCAAAAAACCTGAGGTCAAAGGCGTATCTGCAAAGGTTATCAACGTCGCCTGCATCAGCGGAGACTGCTACCCTTCCACCCCGATTGGAATCAACCTCCCTAATGCCGACTGGATACGTAAGGAATATGGCAGCAAATCAGTTACCATAGCCAATATCACCCACGCCTACGACTACGCGGCTAACGAATCCCCTAACAATATGCTCGACGAATTCGCCTGGGACGAAGCCGAAAAGGAACTTGCGAGAAAATGGGGCTCCTATGCGAGCGAGATCCATACCGACCTACACGAATGTCTGGGCCACGGTTCAGGCCAATTGCTCCCTGGCGTCTCCACCACTGCGATGGGCGAATACTCCTCCACCCTGGAAGAAACCCGTGCCGACCTCTTCGGCCTGTATTATGCCGCCGACCCGAAACTGGTGGAACTAGGCATAATGCCTGACAAGGAGGCTTATAAGGCCGAGTATGCCAGCTTTATACGCAACGGCCTTTTCACCCAGTTCACAAGAGTGGAGTTGGGTGCTAAGAACACCGAAGCCCATATGCAGAACCGCAAACTTATAGCCGAGTGGTGTTACGAGAAGGGACTTGAGGCCAATGTCATCGAGAAAAAAGTCCGCGACGGCAAGACCTATTTCGTAGTGAACGACTACGAGGCTCTTCGAGGACTTTTCGGAGAACTTCTCGCTGAAATTCAAAGAATTAAGAGTACGGGCGATTATGCTGCAGGAAAGGCTCTGGTGGAAAAATACGCCGTAGACATAGACCCTGAGCTCCACAAGGAAGTGCTCGAGAGATACGCCGCCCTGAATCTCAAGCCTTATGGCGGCTTCGTAAACCCGGACATAGTCCCTGTCCTCAAACACGGAAAAGTAATTGACTACAAACTCGTTTACGCCGAAAGCTTCCTGGAGCAACAACTCAAATACGGTCGTGAGTACTCGATTGCTCGATAATAATATATGAGGCAGAAAGCATAATTGTTTGATTTTGACGGCGTGATAGCCGATACAGAAGGAGAATACTCTCGCTTTTGGGATAAACGGCCTGCTCACGACCCTGCCCCAAGACTGCGGCATAGCCCGTTACCATTTCGAACTAGGAGCATCCGGCGGAGACTTGAACAATCTCCCATTCAAATACTCCGAAGAATAGCTCTACCGGCTGCCACCACCCCCGAAAGAGCTATGACCACCCAGACCCTGGCCAGCCTGACTCGCGGCATAGTTGACACTGGTATTAAGGATAGCATTCGAGAGCATATTTGAGCGGAGAAGCAGCAGCACCAGCAACACTGCGACGATAATAATAATAGCAGTCATATTTTTTCAATTAAATCCCTGTAATTTACAAAATATTATACTTAATTTTATCGCCAGAATGAAAAAGTTAATCTTCATCCTCTCGATTTTGGCCCTCCTAAACTCTTGTAAGAGGCCGCTTTCCCCACGCGATGGGGATCTGCTCTTCTGCATCGCCGACAGCTCCGACTTCAGCCGCAGCATCGTGGAATCCACCCGAAGCCACAGCGAGCTCCAGTTCGACCACGTCGCTATCTTCAGATATCTGGAGGGAGAGGCAGGAAGCAGTCCAAACGGTCTCGCCGCATCACGAAATCTAAAGTATATCGATATAAATCAATATCTTAACAAAATACAATCACTATGAACATAGGAGACAAGATACCGGAGATTCTGGGAATTGACCAGGACGGTAATCAGATTAAGGCCAGCGACTATCGCGGACGTAAAATCGTGCTTTACTCTTACCCGAAGGCTAACACCAGCGGATGCACAGCCGAAGCCTGCTCCCTGCAGGCCCACAAAGCGGAACTCGAAGCCCTGGGATACAGCATAATAGGTATCAGCAAGGATAAACAGGCGAGTCAGAAGAAATTCGCCAGCGAGCAGGGACTGGAATTCCCTCTCATAGCCGACACCGAGACTAAAATTCTTCAGGAACTGGGTTGCTGGGGAGAGAAAGTCGCCTGCGGACACAGAACCATAGGCATACTCAGAACCACTTATCTGATAAACGAAGAAGGTGTGATAGAAAAGATCTTCACTCCTAAAGAGATAAAGACCAAGATTCACGCCGAGCAGATACTTGACTACATTAAAGTAAAATAAAAGATATTTGCCAGCTCTACAGAGCTGCTTAGCAATAGTAATTACAAACTAAAATCTATGAGCTGTACCAAAACCTTACTGAAAGGAGGCAAGATTTATGACGGAACTGCCTCCGAGCCTTTTGTAGGCGACATCCTTATCTCAGGAGAGAAAATCCTGAAAGTGGCCGGACATATAGAGCCGGACGAGGACTGCCAGATAGTAAATCTCGAAGGTCTGAGCGTATCCTCCGGCTTTATCGACGCCCACTCCCACAACGACTGGTTTGCCATCAAAAAAGAGCCTCTCAAATACTTCGACCCATTCATCCGCCAGGGTTTCACCTCTTTCATCACCGGCAACTGCGGTCTATCCGCCATCGGTTTTGAGCCCGATACCCCTAACGTGAACAAGGTCGGCGGAGGCCTCTTCGGCTACGCTCAGGACTGCAAGGGCATTTACCCTAGTGCAGGAGCCTTTTTTGAGGGTATTGACGGCCAAGTACCATGCAATATAGCCGCCATCGTGGGCCACTGCTCGGCCAGAGCCTCGGTAAGCGGCTACCAGAACCGCGACCTCAGCCCCGAGGAAGAAGAGAGAATGCTGGGCATAATAGAACAATCCCTCAAGGAGGGGGCCTGTGGGGTGTCACTTGGCCTGATGTATCAGCCGGGGAAGTACTCAAAGCTGGAGGAGTTAAGGAAGGTATATAAATTGGCAGAGAAATATAATGTCCCGATGACCGTGCACCCACGCGCCTGTTCGGCAGTAAGTATGGATTATCCGCTGCTGGGAAGGGCGCACCTGCTGAGGGCTATGGACGAACTGGTGGAGATCACCAAGGGAAGCAAGGGCAAGCTCCAGTACTCCCATATGATCTTCGTGGGACGCAATTCTTTCAAGCATAAGAAGGAACTGCTCTCGCTGATCTATAAAATGAGGCAAAACGGAGTGGATGCCAAATTCGACATCTACGACGAACTGCTGGGGGTGAGCGTTATCACCGTCATAATGCCGGCTTGGTACGCAGAGCTAAGTCCTAAGGCTAAAAGACAGTGGTTCAATAAGTTGAAGTTCACCATCCTGGCCAAGGCAAGCATACTTCTACTGGGCTTCGGCTTCGACGATATCCAGATAGCCTATATCGGTCCAGGTTACGAGAAATACGAAGGCAAGACCGTCCACCAGATAGCTCAGGAGGAGGGCAAATCCGACATAGATATGTATCTGGACCTCTGCGAATACAGCGACTTCAAGGGAAGGGTTAATATGGGCCCTTACTCTACTCCTCAGATAGTCAGCGAATTGTCTAAGGATGACAATGTGCTGTATATGACTGACGCCTGGGTCGAGGAACACGGAATACAGAATCCTGCCATCTACGACGTGGCTCCAAAGTTCCTAAAACACGCCCTTAGCGGCGAAGGCGACAGCCTGCCTCGCACCATCCGGAAGATGACTGCTGCCGTCGCCGAGCGCTTCGAAATCGAAGGCAGAGGCTATGTCAAGGATGGCTACTATGCCGACCTAAGCATCTTCGACGAAGCCGAACTCAAAAAAGCAGAGGAAGACCAGGTCAAAGCCTTCGGAATCCGCGAAGTCTGGATTAACGGACACAGGGTTCTCTCTAATGGAGAGCTTGACACTCAAGCCCTTAAGAGCAGCGGTCACGCCCTCAGAAGGACTAAGGCAGAAAGTTAGTCACGAAGATAATAACTATTCCTATCGGAGCCAGATACTTCATCAGGAAATAAATAATCGGGAATGCCTTCCTATTAAAGGAAAGTGTTCCCGAATTTGTAAATTCATCCCAGACATCTGCTCGCTTCATAACCCAGCCAGCAAAAAGCACGGTAAGCAGCCCACCGAACATCATCAGATAATTCGAGGTCAGATGATCACAAGAATCGAAGATGCAGCGTCCGAAGATCTTTACATCCGACAGCACCCCGAAAGACAGGGAGAAGAAACTCTGCCCCACAGCCGAAGCTATGGCCTGAGGGCTCAATTTACTGAAATCCGGTTTCAGGAGATAATCAATTCCACCCTTGGACCCCGGCAGCAGACAGGAGAAAACCGCCATCAGCACTATCAGAGCGAAGAGCAGAGGCATAGTAATCTTATTGAACTTCTCTATACCGGACTTGATACCCCCCGATTACGATAAAAGCACAAAGCAGCAGGAAAATCGTGTGGAAAAGCAGCGGAGCGTAAGGCTGAGAGATAAAATTGGCAAACTCAGAACTGAAATGACTGGCATCCGCAGAAGCCAGCGGCAGCATTGCTACCGAAATATTCTCGATTAGACACTGACTAACAAGGATATAGGTTAAACACTAACAACTAAGGATTCACGAATATAAGAAAATTCAAAAAAAATTGTACCTTTGCCAAGTTTTTACACAAGTGTCAAACATTACTGTAAAAATTATCAGGCACTATACTTGGGGAAAACTCAAGTATGCCAAGTGCGAAACAAAATTATGCTTAAATGAGATGAATATACTTTATTGTGGAGATAGAAACACTCAGAGGGGCATTTTTATGTCTGTGCTAAGTCTGATGAAGCATTGCACTGAGCCCCTGAAGTTGTATATTATGACTATGGATTACAGCGAAGGCGGATTCAAAGCCATCGATTCCAGATTCTGCGAAAGCCTGAACGCCCTGCTGAAAAGTGCCTGCCCACAGAGCTCAGCCCGACTTTTCGACTGTTCCTCCCTCTTCCGTTCCTTTCCTCCTTATGCCAATCTCAATACCCGCTTCACGCCCTACTGTATGCTTCGACTTTATGCCGACCTGCTTGAAGAACTCCCTTCCAGGCTTCTCTACCTGGATTACGACGTGGTCTGCTGCGCCGACCCCTCGGATTTCTACCATCAGGATTTCAGTGGACACGAATATGTGGGAGTGAAGGATTATTACGGCAGATGGTTCTATCCCCGCAAAGTTTCCGGCAATCACCCATATATCAACTCCGGAGTTCTTCTGATGAATATGGACTATATGAAGCAGAGCGGCTTCCTGACCAAGTGCCGGAGGATGTGTGCAGAAGAAAAACTCTTTCTTCCTGACCAGCACGCCCTAAACAAAGCAGCGCTCAATGTCAAGATAGCACCTTTCAAGTACAACGACCAAAGGCGCTATCATCCGGACACGGTTTTCAGACACTACAGCACCACTTTCCGCTTTTTTCCATACATAAGGACCGTGACTGTAAAACCCTGGGACCAGCAGAGAATGCACAAACTACTAAAAGATCACACAATGGATAAGTATATGAACAAAATGACTATTCCCGTCTTCTTTACCATAGACGATAACTATGCGGCCACTCTCGCCGTTACCCTCAGTTCCATTATAGAGAACTGTGCTACAGACATCTATGACTACCATCTGATAATCCTGCACCAGGGTCTGAGTGAAGAGAACAAAAAGAGGCTCTCCGCCCTGTCCTGCGAGCATTTTAAAGTGGAAATCCTGCCTATGAAGGAAAAGTTCGAAGGCATAGAATCGGATTTCATCGGAAACAAACTTAGGGCCGACTATTTCACCCTGACCATCTACTTCCGACTCTTTATTCCGGATATGTTCCCTCAGTACAGCAGAGGCATCTATCTGGACAGCGACGTAGTGGTGCCTGGAGACCTGTCCACCCTCTTCGAGACTGAACTGGGAGATAATCTGATCGCCGCCTGTCCTGATTACTCCATTCAGGAAGTGGAACCTCTGATGCATTATGTCAAAGAGGCGGTAGGCGTGGACCAGAACAAGGATTACATAAACTCCGGAGTCCTGCTGATGGATCTGGAAGCACTAAGAAAAGTGAATTTCGGGACCCGTTTCCTGGAGCTCCTGAACAAGTATCATTTCGACACCATAGCCCCAGACCAGGACTACATCAACGCGATGTGCAAGGGCAGGATTCACTATCTTTCAGAAGAATGGGACGCTATGCCTAACGAGAACAAAGCGGCTCTGGATCAGCCTCAGATCATTCACTATAACCTCTTTGCCAAGCCTTGGTGCTACGACGGCATCCAATACGCCGACTATTTCTGGAAATATGCGGAAAAATCAGGATACATCGAAGAGCTGAAAACATTCAAAGCCGCCTACAGCGAGGAGCAGAAGGCTTCGGATAAAAAAAGTATGACCCTGCTCGTGGACAGAGGACAGATGATAGCAGATTCCCAGGATCTGACTTTCAAGAAAGTATTTGACCAGGGATTGGAAAAACGCCTGTAATTATGGACGCTCACGCAGAAGCAGTAAAGGCAAATATCAAGCAGAAGGTTCTGGAAGGGCGCTTTAACGACAAAGTGGAGCCATCTGACCCCGTGCTCAGCCCGCAGGAAAGAAGCGCGGAGCTAGAAAGAATATTGGCCAGAAACAAGACCCTGGGATATAAGCTGAAACGTTTTGTAGCCAGGACTTGCGTGGACCTGGTGTCCCTCAAATATACGGCCCATACGAAGATAATTGGCCTGGAAAACATCCGAGGGCTGAAGGGAGCGGCGATAGTGACCAGCAACCACTTCTCCCCCTTCGAGAGTATGATTATCAGAAGGATGGCAGCGAAGATGCATCGCGGGCCGCTTAGGGTGATAAGTCAGGACACAAACTTCCTGATGCCCGGATGGAAAGGTTTTTTCCTCCGTTACACCGACCTGATTCCGGTAAGCAAGGACCGCAGCTATATGGCGGAGCACTTCGAGGAAGAGATGAGAAAAGCCCTTAAGGGAGGGCACTTCGTACTCATCTATCCCGAGCAGGAGATGTGGCTGAATTACCGCAAGCCCAGACCTCTGAAAAGGGGCGCCTACCACTACGCCTGCAAATTCAATGTCCCCGTAATCCCCTGCTTCGTACAGATAGAGGATAAGGCGGGGCACTTCAGCCTGCATATAATGAAGCCTATCTACCCAGACCCTTCCAAGAGTCTGAAAGAGAACAGTTTAGCTATGATGCAGCAAGATATGGCTTACAAGAAGGAAGCTTACGAGAAGGCCTTCGGCAAGCCATTGGACTACACTTTCGAAGACTGGGACATAGCCGGATAGATGAAAAGGGAGTACACATACAGCAGTTTCGAAGAGGACTTGGTAGAAAATGCGGGACAGGACTTTAGCCTGCCGGAAAACTACCGTTACATCCGCGACCGCTTCTGGGAGAGACATTACGGAAGACTGCTTTACTATATCTTCGGGCTGATCGGACAGATCTACTGGAGAATTTTTCTTCGCGCCCACTTCATCGGAGTGGAGAAATTAAGCTCCTTTCCCCGCGACAAGGGCTATTTTATCTATGCCAATCATACCCAGCCTTTCGGAGACCCTATGCTGGCCATCGCCATCGGTGCTTCCTTAAAGGTAAGGCGTCGCAATCGGGCCATAGGCTCCCCTGCCAATTTCGGGCTCCCCGTCCTGGGGCCGCTCTTCCCCGCTATGGGAGGCATTCCCACCGCTTCTGACAGAGAGGGACTGAAGAAGATGGAGGAAGCCATCTCTTACTATGTCCGCAAGGCCCAGCCTGTGGTAATCTTCCCTGAAGCCCACGTGTGGCCCTATTACACTGGAATAAGACCCTTTGGGACAGTATCCTTTCACTATCCGGTAAAGGAAAATCTGCCCTGCTTTGCTATGACGGTATGCTACACAAAAGCCAAATCAGGCCAAAAGCCTCTTGCGAAAATCTACATAGACGGGCCATTTTATCCGGATGAAAGCGTGCCGCTTAAACAAAGAAAAGCTTATCTTTGTGAAAAAGTGAGAGCTGCGATGCTTCATAGAAGCAGCGAAAGCGATTATGAATATGTAACATACACTAAAAACGATGACCACAAAGAAGAATAAAATAGAGCAGCGAATTATTACTGCTGCGACCAAAGTATTTCTGGAGAAGGGATACGAAGGCACGAATATGACCCTTATCGCTGAAGCTGCAGGCATTAGAAGACCGGCTCTTTACTACTATTTCAAAACCAAGGACAAAGTCTTCAACGAACTGTTCTGGACCCAGGTAAGATGCTTGGTTCCGGCAAGTCTGGAGGTACTGGAAAAGGATATAAAAGCCGAGGAGAAGATAGAAGGCTTTGTGAACGGATATTTCGACCAGCTTCTGATGAATCCTTTCATAGCCTGCTTTCTTCTGCGGGAGATGTACCGCAGCAGCGATTGTTTCCAGATGATAATGGACAATCTTAGTCTGAACCAGTATTTCTACAAAGTATTCGAGGCATATAAGGAGCAGGTAGCCAAAGGCGAGTTGAAGGATGTGCCGGTATATGCCATAATCCTTAATATGGTGGGCGGGATCCTGAGCCCTTTCATATTCCAGCCTATAATAGAGAAGGCCCTCTCCGAAAACTTAGACAAGGAGATATGCCCTACTGAGGACTTCAGAACCCTGGTGGATATGTGGCGGCCTTATGCAATACAAAATATGAAGAATCTGCTTCTTCCGGGACACTTGCAAACTTCCGTGGCATAATGTGACATAAACATATACTTGAAGGTAGGTTTGTGTATCAAAAGACCTTACCTTTGAAGTATGGAAGACAACACATCTGCAAAGTTTGAGTTCCTTGCG
>Ga0256405_10003849_pt1 | contig 29936 bp, 14 predicted proteins | sample RumenRJG_02DNA_FD_189096 | JGI IMG/M metagenome (GOLD analysis project Ga0256405, IMG submission 189096) | Bovine rumen microbial communities from Lethbridge, Alberta, Canada - RJG_02 | ecosystem: Host-associated > Mammals > Digestive system > Stomach > Rumen | place: Canada: Alberta...
TTGTCACATTCCTTTGCATCGGGATATTTGGCAAGATACTTTTCATATGTGCCGGTCTTTTCAGCAATGCTTACCTCTTCGGTAAGATCGGCTCCTTCATATTTTTCATGGAAATCTTTGGTCTTTCTCATTGAGAGCAGTACGCTTACGCCAACGAAGACTGCGACTACGCCAACTGCTATTAAGATTTTTTTCAGAGTTTTGTTCATTTCATCCTCCGGAGCTCTCCCTGGGGAGGCGCCTGTGTATTTGATCGGTCCCTAATAACCGGGATTTATTTCTTACCTGCGAAAACATAGAAGCAGGGTTTCGGCTCATAGTTTTCATCGAACAAAAGAGGCATCTGGGGAAGTCCTGTTGTGTTTCCTCCGCCCACGTTCGATCTTGACTGAAGCCATGAGTAATGATCTACCGTACCCCAGAATGTGATACCCGTAACCACATCTCCTTCCATATTGGAAGAGTTCACCGAGTACTTGATCATATTATATCTCTTTCGAAGCTTTTCATTCTCCTCAATTTTTGCTTCATCACTGCCATCGTATTCATCGCTTGCGCTGATGTCGAGTTCGGTGATCTGTACCTTCCCGACTGCTTTGGCGTAATCTGCAATAGCGGAGATTATCTCTCCGGAAGAAGGCGAATCCATTCCGTAATGTCCCTGCATTCCCATAGCGGAAATTCTTGTTCCCTCGCCGGGTGCACCTTCGGCTGCTTTTATCTCCTCAAGGAGACTAAGGATGCCTTTCTTCTTATTAAAACTGCATTCGTTATAATCGTTATAGTAAAGCTCTAAGTTCTCGGGAGCATATTTGTTGGCATACTTAAAGGCGTTTACAATGAAGTCGCCGTTTCCGTATATGTGATACCAGCTTGAATTGCTTCCGTGTCTGTCCTCACTTAAGGACTCATTCGGATTTTCATTGTCGCTCCGGTAAGTTCCCGTCCCATCGCTTATCGCTTCGTTTACGACATCCCATCCGTAAAACAGATCTTTGTATTTACTGTCCTCGCCGGTAAAGTGTGTAAGTACCGTTCGTATGTACCACTCTTGTCTCTTGTCCATTTCGGCGGCGCTGACATATGGCTTGTTCTTGTCGTAATCTTCATGGAAGAACCACTCCGGCGTCTGTGAGTGCCAGACAAGTACGTGGCCTCTTACCTTTATCTTTCTGTCCGGGTTTTGATTATTCCACTCAAGGATCTTGTCTAAGATTTTCTCCGCCCTGGAGTAATCGAGCTTCGGAACCGTTATTGTCTCTCCGTTCAGCTCATCCGTCTGCGTTCCGGGGCATTTTCCTACGCTGTATCCCACAAGGGCATCGGGCTTAAGTTCGTTTCCCAGAGTTACCGCGGAAAAGTGGGTTGTGATGATCTCCCAGACCTTCGGGTCATCGATCTCGCTTCCCGTGACTGCACACCCTGCGAACACTCCCATCTCCTCTTCCATTGAATCCCTTAGAGCCGGAATCGCAGCTTCCTCCGCCAGAGTGTCTACGGATTCGTCCTTGTCCAGTGGCTTATCCTGCGCAGTATCTTCTATATTATTTGCAGAATCTTTCGATTCATCACTTGTCAGATTTTGCTCCGGAACATCTGTGGTGCTCCCGGTTCTTCCCCCATCCGCCCCGGTTGCACATCCGCTCATGCACATGGCAGTCATAAGGCCAAGTGCCATGTATTTTTTAAAAAAGCCGATTTTGTGCATAATTGCATACTCCGTCCCAAATACTAGATTTAAGTATAATTTTCACCCCTTTTCTTCGCTTATTATTTCGTGCGTCATACTTCTCAAATTTTGCTATTATCTTTTTTGTACATTTCTCTTATATAAATGTGGGCTTTTTTGGTACAAATTAGACACATATCTGCTTTTATTTTTGGTAAATTATGTTATAATGAGTGCTGTAGCCATAAAACAGGTAACCAATTATTGCTATTATACTTAAAAACCCAAGAGAAACGAAATGTCATATATCCCAGAACAGATTACCGAGAAATATTACTCGGTAAATAACGACTGGACCGGTGCGAGAACAGTTTCCGACGGCCATGAAATAGTTGAATATCCTGCCAAAAGTCTCCACAGAATATGGTTAAATGAGCAAAACCACGGATTTGAAGCTCACTGGCATTCCGCCATGGAGATCCTTCTTCCTATTGAGAATATTTATACGGTAGTCTGCGGCAATGAAACCTTTGTTTTAAACCCTTCGGAGATTTTGATCATCCCACCGGGCGTTATCCACGAGATCACAGCGCCCCCTACGGGAAGAAGATTTGTTTTTTTGCTTAATGTCAGTGCAGCCACAAAGCTTAAGGGAAGCGCGCGTATCATGTCGATACTCTCCCGCCCCTTACTTATCACATCCGAAAAGGATCCCGGCGTATACGACGATATATACAACCTCCTTCTTCAGATGAGAAACGAATACTTCGGAAACAGCGAGTTTTCGGAGCTTTCAATACAGGCGCTTCTTTTGAAGCTCTTTATAACCATCGGAGAAAACTACACTCAGCAGGAAAATGTCTTTTCAAACACTACTCCCACAAAGCGTCGCGAGTATGTTGAGCTTTTCAACGAGACATTGGAGTATATCGACAACCACTTTACCGAAGAGCTGAGTCTCGGAGATATCGCCGCAAATACCGGCTTCTCAAAATTCCACTTTTCGAGGCTCTTTAAGCAGTACACAAATTACAACTTCAGCGATTATCTTTGCTTCAGACGTATCAAGGAAGCCGAAACGCTTTTGGCAAGGCCCGATGTTTCCATCACAGACGTGGCCATTTCCTCGGGCTTTTCGAGTATCTCCACCTTCAACCGTCTGTTCAAGCAGCAAAAGGGCTGCTCTCCCAGCGAGTACAGACGCCAGAATTCAGGTATCAAAAAAGATGTCCATAAATACTAAATCCGGTATGATGTCATACCGGATTTGTTTTTGGGGAAATTCTCCCTATTTTCCCATCTGTTACCCTTTTTTAGTTACTGTAAACAAAGTTCTTAAAAACGGCTTTTCCCCCGGGGCGCTTTGTGGAATATACGCAAAGTCCGAACCTGTTTCCGGTAAAATGCGATAATCTGAATTCCATTTTATGAGGGGCTCCGACTTTAACAAACTTGTCTTTCTTGAAGTAGTAAAAATCAAGTCTGTCCTTCATATCCTCAAAATTTGCTTTAAGATAAACCGTTACTTCAGGACCGTCAAGCCTTATCTTGTCCGTAAGATATCCCGGCATAAAATCAACCCTTGCCATATTGTCTTTATCTTTTTCAGTATTTCTTACGATCCTAACAAGATAGTAATTGCCAAGTTCCTTCATAATCCCGACAAGACCGTAGCAATACTGAAGAGCGCAAAGCCCGGCAACATCCCCGTCCTTCAAAGATGAAGCGTCGATGGTAACCTCTGCGCCGCAACAGGGCCAGAGCATGCGCTGGGTAAGAGTATTCTTTGCATGGGTAAGGTTAATGGCAATCTTGTCGGTCTTTATCTCAAGTCCGCCCTCAGGAAGAAGTCTCCAAAGGTTATTGTCCGGCTGATGGTTCCACTCCCAGACAAGAGCCAGCTGTCTTTCCTTGGGCAGGCCTTCCTTAGGCAGGAATCTGTCGGATGCATATAAGGGCTCGTAAGGATATCCGGGTCTGGAGCTTACTATCTCAAGCTTTTCCGGAGCCTTGCCGTCCTCTCCGAATACCGGGAAATCATCCTTCCAGGTTACGGGTACAAGTACGGGTATTCTTCCTACGGCTCCCATATCCTGGAAAAGAACTGCAAACCATTTTCCTCCGAGAGTATCGACGATTCCGCCCTGGGCAACTCCCGTAGGACTGTAGTCTGTTCCCGACGAAAGAACAACTCCGCCTTCAAACTCTCCCGTAAGGCTCTTTGACCTAAAGCAGCTCTCGGTTCTGACTCCGCCTTCGGGCCAGTTTACAACAAATACGTAATAATACTCCCCTATTTTGTAAATATGGCTTCCTTCATATCCGAGGATATGCTTTGTCTCGTCCCTGAAAAGGATTCTATTGAGTCCTCCCGGTTTTGGAGCTGTAAGTTCATCATTAAGCTCGGTTATGCGGATCTCAGTATTTCCGTAAACAATGTATTTTCTTCCGTCATCGTCAAATAGAAGCGATGAATCGTGAAAAGCTCCCTGAAGTACATTTTTCTTCCAGGGTCCCTCTATTTTGTCGGAACGGAAGATGTAATTCTTATCGCCGCTGTTGCTCCTGAAGGAAATGATAAACTCGTTTTCATGATATCTGATGGACGGAGCCCACATTCCGCCGGAGTATTCGTTTTTCTCAAACTCCATCCTCTCGGCGGGAGTATCGTCCAGCTTATCATACACATATCCGACTATCTCCCACTCGGCAAGGTCGTATGACCTTAAGATAACGCATCCCGGCATAAAATACATTGTCGTGGAAACCATATAATAGGTATCTCCGACGCGGATAACATCCGGATCCGGATAATCCATTTTTAAAATTGGATTCACCAGCTTTTTCATAAGACTCCTTAATCCACAATTCCAAATCCGAGAAGGGTAAATCTCTTGTCCTTGTCCTTTTCGGGAATTGTGATTTCTACTACTCTCTTTTTATTCTCTAATCCTCTGAAGGCTATATATGCATTGCAATGTGACCATCCCACAATATGGGGATCGATGGAAAGGACTTCCTTTCCGTCTACGCTGACCTTACAAGTTCCCACTTCGATCGACGCAGAATCCATATATGCCACAAGAAGCGCCGAAGCTTTGACATTAAGTCTGAATGTGGCATTATCCCTGCAGACTTTTCCGTCATAGAGCCAGTTGTTTTTAAACTCGGGAGTTCCTCCGAGATCAAGATTTCTCTCGACGAACTGAAGCTCCTTACTCTCGCCGGTAAACGCCCCGGCGTCGTAACTTACAACAGCGCTGCACTTATCAATATTTGCTCTGTCAACAAAGTAAATATTTTCGAACTCTCCACCCTTAGGAGGCTTAATATCTGTAATATCAAGGTCTTCCTCATAAGGAGCGCTGTCAGCGATCTTAAACATATTGATAAGCCCGTCCGCCATGATCTTATGTCCGACATTTGTGGGATGGTACATATCGTAGAAGTACTGGTTCTTTGATACGATACCGCCCTCTTCCTCGCTAAAGTAGAACTGATCGTAAACGCTCTTTTTTGTGCTGACCATGGGAAGATTGTAGCTCTCTCCAACGCACTTTAATCTCTCTTCAAGGTTGTATCCGTCAACGAATACAGCAAAAAGAAGGATTACTGCGGGCTTCTGAGGGCTGTTGTAAATCTTTCTTACAAGGGAATCGTAAAACTCTCCCTTTGTCTCGTCGCCCTCATCATTTACGGCAAATTCCACGATCATCACGTCGGGAGAAATCTCTCCGTTATTCTCAACATCCGCCCTGTATCTGAGGATTCCGACCTCGGAAGGAGTTCCTCCGACGCCCGCCTTTACATACTTGACATTATCTTCATATCCTCTACCGGCGAGATCACAGAAGCCTTTAAAAGCGTTGTATGCGTAGCAGTTTTCGTTGATGGGAATTGCTCCGGCACCCTGGGTTATAGAACCGCCGATAAAACCAACGGTTACCTCTTCGCCGCGTCTTGCTTTTTCGATTGCCCTTTTAAGTCTTCCCGTATTTCCCTTTTGAAGAAGGGATTTTTCTATCATTGCCTTGTAAACGGGGCTGTTAAAATCAATATCCTTATCTGTTTTTTGCTCGGGGGCCGTGTACCCGTCGTTCATATAAAAGCAAACGGATACTTTAGCCTGCATTCCGGCTTCGGGAAACTCGAAACGGATCTGACCGGGAACATTATCGTCATCTGACCAGTCGAACTTGTCAAGCTCCATCACCATTTCCATACCATCGGAAGGAACATCCATATAGAGGGTTGTTCCCGATACGTAGGGATCGGTCTTTCCGTACATCTGGAAAGCGAATCTTACGCTAACGGGCTCTCCGGGCTTTTTAACGGATACGCCTACGGAATGAACCTGAGCTCTTAAGCCTTCAACGGTATCAAGCTGAGCGATCATCTTTTCATCTTCGAGGCTGCCCACAAGTTTGGCGCTGGCCTTAAGACGTCCGTCGCTTTCGTATATAAACTGGATGCCTCTGCCGTCAGGCTGCGGCGATGCGCAGACATCCTTGTTTTTCATAATATAGTAGCAGGGCCTTTTCATTGTTGGGTCCTTAGGTGCTACCGGCCCTCTTCTGTCTTCGTTCATTTTTTTACCTTCTTTGCAGATCTTTAATCAAGCGAAAGCCGCCTAGTATATGCGATAATTTCCCGAAAGAGCAAGGAAAGCAAACATATAAAGGCAGTTGTCGTAATATCTTCTCTCGCCGGTTCTAAGGGGCATCGAATAAAACTTCTTAACCCAGATTTTCGCAATATCGTCAAGCTTTGTGGCAAGAGTCGACTGAGCAACCGTTGCTGTGATGGCGAAGGGATGAAGCGCCTTCTCTCCGGCGATCCGTCCGTCTACCTCGTAGATATGGTAAGTATCATTTTCCATATCGTTTAAAAGCGCGCGCTGAATGTTATATGCCGCCTTAGTCTGGCCTTCGTCTTTTCCAAACCATGCAAAGTCAAGTCCGATATTTGCAACTGTACGATAGGAATCGCTGAAGAACCAGTCGTGCCTTTCCTTTGTCCATGGGATAGGTCTCGACATAGGCGATCCGTCAAATTCAGCGTACTCTGCGGAAAATCCGGTATCGGGGTGGCAAGCCTCGCTTAAGTAAACTCTGCTTACCTTTGCGGCCTCTTCGAAAAACTCTCTGTCCTCTTCATTTCCCCACTTAGCCCAAAGCTCGTAGAAATGAGGCAGATGGTAAGAAGGATCGGTATAATCGATTCCGGGTACAAAGAGGATTTGGTGGTTTTCTCTGTTAAACATCGGAGCACCGACTCTTCCCGGCTCACCTTTATGGACCATAGCGGAAAGAATCTTTTTAGCCTCGGCGGAGTAATTTAAGTCTCCCTCTCCGTCTCCCCATCTGTGGCTTGCAAAGAAAAGTGCCATTACGAAGAATTCCTCTCCGTCGGGAGCGGCTCCGTTTGCATTGGGAGTTCCGTCGGTGGCGCAGGACCAGGCGAAGTATCCTTCGCTGAAGCCTTCTTTCATATACATATATTTCTTCGCCCATTTCCAGATACGGTCAAACTCATCTTTCATATCGAGCTGGACGCAGATCATCATTCCGTAGCTCATGCCTTCGGTTCTGGCATCAAAATTTCCTGTATCTTCAAGATAGGCCATCCCATCCGAAGTCTCATGGTAAAATGAATCTTTGCCATGGAAAAACTGTTCCTTTATCTCTTCGAGCCTTGCTTTCACTTTGCTCTCGGGTATACCGATCTCGGCAAATACATTTCTGTAATTCGGGTTCATCTTTATCTCACTTTACTATATAGATTCAAAATCTTCGCTTGCTGCTCTTTGCGCTCCGGCGCATTCAAACTTTGCTTACATTTTCCCTATAAACAAATAGATTTTGAGCACATTTTCACATACTCAAAATCTATCATATAGCCCATAGTTAATACCTACTAACTTTTGTTAAGGACTGGTCATATATTGCGTTTTTGTTGCGCAAGAATTTTAGGGGCAAAAATTATGTCCCCAAACTCACTATCTGTAGTACTTTGCCTGGGCCTCAAACATAGCGGCGTAGATGCCTCCCGGGATCTTCTCAAGTTCCTCATGGCTTCCGTATTCCGCAATGTGTCCGTCACTAAATACCGCGATCTTGTCACAGAACTTACAGCTTGAAAGTCTGTGGGAGATATAGAATGCACTCTTTCCGCCGACTAAAGTATTAAACTGACGGTAAATCTCGTACTCTGCTATAGGGTCTAAAGCTGCTGTGGGCTCGTCAAGGATAACCACCGGGGAATCCTTGTAAAGAGCTCTTGCGATAGCGATCTTTTGCTGCTCACCGCCCGAGGGTTCAATACCTTCTTCATCAAAATACTTGAAAAGATTGGTTTCCTTTCCCTTATCAAGTCTCTCCATTAAAGTTTCAAGACCCACCAGCTTTATTAGTTCATCTATCCTCTTTTGCTCTTCCTCAGTAACTGCTTTGTCGAAGGAAATGTTATCCGTCAGAGTAAGGGCAAAGAGTTTGAAATCCTGGAAAACAGGTGCGAACTGCTCCATGTACTGCTTGTAATCATACTCCTTGATATTTACTCCATCCACAAGGATCTCGCCCTCCGTGGGATCGTAAAGTCTGCAGAGAAGTTTGATGAATGTGGTCTTTCCGGCGCCGTTAAGGCCGACGATGGATAAGTGCTCCCCGGGAGCGATCTTGATGCTTATATCATCAAGGATCTTTCTCTCCGTTCCGGGATAAGCAAAGGTTACATTCTTAAATTCAATCTCATGATCCTTTTTCTCGATGGGTCTGTCGCCCTTTTCAAGGGCCGCAGGATAATTCATGAAAAGAACATATTCATAAGCATAATTACACTTCTGAGCAAGATCTATCACGTTATAAACAATACCGTTTAATGTACTGTCAAGCCCTGCTTCGGCGGTGATAAGCTGAGTAAATGTGGCAACACCGAAATGTCCGGTGATAGCAAGAAATGCAACATAGAAATATGCGGCAACGCCTTTGATAACACTGAGAATTCTCTCGATCATACCGTATCTTAACTGAGTATCTCCCTGCCATTTCCAGGTCTTATTGCTGGCATCCGTGTTCTTCTGCCATGCATTTATCATCATGTTATCAGCGCCATAAAGCCTTATATCTTTTCCGAATCTGACATCCACGATCTCCCACCCGAAATAACCAAAAAGCCTGTTGACTTTGGAAAGCTTTTGGAAGGAAGCAAAGGAGATCTTGTTATTCTTTATCATGACAAAAATATTAACAAATACGTAAAGCCCTATTATCGCAAGGAGAAGAGGGGCATGCATTGCAAGCACCGTTACAAAACCTGCTATCTTGACCACATTTCCGATCAACGAAAACACAGCCTGAGAAACGCCGTACGCTCCCTGTGAATACCAGCTCATTCCTGTCCTGGCTTTCTCGATCTGATCGAGGGCCGCTTTATCTTCAGTCAGCTGGAAATCAAGTTCCATGGAGTGTTTTCCGATGAGGATATTAAAATAATTATCCAGTCTTTCTTGATGCTTGTTGATAACCGTTCCGCAACGGTCAACCAGGAGCTGCAAAATTGCTTCGCTGAGGATCAGGATAGCGGCGTAGGTGATCAGTTTTTTCAGATCTCTGTCCCCTACGATTTCTTCCACAATAAGGGGTGATATAAATACTGCAATAAAGGGCTGAGCAATCTGAAGGATTGTCTTAATAACCTGGGCTACAAAAAACACAGGATACTTTTTTGCAGCTGTTCCGAGAAGAACCTTGATGACAATAAATACTTTTGCTATCTGAGCCCCAAGTCCCTTTTTTTCATTTAAGTTCACATTCTCATTACGCATATACCTTCTCCCCCTTTCTTTCAGTATTGTCGTCTTCTGCGTTTTCTCCCTCGGGATTCTCGCGATAGTACTGAGCCTGGACATTAAACATCTCGGCGTATTCGCCGTTCTTCGCCATCAGTTCATCGTGGGAGCCGTACTCAACCATCTCCCCTTCCTTGAACATGGCTATTCGATCACAGAACCTGGTGGATGCAAGTCTGTGAGAAATATAAACCGCTGACTTATCTCCCACCATATCGTCAAATCTTTCGTAAAGCTGTTGCTCGGCAATGGCATCAAGAGCCGATGTGGGCTCGTCAAGAACGATGACCTTTGCGCCCTTGTAAAGTGCTCTTGCAAGAGCAAGCTTCTGCTTTTCTCCGCCGGACATATCAATACCGTCTTCCTCAACTATATTTGTAAGAGGAGTCTCCACACCCTTTGTAAGGGAATCAAGTTTTTCGGAAAGACCTGCGCTTCTTGCACACTCATCGGCTTTCTTTACATCAAGTTCTTCTCTGCTCTCCATCGCGATATTCTCACTCATAAGAAATGCAAAAATATCAATATCCTGGAACACGGGAGAAAAGAGCTTGTAATAATCTGCTCTCTTGTATTTTCTGATATCAACACCATTTAAGGTGATAACGCCTTCCGTGGGATCGTAAAGCCTTAGGAGAAGCTTTATCATAGTAGTCTTTCCGGCTCCGTTAAGGCCTACAACCGCAAGTTTTTCACCCTTTTTAAGCTTGAGATTTAAATGCTTAAGGGCATATCCGTCAGCCTTCTGATATTTATAGCTGACATCCTTAAACTCGATCTCGTAGGACTTTTCCTCGGGAAGAGGAATGCAGTCTTTTTCATCATCCCCAAGGTCAAGTTCAATAAATGATCTGAAATCATCGGTCTCAAGAGATGCCCTCTTGAAATCTCCGAATTTCTGAAGCAGATTTTGAAGAGCAGCGGCAAAGGCAAGAGCAAGGGATAAGAACATTGTAAAATTACCCACACTCAAGCTGTCTCTGAAAACAGCCAGATAAAGCACCGTATATACGCATCCCTGAATAATGATGTAAAGAGCCCTTGAGACTACGCCGTTTGCAAACCATATCTCATGATGGTAATCCATCCTGTTTATCCTGGTGGCATAGATCTTTTCCTGCTTGTCTGCAAGAAATCCGCTCAATGAAAAAAGTCTGATATCCTTGGCAAAGTCAAAGTCCTGGGTTACTCTTTCCATGTAATGAGTCTTTCTCCATGTGTTTGAAAGTTTATCCCAAACCTCTTTTTTATCTTTTTTTACCACCCATCTGAAAAACAGGAACTGAAGTATGCAAAGGACGATAAGGGCTATGATAAGTCTCCAGTCAAGGATCATTACCGCCACAAATGTGACGATGGCTGTCACAAGCTGCTGAAGGATGTTTTCAATGTTGTGCATCATTCCTTCAACGCCGTTATTATTTCCCCCCGTTGCCTGGGATGCTCTTTCTGCGACGTCAAGCACGTCCGGTCTTTCGAGGAGTTCATAGGGTATTCTTAATACCTTTGATACACGCTCGGTGATCATGAACATCCTGACAAAGATATACTTGTACCAGCTTTTCCCGCTGGATAAAGCCAAACCAACGGTTACTACCAATGCTATGGCTCCCGCAACCGCAATCAGCTTAAACAGAGCACTTAAACTTTCTTCCTTTGGAAGTCCTGCCTGAATTATATCGATAACAAACTTACCGAAAATACCCCAGAAATAAGATATTACGGAGCTGCAGATGACTCCGATGATCATAAGCACAATAACCGATGGACAGTACTGTGCCATTTTTTTAATGATATATTTTGTGTTACTCCATATACCATATTCTTTGTGCAAAGGATTATCTTTGCTTTCTTTGTAGTCTGACATGTAGTAGATTACTCCTCCCTTTTTAGATATGGTCCGCTTTTATTGTCTGTCATATTGCTGAAGCCCCATGGCGTGTGCACATAAGCATCCGCAACCGCAAACAAAATAAAAAGCAATCCCCCAAAAGTTTCATGGGCCGCATAGGCCTTACTGTCCTTTGTTTCTCTCCTTTTGGTTGATTCGATTGCATTATAGCACTATGCTCAGTTGAGTCCAATGGTTATTTTCAACTTAAGTTCATATTTTGGTTGTAAGCCGCTCTTATTTTCTACTATTGGTTTATTTTTTGACCCCCGGGGACGGAGTTGGTGTGTCATTGTCAGAATATTCTGAAAATGACACACCAACTCCGTCCCCGGGGGTCAAATCAATTAAAAAGGCGCGGCACACATGCCACGCCTAAAATCTACATCATCGCTCAAATCCTCAAATCAAATCTATTTTTCAAATTTGAATGACTTAAAATCAAAACTGCTTCCGGGAAGGAATACAAACTTGACGGTTCCTTTTCCGGTAAGAGGACTGATGGCGAATCTCTGGGTCTCTCCGTCCTCTTTCTTAAACTCCAATATGTCCCTTGTCTGAATACCGCAGGACTCATAGATAAGATGAACAGTATTGATATCTATATCTGTCTTTCCGCTGATATTTATAAATCCGGCCTTATCTGTTCCAAAGTCCATATCCGCGAATTCCACCGTTACGTTATTTCCGATGCCGTCTATGCTGCTTTCGGTCTTTGTAAACTTATCTCCGTATACAGCATCGCATTCACCGGCGGGTATTAGTTCGAAGGCTTTTTGAAGCTTTTTAAAGATAAAGCCTTTAAAGTGAACCTTGTCATTCGCCTCTATATAGAGGTTTGTGATGCCCTTAAGACGCTTAGAAAGCTTATAGGTTTCCTCCTGATAAACATTCCAGATCATCTCCTTTTGGTATCTGCCTTCAAGAACGAGGGTGCTTCCTTCCGCCCCGGGAATACCTTCCCAGAGATTAAATCTGAACTCGTCGTTTGAAAGGCTGAAAATGGGCATAGTTATCTCATCGGATCCGTATGCGCCAAAATCAATGTTTTCAAATCCGATAACGCTTCTTTCTCCTCTTGCGCTGGATACACCCTTTTCGTTGCCGATTCCGATGTCTCCCTCGCAGTAGTTCCAGAGTCCTCCGGAAACAAACTCATAAGGATTAAGGTTTGCGGTTCCGATTCCCTCTGCCGTAAAGTCAAGCTCGGAAATCACCTTCGCAGCCTCACAGCCGCATTTTGCCATGCATCTTACCTTAAAGTAACCGTCTCCTACGACCTTAACCTTTGCCTTAAATCCCTCTAAGGGCTCTATTCTGGCAATATTACTGTCTATTCCGCCGTCATTAACAGCCTTCCAGATAAGATCCGCATCAGAATACACTCCCCTTACGGATTCGGGGAAGATCAAAGCGCTTATCACAGCTTCTTTATGGTCCGCATCAAAAGATCCGGTTACTGTGGAAGTAAGCTCTATTTTTCTGATTCTTTCAAGAGGCTCGTTCTTTTTATTCTCAGTATCCGCAAAGCTTTCGGGAAGAAGCGAAATTCCTTCCGTCTTTTTATAGCCTTCTACGGGGATCAAAACCTCAGAACCCTTAAGGCCCTTGGCGGAAACTTCGACCTTTATCTCTCCCTTGGAATCACCAATGGCTATTATCGCCATCATCTTTCCGGAGAAAAGTCTCTTTTTATTTCCCTTATACTCGTCGGTATCGGTGGAGTCGCCGTTATCAAGTCCCGCAAGGAATCCCGCTCCGGATACTCTGACATATACAAGATCGTTTGCGTTCTCTACCGGGTAGCCGTCCTTATCGAAGGCTGAAACATAAACAAAAGCTAAATCTCCGCATCCGGCGTAGTGCTTCTTTTCGGGCTTATAAACCTCTGCCTTAAGATATGCACTGTCTCCGAAGGAGTGGCGCACGCATCTGTCCAGCTCTTTTCCGTTTTCGTCGTAGCAAACGCCCACTATCTCACCGGCCTCGTACTTGACCTTATAATTTCCGGTAAGCACATCGCCCTTTTCATGGTCTATTTTTTGCTTTCCGAGGGACTTTCCATTTACAAAAAGCTCAACCTCCGGGGCGTTTGAGGCAATCCTTACATCGATCGTCTGTCCGGGGTTAAAGTCCCAATGAGGGAATACATGTACAAAGGGCTCTTTTTTGTAATCCACCCAGGCGGATTTATATACATAAAAAGCATCCTTGGGAAATCCTGCCGTATCGATCTGTCCGAAGTAGGAATTCCTTGTATGGTAGGGAGTAGGCTCCCCGATATAATCAAATCCGGACCAGAGGAACTGTCCGAGGGAATATTCATGGTCTCTTTCTGCCTTTATGCAGTACTCGGAGTTCAAAGCTCCCCAGCTTGTGGTAGAGTTTCCAAGAGATGAACACTGTTCATCGTCATCTGCCAAAGTACTCTTTTCGTAAGGGAAGTGGTATATTCCGCGGCTCTGGACCGTTGATGAAGTCTCGCTTCCGAAGATAAACCAGTCGGGGTGAGCCGCGTGGTGCTCGTCGTAGAGTCTCTCTGCGTAATTGTATCCTGCTACTTTAAGCACATCCGCACAGTTTTGTGCCCCTTCCCAGGGCATATAATTTGAGCCTATGCTGATGTAGGCGTTTTCAAAGAAGTCATTTTCCCTGACTTCCTTTTTAAGCATTTTAGTAACTTCAAGTCCTCTCGGAGTATGGGTATCATATATCTCGTTTCCGATACTCCAAAGAAGGATAGAAGGATGATTTCTGTCTCTTCTGATCCAGCCTCTAACATCTCTTTCATGCCAGTCTTTAAAGAATCTTGCATAATCGTAATCGGTCTTTTTGCCCTCCCAGACGTCAAAGGATTCGCAAAATACCAAGAATCCCATTTCATCCGCAAGATCAAGAAGACCTACCGCCGGCATATTGTGGGAGGTACGTATTGCATTTACTCCCATTTCGCGAAGGATCTCAAATTTACGTCTCATAGCCTCTTTGTTAAATGCGGCTCCGAGAGCGCCAAGGTCGTGGTGTTCGCAGACGCCCTGCAGTTTAACGTGCTTTCCGTTTACAAATAACCCATGGTTATTGTCAAGGACAAAATCCCTGAATCCGAAATTTGTCTCAAGTCTGTCCCCCACGGGGCCTCCGGGCGCTAAGAATTTTTCATCTCTCGTATAATCCTCGTCGGGATTTGTAACGCAGATGACCGCATCGTAAAGGTTTGGCTCTTCCAAAGACCAAAGCTTTACGTCCTCAAAGCTCTCGGTAAACTCTACTCTGACAACATCCTCAGGAAGCTTTTCGGCGCTAACGGCTCCGATAAGGGCGCTGTGACTCTTTCCTGCCTTAGGGAACCAGAGAGTTATCTTACTTTTAGGTACCGCATTTTTAATCTCGGCGCTTACTTTAACTTCCCAGCTGCCCGAGTAATCGGCATCCTTTCCGGGCTTTTGGCCCTCTTTTAAAACAGGCTTTGCGGAAACATACAGGCTGTCCGTTACAATATGCGTGTTGCAATTTTCAATAAAGTATACATCTCTGTATATTCCCGCACCGCTGTACCATCTGCTGTTGGGAGAGATATGGTTTACTCTTACGATAACCTCATTCTCCCCGTCTTGTAACTGTTCGGTAACATCAAAGAAAAAGCTGGTATAACCGTATTTCCATTCACCCGCATACTTTCCGTTTACGTTTACGATCACATCCATATAGACGCCTTCAAAGTAAAGTTCATACCTTCGTCCGGCTTTCTTTTCAAGGTTAAAAACCTTTTTATAAAAGCCAACGCCGTCCTCATACAGATCCAGCCCCTGATAAATAAGCCAGTCATGAGGTATATTTACGTCCTTAAATTCAAGACTCCCTGCCTTGTCAAAATCCGTACCCGGAGCGGCTTTTACAAATTGCCATCCGTCATTAAATAATTTCTTTGAAAACATCTTCCTTTTTCCTTTGCTGATTATTTATTTTTTGCGGCATCTATCTGTTTCTGGGCGATATCTGCCGGTGCCTGTTCATATCCTGCGTTTTCGTAGGAGAATACGCCGCTTCCCTTAGTCATAGAGTAGAGCTTTGTATCATACTCGTAAAGCTCGATATAAGGGATATCGCAGACGATCTCCTTAAATCCGCCTTCTATGGGGTTCATTCCCGAGACCTTACCTCTTCGTTTATTAAGGTCTCCCATAACATCTCCCGTATACTCGTCGGGTACAATAACCTTAAGGGTTACTATAGGCTCTAAGAGTACAGGGTTTGCTTCCATAAATCCCTGCTTAAAGGCCTGTTCCGCAGCCACCTTAAAGGCAAGCTCCGAAGAGTCTACCGTATGGTAGCTTCCGTCATACAGCGTTACCTTGACGCCTCTTACGGGGTATCCTGCAAGAGGTCCTCCCTTAACCGCTTCCGCAATGCCCTTTTCGACAGCGGGGAAGAAATTCTTCGGAACTGCTCCGCCCACAACCGTCTGCTCGAATATATAGGGCGTATCGGTATCGTAGGAAGGCTCAATTGTTATCTTTACATGTCCGTACTGGCCATGGCCTCCGGACTGCTTTTTGTATTTATATTCTGTATCGGCCTTTTTAAGTATCGTCTCCTTAAAAGCTACTCTCGGCTTATCCAGCTCTATGTCAACCTTGTATTTCTCCGCAAGGATACTTTGAACAACCTCAAGGTGCTGGCCGCTGATACCGTAGATAAGGGACTGGGCATTTTCACTGTCCGTAACACACTTGATCGTAAGATCCTCTGCCATCATCTTTGAAAGAGCCTGTGAGATCTTATCCTCATCACCCTTTTTGCAGGCCTTGTAGCTCCTTGCGGTATAGGGCTTTGAGATAGCGGCTCTAAGATAAGTGACAGGATTCTTACGGGTAGAGAGCGAATCCGTAGTCTGTGTGACCGAAAGCTTGGCGAGAGCACCGATATCTCCCGCATGCAGCTCCGTAACGTCTTCAGGTTTCGAAGCGTTTAGTACAAAGAGCTTACCGATCTTTTCATCGGTATCTCTGTGGTAATTATACATTATATCATCGGGCTTAAGTACTCCGGAATTGACCTTTATAAGGGAATACTTTCCGATGTAGGGATCGGCGATCGTCTTAAAGACGTAAGCCGACTTGGGCTTTGAGAAATCGTAATCAGCCTCAAATACTTCGTTTGAAACAGTATTTATGCCGGCGCACTTACATCTGTCGGGGCTTGGGAAGTACTTGATGATATCGGCCATCAATGTAAACATACCTCTTGCAAGGGTATTTGAACCCATAAGCACAGGCACGATGGATCCGTCAAATACGCCGACTCTCATAGCCTGTCTTATTTCGTCCTCCGAGAATTCATCCCCGTTAAAGTAGCGGTCCATAAACTCTTCGCTGGTCTCCGCTACGGCTTCAAGCAAAACATCCCTGCAGATCTTTAAATTCTCCTGTGAATAGTCAGGAACTTCAAACTTATCAACCGTTCCGTGGGCATTCCACTTTTTCGCCTTTTGCTGGATAACATTTACATATCCCACAAACTGTTCGTTTTCTCTGATGGGCAGATGGAAAGGAGCAATACGTTTTCCGTACATTTCCTGGAGATCCTGTACGACTTTACGGAAGGACGCCTTATCGATATCCATATCCGTAACGAATACCATCCTCGGCATCTTTCTCTTTTCGCACATCTCCCAGGCTCTCTTTGTACCCGACTCGATACCCGCCTTACCAGAAACAACGATTATGGCGGCATCAGCAACAGAAAGCGCTTCTTCAGTCTCTCCGATAAAGTCCGGCGAACCGGGCGTATCCAGGATGTTGATCTTATAATCTCCCCAGATTATAGGTAAAAGGGATGTCTTTATGGAAAATCCCCTTTTGATCTCCTCTTTGTCAAAGTCGCTTAATGTATTGCCGGCCTCAACACTACCCATGCGCGGCTTCTCCCCCGAAAGGAAAGCCATGCTTTCGGCAAGTGAGGTTTTGCCACTACCCCCGTGACCCAGCAGTACCACATTTCTGATCTTGTCTGTAGTAAATACATTCATGCCGATACCTCCTCAATATTTTATTTTTCTACGATTAACTTACAATATCATGCAGGGTGCGGCGTACAGCGCCTTTACCCGCAATGAGTTCATTAAAGTAGTTTGTGACGCGCTCTGAGAGTCCTGCCTCAAAAAGGTCCACGCCCCAAATCGTGGAGTCCTCCATAAGAGGTCTTAAGTCCTCAGCGCTTACCTTGTCCCCGAGCTTTATGCCGGAAACTACTCTGCTTGCGCTCTCGAGCCTCGGATCGTCACTGGGCTTAAATGCAGCTCCCTCATCGTCTACAGCCATCAGATATCTCATCCATCCGGCAAATACGAAAGGAATGCACTTTAAGTCATTAAGATCAAGTCCTGTTTTAATGTAGTTCTTTATAGTCTCACCAAATCTGATGGGAAGCTTCTGTGAAGTATCGGTAGCGATCCTCTGTGGAGTATCCGGCATAAAAGGATTGGGTACGCGCACGTTAAGTACCGTATCAATGAACTCCTTAGGATTAAGTACTCCCGGATCTACCACAACGGGAAGTCCCTCTTTGTAACCGATGGTTTCCACGAGCTTTCTTAAATCCTCATCCTTCATCTCGTCCGAGATACGTGTAAATCCAAGAATGCATCCGTATACGGCAAGAGCGGTATGTAAAGGATTAAGGCAGGTGCAGACCTTCATCTTCTCAACCTTATCGACAGTTTCCTTGTCGGTAAAGATTACTCCGACCTTATCAAGAGCAGGTCTTCCTGCAGGGAACTCATCCTCGATAACAAGATACTGGGTCTCCTCTGCGTTAACAAATGGAGCAACATAGGTTCCCTTTGAAGTAACAACGGGATCCAGTCCCTCGAGGCCGTCAGCCTTTAGGATCTCCTCTACAGAAGCGTCGGGACGGGGTGTGATCTTGTCGATCATAGACCAGGGGAAGGATACCTTTTTCTTGTCGTTTATATAATCAAAGAATCCTTTATCAGCCTTTCCGTTCTCGCTCCAGGCCTTAGCAAATGCATTTACTGCGGCGTAGAGCTTATCTCCGTTGTGGGAGCAGTTGTCGGTAGATACCATAGCGATAGGTTTTGCCCCCGCTTTATATCTTGCAAAGAGAAGTGAAGTCACCTTTCCGATGTAAGTAGCGGGCGCTTCGGGACCTGCCTCAAAGTCTGAAAGCACAGCGGGAGTAGTCTCTCCGGCTGCATTTACAAGGCTGTATCCCTTTTCGGTAATGGTAAAGGTTGCCATCTTAAGGGAGTCTGATGTAAAGATCTCCTTAAGTCTTGAGTATTCCTTTTCGTTTGCCGAATCAAGAATACAGGATTCGGATACGGAGCCGATGACTCTTTTTCCGATGGAGCCGTCGCTCTTTAAGGTGATAAGGACCGACAGATTATCGTTTCCTCTGTAGGACTTTTCAACGATCTCGTAATCAAAGCCTTCGATAACGGTAACTCCCTTATCGGAAAGTCCCTTCTCGATCATATCCTGAGAAAGAGCTGCATGGAAGGCTCTGAAGAGGTTTCCGCCTCCGAAATGTACCCACTCGGGGTTCTTAACTGTATTTTCTGTGATCTTGTCTATATCAAATCCGGGCAGCTCGTATCCTTTCTCTTTCCAGGCGCTGTCCTTTAATCCCTGCATATTAAGCTTCATCTTCTCTCTACTCCTCTCGTATGGCTCTTTTCGATAGCCTCCCAAAGTCCGTTAAGATAAGTTGCTCCGAGAGCTCTGTCGTAGAGTCCGTATCCGGGCATAGCGACTTCATCCCAGATCATACGTCCGTGGTCGGGACGGATAGGTCCGTCAAAGTCTATATCGTAGAGAGCTTTCATAATCTCATACATATCGAAGGTTCCGTCGGATGAAAGGTGTGCGGACTCCTCGAAGTTTGTGGGAGAATGGAACTTAAGGTTACGAACATGTGCAAAGTGGATCCTTCCCTTTAAGGATCTGATCATATCGGGAAGGTCATTCTCTAAGTTCGTTCCGTAGGATCCGGAACAGAAAGTAACGCCGTTATGAGGGTTATCTACCATCTGCATCATACGTAAAATGTTCTTTTTGTTGATGATGATCCTGGGAAGTCCGAATACGCTCCATGCGGGGTCATCGGGATGGATAGCCATATTGATATCATACTTGTCGCAAACAGGCATGATCTTCTCAAGGAAGTACTTAAGGTTTGCAAAAAGCTTCTCGTCATCAATATCCTTATACTGCTCGAAGAGCTCCTTTATATGAGCCATTCTCTCAGGCTCCCATCCGGGAAGGATGGCGCCGTTTGCATCTCCCGCGATCATATCAAACATATTCTCGGGCTTTATGGCATCAACCGCTTCCTGGGTGTAGGCAAGAACTGTAGATCCGTCGGGGCGGACTCTTGCAAGCTCGGTTCTCGTCCAGTCGAATACAGGCATAAAGTTGTAGCAAACAAGGTGAATATCCTCTTTACCGAGGTTTTCAAGTGTCTCGATATAATTTGCGATATACTGCTCTCTCTCGGGGGCTCCGGTCTTTATCGCGTCATGGACATTAACGCTCTCGATACCGGAAATATGAAGGCCTGCTGCCTCTACTTCATCCTTAAGAGCCTTTATTCTCTCTCTTGACCAGACTTCTCCGGGCTGAGTATCGTAAAGAGTTGTGATAACTCCGGTAACTCCTGGGATCTGTCTGATCTGTTTTAATGTGACGGTATCGAACTTCGATCCGTACCAGCGTAAGGTCATTTCCATAATTAATCTTCCTCTTTTTGTTTATTTGCCATTTGTCAAAGGCAGACTATGACAAATACAGTATATGTTAGGGCTTACAAAAATTCTTCCCACAATCAGTCCGTCATATCTCAAATATTGCGCGGATTTAAATAGCACAAAAACCTCCGCGGCAGAGCGAAGGTTTCAGGTCATTTTTTCGTGAGGAGCTCGTATATAAGCGAGCCGTACAAGCCCAGATTGCTGATCTCAGCGTCTGACCATTTATGATTTCTGTTAAGCATATTGCAGCTGAAGAAATACTTTGGATCATCCACAGGCAAAGCGATCTGTATCATAGACATGCATTTTTTATCTTCCAGCATGTTAAAAATCTTTTCGTTTGTATGACGAAGAGAATGCAAAAGGTGCAGCACATAAAGCCCGTTTGTATCGAACATATCCATATAGGACTCATCATTTATAAAATCGCTTGCTTTAAGTCCGGAAGGATATTTTCCGCAGGAATAAAGAGCCTTATCCATATCACCGTAAAAGATATCGATACTGTCTAAGTCAAAGCTCTTGACGATATCCTTCATAGTCTCTTCTATAACGCTTCCTCCCTCTTTAAAGAGCTGCTTAACAACGCGGTTAATGGACTTTGACTGCTCGTCGTAGGAGGAGATATTCTTTTTCACAATACCGGTTTCTATATCGCTGTGCATCTCGGGGCGATAGATGATATATCTGTCCTTTCCCTTTTCCTTGGCAATATAAAGGCATTTATCCGCAATCGACAAAAGATCCTTGTAATTGTCGCCATGCTCCGGGTATGCGGACACACCAATGGAAAGAGTCATCTTCTCAATACCAAGGGTTTCCCTGGCTATAGTCGAGACGTTGTTTCTGATCCTTCGAAGGAGGCTTCTTAGGGTTTCCTCATCCTCCACCATATCCGTCAGGATAAAGAATTCGTCACCGCCGTATCTTCCCACCATTCCCAGGTCTCTTATCATATCCGACAAAACATTGGCAAGGATGGAAATCGCGGAGTCTCCGACCTGATGTCCGAAATTGTCGTTGATACTCTTAAAGTCATCTATGTCAAGAAGAGCCATGTAGTGCTTTCTGTGCTTGGTAGCCTCGCTGGAAAACACATAATCCGAGTACTCGATAAGTGCCCTTTTACTTAAAAGTCCCGTGGCCGAGTCAAGTCCCGCCGTCGTTAGATAAAAAGGCAGATCGTTGTCATCCCCGGAAAGATTGCTTATGATGCCGTACATCATGCGCCGTCCGCTGAAAGTTTCATGTCTTGCTCTGAAAAGGAGCTTCTGAACTTTTCCGTCAACATGTAAGCCCCCGCTCTTTAAGGTAATATCAATATTACTCTTACCGCCGGATAGCTGCTCCTTAAGGCTGTCTATCAAAAAGAGGTTATGCTCGTTTTTATCTCCGTATTCTTTTATCCTGCCGATGAAGTTGTCGAAAGTATCGTAGAAAAGACGGATGGATTTTCTACCCACATATCTGTAGGCAGATACAAGATTCTCATCCATATAATAATCGAAAAAGATCTGTGAAGAGAGTCCCATCATTCCCTTGTACTTGAGCATATTGTTAAGATATTCCATGCAGTTTTTCTCAAGGCTCGGGATATCCCAGAGTTTTATGACATAGCAAAGCTCCTCACCCTGTCTGTAGCTTCCGTAAATATCGACAAGATGAGGATTTTCATTTCGGTTCATGATAAAGGTAATGATCCTTGCACTACCTTTATCACTTACCTCCCTGAGGAATTCCTCTATTTCGCTTTTGCATTTTGCATCAATTCCAAGCTCATAGAATTTAGAATTGATGTTACCCCCAATAAATTCTCTTCCGTCGTTATCGAATTCCCCGATACGATAGTCTCTGTCCAGAGAAATATTGAAAGATAATATCGGAGATGCATTTATCTCCAAATCATTTCTTTCGATCTTCAATTCAATCAACCTCGTGGTGTGAGTATGAATTATTTTATTCTATTTTACTAAAAGAGACCGAAATAGTAAACAATTTATTGATTTTTAGGCATTTTGGGAAACGGTTTCCTATCCCTTTATATAATCCGAATAAGCGTCCCATCCTGCCTCAGGATCAAAGTCCTTTTCAAATGTAAACTTAAGGTCTTTCAGCTTTAGTCCGTTTCCGCCGAAATAGAACCGCATAACGCCATATCTCGAAGAAAGGAGTATCTTTCTCTCCAGGCTCTTCCACTCTCCTCCGGTACCGTTAAAGGTAAAGCTTCCGGAAGGAACGCTCTGGAAGAAGATTCCGATAGGAATCTGGGCAAGCTCTGAAAGGTCGCTCTTTCCTGTGATCTCTATCTTATAGCATCCTCTCTTTAAGACATCAAGTCCAAAGGCATATACACAGCCCTGAATAGAAAGAACGTTTGAAAGATCAATAACAGTGCCATCGGTTATTTCAAAGTACTCCACACTTGCGGCATCAACCGAGGAATCGCCCTCGTCAAAGCCTTCTAATTCCAGCTTAGGTTCCTCTCCCACAAATCTCTCCATAGCGTGAGTCTTAACAAGGAAGGAACAGATATTTGAAGCACATCTGACCAGCTGTCCTCTTGTAATAGTACCCTCGTTAAGGGAAGAAAGAAGATTGTCATCGGTTGAATTTACCGAAGCATCGGCACAGACCGCATAAAAATCGTTCTGCGCAAGGACGCATCTTGCAAAATCGTTCCTTGAGATCTTTCCGTCAACGTCACCGATCTTTGCCCACCAGTCGGTCATAACGATTCCCTCAAAGCCCCACTCGCCTCTTAAGATGCAGGTATTAAGGTCATGTCTTGAGTTGGTCCAGGTGCCGTTTACAGCGCCGTATGTGGTCATAACGGAATCCGCGCCGCCCTCTTTTATGGCAATCTCAAAGCCTTTAAGATAAACCTCTCTTAAGGCTCTCTCGGAGATAACGCTGTCGATATCGTGTCTGTGGGTCTCCTGGTTATTTCCGCAAAAATGCTTTAATGTACCGCTTACTCCCGCGGTCTTAAGCCCTCTAAACTGTGCTGCAGCCATGCGTCCGGTAACGAGAGGATCTTCGCTGAAATACTCGAAGTTTCTTCCGTTTAAAGGATGACGGTGAATATTGATTCCGGGTCCTAAGAGAACGTCGATTTTGTTCTTTGTCATCTCTATTCCGAGCATACCAAAGAGCTCTTCGTTTAAAGCCGTATTCCATGTGCAGGCAAGAAGAGTTCCGTTAGGAAGGCTGAAGGCTCTTGTTCCGCAGTCCATACGCATTCCGGAAGGACCGTCGGAGCAGCAGCCGCAAGGGATTCCAAATCCTTTGAGGTTTCTGCTTATACCGCCGAAGGCAGCCGCAGTACCTGCTGTAACCTTGGGGCTTCCCATTCCCTCGCCTCTAACGATAGCCGTAAGGTCCTCATCGGAAAGCTGGGCAAGGAACTGCTCCATAGTTGCCTTTCCGTTTTTAACGTCTATAAGCTTTATGCCCTTATCCCCGCTGTAAGGAAGGCACTGGGGCTTATCATTTTTAGCAATCTCGATGTCTCTACTCTTAGCAAGAGGAACATCCTCGTAAGAAACCTTAAATCCGTCTCCCGAAGCAACAGGGTGAACTCTCTTAAATGCCTTTATGGGAGCCATCTGTGAGCTGAGCTTCTTTATAACGATAGTTTCGGAAAGAGTAAACTCTCCCACCTTTTCAAGGCTTACGGAGGAGTCTCCTGCGAGGAATTCATACTTTCCGTCCTCTAAAACATAGGAAAAAGGATTTCCGGTAACCCCGGAGTCATCATAAGACGAGATAAGATAAGGGCTTACCTCTACGCTTACAAGACACTTTTCACCGGGAGCAAGGCTCTTTGTCTTGGTAAATCCCGCAAGGGATAAAGCGGCTTTTCCAAGTTTTCCCTGAGGAGCCTTTAAGTATACCTGAATAACTTCCTTGCCCTCAAAAGAACCCGTGTTTTCAACCTCAAAGGTAAGGGAGAATCTTGCACCCTCATCGTCTATGATCTTGCTCACGAAAAGTTCATCCTCCAAAGAGATGATTTTTCCGATTGATTCCTTAAGGATGCATTCCCTGGGGCTTATCTTAAATGTAGTATAGGAAAGTCCGAAACCGAAGGGGTAAAGAACAGCATCCTTGTTAAAGGTTTCGTACCACTTATATCCTACATAAATGTCCTCTGCATAGCAGTTATAATCGCTCCTTCCGAAGTTGGGGAATGCAGGTGTATCCTCAATTCTTTTTGCGATGGTGTCAGTAAGCTTACCTGAAGGGCTTACGTTTCCGGTTAGTACATCTGCGCATCCAAGAGCGCCTACTTCTCCGCCCTGCCATGCATAAAGGATAGCATCGGGGAGTGCCGCCTCAATATCCTCCATATCAAGTACCGCGCTTACGTTCATAAGTACGATCATCTTTGAAAAGGCTGCGCGGACAGTATTAAGCATATCCTTTTCGGTGCCTGATAATCTGTAAGCTCCGGGAGCATCTTTGTAGTCCTGTTCCTCACCGGCGGTTCGGCCGATTATAACGATGGCTACTTCAGACTTTTCTGCCGCCTTTTTAGCTACGGCCTCCTCAAGTGGCATCTCGTCCTGGCTCCAGGGCTCGCTTCCAAAGCCCATGCCCATATCGTAGGGATGGTCCTTGTCAAACTGCGCATATATGTTTTTAAGATCCTCGTCAAGTATGATCCCCTCTTTTTCAAGAGCCTCGGGAATAGTCCATACCTTACCTGCATTTACCATTCCTCCGGAGCCTGTTCCGGACTTGTAATAACGGCTCTGAATACGTCCGAAAAGTGCAATCTTTGTTCCTTTTTCCAAAGGAAGCACACCATTATTCTTAAGAAGTACTACGCCCTCGGAAACCGCTCTTCTCGCTGCGGCCTCATAATCGCTGTATTTTAATTTCATATTTCCTCTTTTCCAAAACGCCGCCCCATAAAAATGAGACGGCGTTTCCGGTAACGCTTTCTCTACGATCCTAATTATAGGTTGAGAAGAAGCGTATTTTATATAAAATTTGTTCCAAAAATTACATATCCGTAATCTCAGAATGAAGCTTCTGAAGTGACTTGATCTCGTTATGAGCTCCGGATTTCATATATCTGATACCGTCTGCTGCTGCGCTTGCGGCCGCGATGGTTGTGATATAAGGGATCTTCTTTCTTACGGCTGCCTTTCTCAAGTAGCTGTCATCATTTACGCTGTCCTTGCCGACAGGTGAATTGATGATAAGATCTATCTCTCCGTTCTCAATAGCATCCAGTACATTGGGTCTACCCTCGTAAAGCTTCTTGATAAGAGTAGCCTTTACTCCGGCCTCAGTAATGATCTCGTAGGTCTTTCCGGTAGCAAGGATATTAAATCCGTCTTCCGCAAACTGCTTTGCAACCTTTGCGACCTCTGCCTTGTCCTTTCTGTTTACGGAGATAAGTACGGTTCCTTCCATAGGAAGAGGTGACTGAACGGCCTCCTGTGCCTTTACAAAAGCCTCTCCGTATGAGGGTGAAAGCCCAAGTACCTCACCTGTCGATCTCATCTCGGGTCCTAAGATAGGGTCAACCTCCTGGAACATATTGAAGGGGAATGCAGCTTCCTTTACGCCGTAGTAAGGGATCTTCTTCTCCTTAAGTCCGGGAACGGGTGAAGGCTTTCCGGTAAGCTCCGATGTAATGATCTCTGTAGCAAGAGGAACCATTCTTATATCGCAAACCTTAGATACAAGAGGAACAGTTCTTGATGCTCTGGGGTTAGCCTCGAGAACAAATACCTTTCCGTTCTCGATAGCATACTGCATATTCATAAGACCTCTTACATGCATCTCCTCAGCGATCTTTCTTGTGTATTCCTTGATAGTCTTAACGTTCTCTTCCGGAATATGAGCCGAAGGGATGATGCAAGCCGAGTCTCCGGAGTGTACACCCGCAAGCTCGATATGCTCCATAACCGCGGGTACGAAAGCATGTGTTCCGTCGCAGATCGCGTCGGACTCACACTCCATAGCATGGTTAAGGAATCTGTCGATAAGAATGGGTCTGTCGGGTGTAACACCTACTGCGGCGCGCATATAATCCGCCATAGCTTCGTCATCATATACGACCTCCATTCCTCTTCCGCCAAGTACGTAAGAAGGACGTACCATAACGGGATAGCCGATCTTATTGGCGATAGCAACAGCCTCTTCAACCGTAGTAGCCATTCCTGATTCGGGCATAGGGATTCCGAGCTTGTCCATAAGGGCTCTGAACTGGTCTCTGTCCTCTGCAAGGTCAATTACCTCGGGAGAGGTTCCAAGGATCTTTACGCCGTTTTTCTTAAGCTCAGCCGCAAGATTAAGAGGAGTCTGTCCTCCGAACTGTGCGATAACTCCGAGAGGCTTTTCCTTCTCGTAGATTGAGAGAACGTCCTCAAGTGTAAGGGGCTCGAAGTAGAGCTTATCGGAGGTATCGTAGTCTGTAGAAACAGTCTCGGGGTTGCAGTTTACGATTATAGTCTCAAATCCAAGCTTCTTAAGAGCCATAGCCGCATGTACACAGCAATAGTCAAACTCGATACCCTGTCCGATACGGTTGGGTCCGCCGCCGAGGATCATGATCTTTTTGTTCTCGGATACGGGATCCTTATCCTCCGAATTGTATGTTGAATAGTAGTAAGCGCTGTCCTTTGTTCCGCTGACGTGAACGCCCTCCCAGCACTCGGTAACGCCGATAGCCTTGCGGCGGTTTCTGATATCCTCCTCGGAGATCTCAAGGAGCTTACTTAAGTACTTATCTGAGAAGCCGTCCTTTTTAGCCTTTGTAAGAGCCTCATCTGAAAGCATATTGCCCTTATTCTTAAGGATCTCCTCCTCTTCCTCTACAAGCTCTCTCATCTGGTCAAGGAAGTAATGCTTAACCTTTGTTATATCGAAGATTTCCTGCGAGGTAGCACCCTTTCTTAATGCCTCGTAGATAAGGAAATATCTCTCGCTTGAAGGAACCGATAGCTTATTAAGGAGCTGCTCCTTTGTAAGAGTGTCAAAGTTTTTAACATGTCCGAGACCGTATCTGCCGGTTTCAAGAGAACGGATTGCCTTCTGGAAAGCTTCCTTGAAGTTTTTACCGATACTCATAACCTCGCCGACGGCGCGCATCTGAGTTCCGAGCTTATCTTCAACGCCTTTGAATTTCTCGAAGGCCCATCTTGCAAACTTGATAACGACGTAATCACCATCGGGTACGTACTTGTCTAAGCTGCCGTACTTTCCGCAGGGGATGTCCTTAAGTGTAAGTCCGCAGGCAAGCATCGCCGAAACAAGTGCGATAGGGAATCCTGTTGCCTTTGAAGCAAGGGCAGAGGATCTTGAGGTACGGGGATTGATCTCGATTACGATGATCCTGTCGGATACGGGATCGTGCGCAAACTGTACATTGGTACCGCCGATCACCTGAACCTTATCAACGATCTTGTAAGCCTGCTCCTGAAGCCTATCCTGGCACTCCTTCGAGATGGTAAGCATAGGCGCTGCGCAGAAAGAGTCTCCGGTATGAACTCCGAGAGGATCGATGTTCTCGATGAAGCAGACGGTGATCATATTGCCTTCGCTGTCTCTTACTACTTCGAGCTCGAGCTCTTCCCATCCGAGGATGGACTCCTCGACAAGAACCTGGCCCACAAGGGAAGCCTGAAGACCTCTTGCGCAGACGGTCTTTAATTCCTCTTTGTTGTATACAAGGCCGCCGCCGGCTCCGCCCATTGTGTATGCGGGACGAAGTACAACGGGGTATCCGAGTTTATCTGCGATTGCAAGGGCTTCATCCACCGAGTAAGCAACTTCGGAGCGGGCCATCTCGATTCCGAGACTGTCCATAGTCTTCTTAAACTCGATACGGTCCTCGCCGCGCTCAATGGCATCAACCTGAACGCCTATAACCTTAACATTGTACTTGTCAAGTATTCCTGCTTTGTTGAGCTCTGCACAGAGGTTAAGTCCGGACTGTCCTCCCAGATTGGGAAGCAGGGCATCGGGGCGCTCCTTGGCGATGATCTGTTCAAGCCTCTTTACGTTGAGAGGCTCGATATATGTAACATCAGCAGTCTCAGGGTCAGTCATAATAGTTGCGGGGTTTGAGTTAACAAGTACGATCTCGTAGCCGAGCTTCTTTAAAGCCTTGCAGGCCTGAGTGCCTGAATAGTCGAACTCGCAGGCCTGTCCGATGACGATAGGGCCGGATCCGATAATAAGCACTTTGTTGATGTCTTCACGTTTAGGCATAAATATATCCTTCCTTTTTATGTTTTAAAAAAGCGCATCGCTTTGCGATTTCGCGTCCTTGCGGAGCGTGCTTTGCTTAGCAAAAAAACTCACCGCTTTTTTGCTAAGCAAAACAATATCTCAGTCGCAAGCAACTGAGATATTGAAATCGCCTTTATTACTCCTCTTCGGGAGCTTTCTTTAAGATCAGATTGGTAAGAATACCAAGGATAAGAGCACAAGCAACTTCGGTAATTGTAACGGAACCGAAGTGAAGTGTAAGTCCGCCGATACCGGCGATAAGGATTACGGATACAACGAAGAGATTCTTGTTCTTGTTGAGGTTAACATTCTGGATCATCTTAAGACCGCTTACTGCGATAAATCCGTAAAGAGCCATACATACGCCACCCATTACACAGCTGGGAATTGAATTAACAAATGCGATGAAGGGAGAGATAAAGGAAATGATTATCGCTCCGCAAGCTGCGGTGATGATGGTGTAAACAGAAGCGTTCTTTGTAATGGCAACACATCCGATTGACTCACCGTATGTGGTGTTGGGACATCCGCCGAAGAAAGCACCAACCATAGATCCGACACCGTCTCCGAGAAGAGTTCTGTGAAGACCGGGATCCTTTAAAAGATCCTTCTCGATGATGGTTGAAATGTTCTTGTGGTCAGCGATATGCTCGGCAAATACAACGAATGCAACAGGGACATAAGCTGCTGCGATGGTTCCGATATAGGATGCGTTAAGCTCTCCGAATCCTGCATGAAGAAAGGTAAAATCGGGAACTGCAAGGAAGGTCTTGATGCTTACACCGCCGTCAACAAGATTCTTGAAAGAATCAAAGGAAAGGATCTTGATGGCATCGATGCCTGCTGCATTTCCGATAAGAGTAAGGCAAAGAGCACATGCATATCCGGCGAGGATACCGAAGATGAAAGGAATAAGCTTTGCGGTCTTCTTTCCGTAGGTTGAGCAAAGCATTGTAACAGCTAAAGTAACAAGTCCGACGCAAAGAGCAGCGATAGGGCTGGCAACTGCAGCGCCTTCGGCATTCTTAACTCCACCGGTAAGGATATCTCCTACAGCGTTTCCCGCAAGGGAAAGTCCGATGATGGCAACGGTAGGTCCGATAACAACTGCGGGCATAAGCTTGTTGATCCAATCAACACCTACAAGCTTAACGATAAGAGCGATAACTACATATACAAGTCCGGCAAAAACGGCACCAATGATAAGTCCTACATATCCGAGGCTCATTGAAACGCCGCCGGCAAAAGCCGCTGCCATAGAACCTAAAAATGCGAAAGATGAACCGAGGAACACAGGGCTCTTTCTCTTAGTAAAGAGAACATAAATAAGGGTTCCTACGCCGGCACCGAAAAGAGCTGCCGCGGGGCTCATGTTATTGCCGATGATAATGGGAACAACAAGAGTAGCTGTCATGATAGCAAGAAGCTGCTGAATTGCGAAGACGACGAGAGGTCCGAATTTAACCTTGTCATCTACGTTGTAAATGAGTTTCATAGATTTCTCCTC
>Ga0256405_10003850_pt1 | contig 29932 bp, 20 predicted proteins | sample RumenRJG_02DNA_FD_189096 | JGI IMG/M metagenome (GOLD analysis project Ga0256405, IMG submission 189096) | Bovine rumen microbial communities from Lethbridge, Alberta, Canada - RJG_02 | ecosystem: Host-associated > Mammals > Digestive system > Stomach > Rumen | place: Canada: Alberta...
TCCGCCGCCGGCGGCCACCCCCATGGGGGTGGTGTGGATTGTCTTTCTTCTTCGTTGAACCCCATGGCCTTCCTCTCTTCTTTGCTGACCCGTTAGATATTACCATTTGGGTACAACAATCTCTGTCGCCAGGCACTTGCGCACTAATGCAATTTTTTGATACAATACCCGTGATCTCAACTGAAAGGCGGGGATCCTCTTGAAGCGGGGAATATGTCCCCGTGTTAGCGGCGGGAAGAGATTCTCGTCGCTTTCGCTTTTGTAGGAGTTCAAACATGCATGAAGGAAAGATTCTAAGTGTATTTGTGGACGAGTCTGGGCGCTTTCAGTATCCAGACAAAGATTCCCGCTTCTATATTGTGGGCATGGTATTCCACGATCAAAGTATGGAGATTTCCCGTGCCGTAGAGGAATTCAAACGCAGTTTGCTGTCTCTTGGCCTTGATTCGGAGGCGTTTGTTTTTCATGCGGGGCCGCTTATCCGCAGGGAGAAGGGGTATGAGTTCTTCTCCAGACATCATCGCGGCAGGGTATATAACCGCATGATGACATTTGCCAGACGCATTGACTTCAAATGGCACTGTCTTTGGGTTGACAAGAAGTACATCAACTCGTCTCTTCAGATTCTCTCGAAGCTGCAGGATCAGTTGAATTTGTTCATGAATACGCATAAGCACTTTCTTGATGAAGTCGATAAGGTCAAGGTGTATTATGATTGCGGTCAGTCGCCAATCACGAATCTACTTCAGAAGTCGTTCCGAAACATTGGAGAAAAAGTAGAGTTCGCGTCAGGCGTTCAGCCGCGTCGCTACATGTTGTTCCAGTTGGCCGACTTGATTTGCACGCTGAATCTGGTTTCGCTCAAACTCAAGTTCGGGGAACGTCTAACAGATAGTGAATACAAGTTCTTTGGCGGACCGTCTGCCTTTAGGCGTTCTGAGGCCAAGTTTCTTGCAGCACACGCGCTTCGGTAATTGGTGAATATTTTCACGCGTCTACATTTCCACATTCCCTCGGCCTTGGCTCGTCCATCAACTGCCTCGGCCGTCGCGTCACTTCCTACACCACCCGCGACGCGAAGGAGATTGCGAAGTTGCTGGCTATGGTTCCATGAGCGCTGCATAGTGAATTGCGCGACAATCGCGTTTCGGGTGTGACTACCCGCTTTGTCTCGCCCACTGTTCGTATTCTCCGCTTGGATGTGATGACGACGAAGGGTTGCAGTGGTATTCTACTATGGCAATCAGGTGTGAGCCTTTTGGCTATCTGCCAAATGTTCCGGCTACGAAGTCAATGTGGACGCTACGAGAAATGAAGGGCGAACGAAGACGCGCGAAGGGCTACATGCGCGAAAGCGGCATCAGCGCGTCGCGCTCGGAGCGGGCGATGTGCGTCTTGAGCCAGTAGACCGCCGCTGCGGCGTCGCCTGCGCGGCAGGCCTTGAGTATCTCGCAGTGATAGCGCCACGCGAGGGAGACGTGCAGAAGGGTGCGCTGGTGTGAGTGCGTGCCGAAGAACTGGTTTCGGCGATAGGTGTTGGCGATAATCTTTTCGGCGAGGGCGTTCCCGGACGCACGCAGGAGGAGAAGGTGGAAGGATACGTCTTCGGAGAGGAAGTCTGCCTCGGGCTTGCCTGTCATGATCGGCATCTTTGCCCGCCTCATCGCGATAATCGCCTTGTGCATCCTCTCGCAGTTGCCCGCAAGTTTTGCAAGGTCCGGTTTTGTAAGACGCGGCACGGCTCGCTCAAGCATTGCCGATTCGATTGCCGTTCGGATGTCGTAGGCGTCGCAGATGTCTTTTGCTCCAAAGCCGCAGACATACGTCCCTGACTTGGGCACTTGGTTCAGCACGCCCTCTGCGATGAGCCGCCGCACGGCCTCGCGCATCGGCGTACGACTTACGCCGCAGGCGCTAGCTAAAGAGGGTTCGGAAAGCTTCTGCCCCGGCTTGAGCTCTCCGCGCGCCAGCAGCCCCGAGACGAATTCGTACGCCCGTTCGTCGAGCTTCTCTGTGTGCCTTCTTTTCTCCATGTTTGAATTATACCAAATTTTTTGAGATTCCGCCTTGACTTGTATACAAGAATATGAGATAATTCCCACCGTAAACTTGTATGCAAGATTGGACATCTGAGTGACACCATCAGTTCGAGAGACGGCAAGGAAGGCGATGCGGGCGCTGGCTGCGGTCGGTCCCGGCATCTTCGCCATCGGCTACACGATCGGCACGGGATCGGTGACGTCGATGGCTAAGGCCGGCGCTGACTACGGCCTCGGGCTCCTGTGGGTGCTCGCCCTGAGCTGCCTCTTTTCTGGCGTTCTGATGTCCGCCTACGGGAGATTCGCCGCAGCCACGGGAGAGACCGCGCTTCACGGAATGGTGCGCTTCATGCCGTTCGGGAAGGTCGTTGCGGCGCTTGTGTTTCTGGGCGTCGTCATGGGACAGTACACGTGCTTAGGCGGAATCATGATCCTGACGTCCGGTGCAATCAAGGAGGCGTTCGGACTTTCCTGCGGGGTGTTCCCCATAGCCTGCGCGATCATGGCCGCGATGTATGCGCTTCTCATGGTCGGACGCTACTCGTTCTTCGAGAAGGTTCTCGCGTTCTTCGTGTTTCTGATGGCGCTGACATTCATAGTCTCGGTCTTTGCGACGTGGCCCGACGCCGCGACGCTGAGGCGCGCAATCCGTCCGCTTGCGCCGTCGGACGGCGCGTCGCTCCTTATGCTCGCGGCATTTGTCGGCACGACTATGGCGGCGCCAACGTTCGTGACGCGTCCGCTGCTTGTTCGCGAGAAGGGATGGGGCACGGACGACATTAAGACAGAGCGCCGTGATTCAATCGTCTCGGCGTCGCTCATGTTCGTCGTTTCCGGCTCGGTCATGGCGGTTGCCGCGGGGGCGCTTTTCGCGCATGGAAGGGGTTTGGAGAAGATACTCGACATTGCCGCGACATTAGAGCCAGTCGCCGGACGCTTCGCCGTGTCGCTCTTCATGGTCGGCGTTCTCGCCGCGGGGCTTTCGTCCGTTTTCCCGATTATGATGGTCGCGCCGCTTCTGATCGGCGACTGGAAGGACGGGCGCATGGAGACGAACACGCCCCTCTTCCGCGTCATCTGCCTTGTCGCGGCGCTCTGGGGGCTTGTCGTTCCGCTCATAGGATCGAATCCTGTGACCGTGACTGTCGCCGTGCAGGTGTCGAACGTGTTCGTACTTCCCATTGCTGTCGCGGCGATAATGTTCCTCGTCAACCGCAGGTCCGTCATGGGCGAGCACCGCGCGGGCTGGCTCATGAACGTGCTGCTTTCCGCCGCGCTTGCGTTCTCGCTGGCGGTTGCGGCGACTGGGGTGATGGCATTGAGGAGATTTGCGCAGTCATGACTTCCGATATCGAGAGCGTCGTCCGCGAGCGGAAGATCATAGCGATCATCCGCGGCTTCGCGCCGGATACATGCCTCCGGCTTGCGGAGGCGTATGCCGCAGGTGGAATCGCCCTCGTGGAGGTTACCTTCAACCAGAGGGAGCCGGAGACATGGAAGGACACTGCCCGCGCGATACGCGCGATCCGCGAGCGTTTTACGCCGTTCGTCCGCGTCGGCGCGGGGACTGTCCTCACGGAAGAACAGCTCTCGATGTGCGAGGACGCAGGCGGGGAGTATATGATCACGCCGAACGTAAACGTCCCGCTGATCCGCGAATGCGTGCGCCGTGGCCTTGTCGCGATGCCTGGCGCGCTCACGCCCACAGACGCCGTGGCGGCGCATGAAGCCGGCGCGAAGTTCGTAAAGATATTCCCCGCTGGCACGTTTGGCGCGGGATATGTGAAGGCCCTTGTCGCGCCGCTTTCGCATATCCCGTTCCTTGCCGTCGGCGGCATAAGCCCCGACAACGTGGCGGACTTCATGAGGGCCGGGTGCATCGGCGCGGGAGTGGGCGGGAACCTGACGAACAGGGAGTGGATCGCCGCCGGAAAATGGGGCAAGATCGAAAATGCCGCGCGACAACTTGTGGAAAGGGCGAAGCTATGAAAATCGTAACATTTGGCGAGATATTGATGCGGCTGAACCCGGAAGGGTATCAGCGTTTCGTCCAGGCCGAGAAGTTCGAGGCGAGCTATGCGGGAGGGGAGGCGAACGTCGCGGTGTCGCTCGCGAATTACGGCATTGACGCTTCCTTCGTGACGAAGCTTCCCGCGAATCCGCTCGGCGAGGCGGCGCGGAATGCCGTAAGGCGCTTCGGCGTGGAAACGTCGGACATCGTCTGGGGCGGGCCTCGCCTCGGGCTGTACTTCGTCGAGAAGGGCGCGTCGCAGCGTCCGTCGAAGGTCGTATACGACCGCGCAGGTTCCTCCATCGCGCTCGCCAGGCGCGCTGACTTCGACTGGTCGAGGATTCTCAAAGGCGCGAAGTGGTTCCACTTCACCGGCATTACGCCCGCGCTCGGCGGAGAGCTTCCCGCGATCTGTCTTGATGCGCTCAAATACTGCAAGGCGCACAAGATAACCGTTTCGTGCGATCTTAACTACCGCGGCAAACTCTGGACGAAGGCAGAAGCCGGAAAATGCATGGCGAAGCTCGTTCCGTTCGTCGATATTCTCATCGCGAACGAGGCGGACGCGGCGGATGTCTTCGGCATCACGGCGAAGGGAACGGACGTCGATTCGGGGAATCTGGACAAGGCGGGATATGTTTCGGTTGCCGAACAGCTCGTTGGTCGTTTCGGAGTCAAGAAGGTCGCCATAACCTTGAGGACGTCGATTTCGGCGTCGCGCAACCTCTGGGCCGGCATGCTCTACGACGCGAAGCCGGGGAAGGCCTTCTTCTCGCCGGATTACGACATCAGCATCGTCGACCGCGTTGGTGGAGGGGACTCGTTCGGCGGCGGACTCATCTACGCGCTCGCGACGGGAATGGGAAGGGCGCGCTCTGTCGCGACCTTGGATCAGTCTGCGATCGACTTTGCCGTTGCGGCGAGTTGCCTGAAGCACACAATCGAACACGACTTCAACCTCGTCTCCGCTGCCGAGGTTGAGTCTCTCGCCGCAGGCAACGGTTCTGGGAGGGTTCAGCGATGAAGCGCGTACCGCATGTTGTGTGCTGTGTATTGTATGCAGGAGTCGTTTTCGGGGCTGGGCCGATTGTGCAATCAGCCAGTCCGCGTCTTAGCGACGTGAGACTGGATGGCCCTGTGTCTGAAAAGATGGCCGCCTTGATCAAGGAGCGCGTGACTGGGAATGACGCCCGTGGAAAGATATACGACGAGGCTGTCAATGCTTTTCGCACGCACTACGACGACAATCATGGGAATCTTGGCTGGAATGGAAAGAACGGACCTCCTGAGGGGCTATGGCAGGGAGAGTACTGGGGCAAGACGATGCTTTCCGCTGCTCTCGTATGCGACATGATGGGGGATGACACTCTTAAACGGGACATCAAGGCCCGGGCCGAGGCGTTTGTCGCCGAGTTCCAGAAGCCCGACGGCTATCTTTCGTCTTACGCCGACGGTGACTTCGTGGGCGGACCGCAGACGAACGGATTCGAGGTCTTCTGCTGGAATGTCTGGGGACAAAAGTATACTATGTGGGCGCTTCTTGAGCTTTCGCGGGTGACGGGTTCACCCAAGCTCCTTGATGCTGCACGGAAGATGGCGGACAATCTCATCGCGCGTCTGGATCGCCTCGGGATCGGTATAGAGAAGACTGGCTACTTTGTTGGCCTACCGTCAATGAGCATAATGAAGCCGATGATGATGCTGCATGAAATGACCGGCGACATACGCTATCTTGACTTTGTGAGGGGAATCGTCGGCACCCTCGACCGCGCTGACGGTTCGGCGCCGAATCTGATAGCGAACGCTTTTTCGAGAGTGCCATTCCATACATGGTATGCGCGTCCGGAACGCTGGGCGAAGGCATACGAGACGATGAGCTGTCTGGAGGGGCTTGTGGCCTATTCCGTCCATGAACAGGACGACCGCGTTCTCGATGCAGTGCGCAGAATCGTCTCAGGCTTGGAGCAGAACGAACTCAACGCCGTTGGCGGCGTCGGGTTCTTCGATCACTTCACGAACGCCTCGTCGTGTCCCAATGCGACGACCGAACCCTGCGACGTGATTCATTGGATACGCGTCAACCGCGAGCTGTTTCTGGCAACTGACGATGTGCATTATCTCGACAACCTGGAATTCGCCTTCTACAATGCTTTTCTGGCAGGGGTTTACCGCGACGGGAAATGGGGTGCGCACTCCGTGCGGTCGCACGGCACGCGGCATCGCACGGCCCCGCACCAGGTGGATATGAAGTACCACCAGTGCTGCATCGACAACATGCCCCGGACGTTCGTGGACTTCGCCTCTACCCTTGCCACGCGTGCGCCGGACGGGGCGCTGAGCATCAATCTCTATTCTCCGGGACGTGTGCTCATTGGTGGCGACGAGGTTGTGATCGTCGGCGGATATCCAGTGGACAATTTCGTTCAGGTGAACGTGGCGAAGTCCAAGCCGGGCAAGATGCGATTTCGTCTGCCGACATGGTTCGATTCGGTCAAGGTGGACGGTCGCGTCACAGCGGGGGCGTGGCATGAGATCGACGTTGGGGCCGGGAACCTGGTCTTCAAGTTGGAATTTGTCCGCACGCCAAGGTTCGTCGCGCCAACTGCGCCTTCGGGGGCAGATGCAAGGGCGGTTGCCTTCGAGTGCACTCACGAGAATCCAGAAATGAAGGGGCTCGCCCGCGCCGACCCAGCCTTGCGTCTTGTCTTCGGACCGCTTCTGCTCGCGAAGTCGAAGCGTCTCGGCGATTCGGCGGCAACGGTGTTCGCCACTCAGTCAAGTGGGAATCGACTCTGCGAATGTTCGCTTGAGCCTGAAAATGCGGAAGGCGTGTGGGGAGTTTGGAAGGCGCACATCCGAAATGGGAACAACACCGTATCCGTGCGCGTGTGTGACTTTGCGTCTGCCGCCGATTCCGATGATCCCGCGAATGCATTTTCTATCTGGTTCTAAACGAGGAAGAACATGATGTTGACAAACAATAACATTCTATCGTTCATACGGCTTGTACTCTTGGTCGCTCCTACCGGCATTGAAGCCCTTGCCGCCACGCGGGTCGGCGATGACGCGGTAGGTGAGGTCCTATTCCACGTGTCCCAATTCGGAGACGACGATGCCGACGGCCTGACGCCCGAATCCTCGTTCCGGACACTCGAGCGAGCCAGGGACCAGATACGGACGATACATCGCGGCGAACCTGGCAGAAGATGTCGGGTGAAAATCGCTCCTGGCAGGCATTCCCGCAGGATGCCGTTTATTTTGACGGGCGAGGATTCAGACACGGTTTATGAGAGCGCGGGCGATTTCAAGCCTGTCATTTCGGGAACGTGGGTGCTCGAAAACGGTGTGGAGGATCACGACGCCCAAGGGCTTAGAGTGTGGCGGTTTGACGTGCCCGGCGCTGCTGAGGGTAAAGTGTGGTTCAATCAGCTGTGGGTGAACGGTCGCCGCGCAGCCGTCGCACGCTGGCCTAAGGCACAGAAGGATTGGAAGTACGCAACGAAACGTACCGATTTCTTGCATCCGTCTGACGTCTCGCAGACTGTTGCCACGAACGCCGTGACAAAGGCCGTGACTGTTTGCCAGCGGCTCTTTGCAAACCCCGGCGATCTGGACGTCCTCAAGGGCATCGATGCCAGGGATATCAAGGACGTCTCGCTGGTTGTTTGCCACAACTGGGATGTCACACGCAGAATTGTATTGGACTTCGATGCCGAGAAGGGGTTGATAGAGACACGTGGCGCGCCATTCAACCACTGGAACCCGTGGCAGAAGAAGTCGATATACTACCTTGAGAACGTGCCGGGCGCCTGCACGGAACCAGGCGACTGGTTCTTCGAAAGCCGAAGCGGTCGGCTCGTCTACCGTCCGCTACCCAGAGAGGAGCTTGGCTCCGCGCGCGTGGAGATCCCTCGTACGGGCTTGACGCACCTCGTCGAGATGACCGGCTCGGCGCGGATCGCGTTCCGTGGAATCGTGTTCGAGGGTACGGACGTGATGCGCGACCGCAAGTCGATGACGCGGGGAAACTTGATGGAGGCGCTCGGCGGCGCGGCATGGGATGCGCCAGGGCCCGTGCAGTACGATCCCATACAGGCGGCGGCATATGCCGGAGCGATGGTTTGCGGGGACAGGCTGGACGGCGTAGCCTTCGAACGTTGCGTCTTCCGCCACACGGGAGACTACGCCCTCTGGCTCCGTAACCGCTGCAAGGACTGTCGCGTAGAGCGCTGCCACGTGTACGACACCGGCGCAGGAGGGCTGAGGATGGGCGACTCCGACAAGAAGAATCCTTCGCGCGGACTTCTTGTGAGGAACTGCCTCGTCGAGGATTGCGGACTCGTGAACCCGTGCGGCGTGGGGCTTTGGATCGGCGAGCCGCAGTATTCCCGTTTCCTTCACAACCACATCCGCCGGACGCGCTACTCCGGCATCTCGATGGGATGGAACTGGACGTACGACGGAGTGGGCGTCGGGAACGAGCTGGCGTTCAACCTTGTGGAGGACGTGGGGCTGGGCGGCCTTACGGACGAGGCCGCCGTGTATCTGCTGGGACGCCAGGACGGCACGACGATCCACGACAACGTCCTCCGGCGCATCGACGGCTACACCTTCTGCCGCTGGGCTCTCTATTTCGACCAGGGCACAACCGGCGTCACCGCCTACAATAACCTCTGCTACGACGCGATAGACGGCGGTTTCGTGTTCCACTACGGACGCGACAACGTCGTGTCGAACAACATCTTCGCCACCGGCCGTGCAAACCACATGGTCAATGTGGGGAAGGCCGAACCGTTCAAGATGCTCGAATTCACGCGCAACATCGTGTGGTGGGACGCGAACGACGAATACTGGGACGTCCGGGACAAGACCGTCGCCTATCGCGATTACGGACGCGACCGCAAGCCTGGGACTATGTTGTTCTCGAGCAACATCTGGTGGTGCGCCAACGGAGAGGTCAAGTTCCGCGCAGGCACCTTCACCGACAAGGGCAAGCAGATCGACGGACTGCTCTCGTTCGACGAGTGGCGAAAGGCGCCGTTCCAGGCGCCGGACAACGACGACGGATCGGTCGTGGCCGATCCTCAGTTCGCCGATCCGCACGGCGGGGACTTCAGCATCCGGAACAAGGCGCTCGTTGACCGAATCGGTTTCCGTCCGTGGGACTGGCGCAAGGCAGGCATTGAAGACGAGAAGAAAGATGCCGCGCCGACCGTCGTCCAGCCGTTCCTCGCGCAGACAGGCGGACGTCCGCCGTGCGTCGTAAACGGCGACAACGACCACTACTTCAAGGCATGGTGCATGAGGGACTTCGTCACGCTCGACGAGCGCGTCTCGTCCGAGGCCGGGGCGAGGAAGTACATTGACGCCATCGCGGCAGGAGGGCGCGTCACGCACCTCTTCGCCTGCGCCGTGGGCCAGCGCGCCGACTACGACGCCAAGGCGTGCGACCCCATCTGGCTTGCCATCGACGAGGCCAAGGCCCGCGGCGAGGAGCCGGACGAGTGGCCATTGAACGCGAAGCGCATGCACGACGCCGGCTTCGACTGCTTCAAGGTGTGGTGCGAATATGGACGCAGCAAGGGAATCTCGGTATGGATCTCGCAACGCATGAACGACGTGCATGGCGTGGAAAAGCCGTGGAACATCCGCACGAACAGATTCTGGTACGAGCATCCGGAGCTGCACCGGTGCCCGGAACATGACCGCCTGAAGGACGGCGGGAAATACAACAACCTGCACGCGCTTGACTACTCGAAGCCCGCCGTGCAGGAGTTCGAGTTCGGAATCTTCAAGGAGCTTGTGGACCGCTACGACGCCGAGGGCTTCGAACTCGACTTCATGCGGTTCTGGGAGAATCTGACTCCCGGCAAGGAGCGCGAGCAGGCGCCGATCCTCACGGCGTTCATCAAGCGCTGCCGCGACTATGCGAACTCCGTCGCCGTCCGGCGCGGACATCCCATTCTGCTCTCCGCGCGCATCCCCTCGAGCTACGCCGCCGCGGTCGCGTTCGGCTTCGACCCAGTGGAATGGGCGCGGCAGGGCCTTGTGGACATGATCGCCGTCGCGAACTTCTGGATCGCCGCCGACTACGACTTCGATTTCCCGGGGTGGAAGGCAAGGATCGCCGAGGCCAATCCCGCCGTCACCGTCCTCCCCAGCGTGTGCCCCGGCCTGAGCTGCGGCGAACGGGCTCCGTGCACCGCCGACCTTCCGGCGGTGCGCGGCTGGGCCGACAACGCCCTGGCGGCGGGCGCGGACGGGCTATACATCTTCAACGCGGCCTACATGTCGACCGCCGCCCAGCGCGCGCTGTACGGCGACGGATTCTCGGCCGAGGCCATCCGCGCCGCCGAGCGCCGCCATCTGCCGTCCTTCCACGACTGCACCCCCAAGGGCGGCGACACCGGGGCCCAGCTTCCGGTCCTCTGCAAGACAGGAGGGGACGTGGAGATTGTCGTCGGACATGCGGACGGACGCCCCGCCGAGGTCGTGGTGGCGCTGAATGCAGACGTGGATGCTCCGCCAATCACGCTCAACGGCGCGAAGCCGTGCGGTCCCGCAGTGCGCGAAAACGGCCTCTCGAACCCCTGGTGGCGTCCGAAGGCCGCCTGGCGGATTCCGTTTGCGGCGGGCGCCGCGGCGGACGGGCGCAACGTCGTCTCGATTGCTCCGGTCAAGGGGGTGCCATGGTGTATCACGTGGTGCGAAATATTTTTGAAAGGAAAATAGCAAAATGAAAAAGAAAGCAATGACCATCAACGGGAATCCCCGCTGCGTAGGCGGCACAATGAAGCATGGCCTCCTGCTGTCGGCCGCTGTCGCCGCGTCGAGTGCACTCGCCCTCGACTTTGCCAACAGCGACGGCACTGGGCTTCTTTCCAACAAGGCGAACTGGGGCGGCACATTGCCTAACTCATCGACCGCCGCAACCGTTGCCGTGCCAGGCACGTTCTCCACGGCGGCCGGCATCACGACGGGGAATGCGACGCTCAAGGGCGACGGACTCACCCTGTCGCTTGGCGTCTATTCGTGGGCGGCTAATGGTTATCTTTACTGCGAACAAGCAGGTTCGCGGGTGGTCCTGAATGGTGGAACCTACACCGCAACAGGCGACATGCGCGTCGACAACGGCGGAGCGGGCAACGTGCATCTTGTCCTTACCAACGGTGCGTCGATTGTGAGCGATGGTCGTTTCAACTGCGGTTGGGGTAATGGAGGTGGATCTTCGCTCACGGTAACAGGCGAAGGTTCGTCTCTCGTCGCGAACTCTACCATGGCGGGTTATCTTGGCAATACAAGCGCGAATCACTTGATCCATGTTGCCGACCATGGAAACTTCGCGACTTACGCCAATCGCTTCAACATCGGGCAGGGCGGCGGCAGTGTCGCCTGCACGAATAATGAGATGCTTGTCGAGACTAGGGGCACGGCTACATTCCACAAAGGTTTGAACATCGGACATGCAAATTCGACTACGCTTACCGGGATGCAGGCGGGGAATAACAAGCTGATAATCCGCTCCGGCGGCAAGGTAGAGTCGGGTTCGGGCATAAACATGGGTTCGAAGTGGCATTCGCCGTCCAACCTGGTGGAGGTGACGGACGGCGGTAGTCTTGTAGTGGATGGTGCGGACTGCAACGTTGGCGGCGGTGGTGGCGACTCTTCGACTCGGAGCGGAAGTTCGTGGAACAGCCTTCGCGTCGTTGGAGGGTCTTATTCACAGTTGTCTGGAACTTGCATCATAGGCAACATGAACGGCCAGGGATATTCGTCCGACTATAATTCCTTCTTTGCCGGAACAAACGCATCGTTGGTCGTGACCAATATGTACGTTGGCAACTATGGTGCCTGCAACGAGGCCGTGTTTGACGGCGTCACCAACGGCATGACGATGGGTAAATTGTATCTGGGCGCAGAATCGGGGGCGTCGAACAACGTGTTCCGCGCATCTAACGTGCATTCCATGTCCATCGACGACCTGAGAGTAGGATGGCGCGGCAATTCGAATTTCCTTGAGATGTCCGATGTGACGAACTTGACGATAGACACGCTTCGGGTGGGACTGGACAGCTGGAGCAACCGCGCGGAGATAGTCGGCAGAGATGCGTTGTCTATCGCGCACATCAACATGGGCGGCTATGCATCGGGCGACAACTACGCACTCATCGACGCGGGGACGTCGGGCGCGGCGCTCGATTTCTCCATTTTGAGCCATGGCACGGGATTCGGCAACGAGATCGAGCTGCGCAACTTCACGGCGAATTGCGCCGTGAACGGTTTCTATTGGGGCGCAGGTGTGACGAATGCGACTTTGCGCGTGGGGCCTGGATGCGTGTTCAACACCACGGCAGGTGGCGGGAAGGACCTGAGGCTTTCGTTCGAGGGGCCTGGATGCCGTCTTGTGGTTGACGGCGCTGACTGGACGCATGGGACGAACGGCGACGCCAACGACGGCTATATGAACGTGGGGCACTACAAAACCGACAATCATCTTGAAGTCATCAATGGCGGCAAGCTGATCATCAAGGCGAGCACTTTAGGCTTTGGCACGATGGATGACTCGTCGATCACAGTTGGCGACAGAGCCGAGATGGAGATGTACCGCATCCGCGAATACGGATCCAACAACCGCATCACGATCTCCAACGGGACAATCAGGATAACGAAAGAGTGCAGCCTTCCGGCCACCAATGACGACACGACGATCACCACCAACAACGTGGTGGAGTTCCTTGGAGATGCCCCGCGCATGATAGGATATGGTTGCGCCCTCAATTTCAGCTCGCGCGACGTCGACGGCAAGAGCCTGGTGAAGAACAGCTACATCCATTTCGTTGTGCCGAAGGACGGCTATTCGGAGACGACTCCTCCGCTGGAGACGACGGACGGCAAGAACATCGTCATCCAGTCGGGGAACTTCATCACGCTCGGCGACTCGAAGTTCACGAGGCTCGGCGGCAAGACTCTTCTCATGCGTGCGAGCGGAACGATCAGCGTCTCGAATCTTGCGGAGCTGGGATCGAAGTTGCCGGAACACGCTGTTTTGACGCTTAGTGCTGACAACAAGGAGCTTTGGCTGAGGATGCCATATCGCCGCGCTCTGTGCATCATATTCAGGTGACACCCATGTTCGACTTCATGGACAACTGAAGAAGAAAGGTTGATATCAATGATCTGCAAGAACATTGTTCTCCATATGGTGTTCTGTTGCATGGCAGCAGTTGCCGCCGGACCGTCATCGGACGGACGCCAGCGCGCAACCGCCATGGCGGAACCTTATCCAGTCTCAACCAATGTGCGCGGACACGAGAACGTCGAGTGGTCCACGGCATACGCCTTCGGGCTTGCCGATTCGACAAGGGATCTGCCGCGCGTGCTGCTCGTGGGCGACTCCATCTGCGGCGGATACCAGAGTGGAGTGCGAGAGCTCCTGAAGGGGAAGATGAACGTCTCGTACTGGATTTCCAGCTACTGCGTTACAAGCGCGGCGTATCTGCCCTTGCTGTCGGTGTATCTTGACGAGGCTAAATACGACGTCGTCCACTTCAACAACGGGCTGCATTCGCTCGGCACACCGACGGAGGCATACGCGAAGGGGCTGAAGGCGGCCCTGGAGCTGATCCGCCGCAGGCAGCCGCAGGCGAAGATCGTCTGGTGTACGTCTACTCCGCTGAAGGACGCCGACAAGACGGCGAAGTGCCGCGAGCTGAACGTCGCCGGCGCGAAAGTCGTTTCGGAACTCGGCGGAATCGCGACGGACGATCTTTTCTCGCTTCTCGATCCACTGGACCGGGAAAAGAACTGGCGCGACGTGTGCCACCACAGGGAAGAGACCATCAAGTTCGAGTCAAGGCAGGTCGCAGACTCCGTTCTTGAAGCGCTTCAAGGCACTGGTGGGCAAAAGTGAGAACACGGTCCGAAACAAAATGCGTTAAAGGATCGCTTTGAGATCCCAACACATTGCAAAGTCGGGTGTCAGGGAAGGAGACAGGCATTCATGGCTGAGGGAAAATTAATCGCGATGGCAATGGCGTTCGCCGCGCTTGCGGCGGCGAGCGCCTCTGACGTGCGGCTCGAAGACCTTGACGAGCACTGGTTCAATGAAACCAAGCACGGATTCCGCACGTGGGCGAAGAAGTGCGCGAAGGGGACTCCTCTCAAAGTCGGCGGCATTGTCCATGAAAACGGAATCGGCCTTGAGGCGGGGGGCAGGCCTGTGTGGTGCGAGTTCTTCCCGAACGGTAAGGCAAGGAGCTTCGATGTCTCGTTTGGCCTTGACGCGCTGTCCGACGCGAAAGCCAAGGCGGTTCTCAACGTTTACGGCGACGAACGTCTTCTGGCGACCTCTGGGGAGGTCTCACAAGGTGAGGCGGCCAGGGAGATGAAAGTGGACCTTGCGGACGTCAAGGTGGTCAAGATCGAGTTGACGGACGGAGGCTCGAGGTCGGGGGCCGCATACGCGGATCTCTGCGAGGCCAAGTTCGTGATGGAGGACGGCGCGACGCTCCTGGACGATCCGTCGAGCCTGTCGCCGCAGCTTGGCGTTCTCACGCCGAAGGCGGACGGCGCGCCACGAATCAACGGACCGGCTCTCTACGGCGCGCGGCCTGGCAAGGTGCTCCTGTACCGTGTGCCGGCAAGCGGCGACAAGCCCCTTGACGTGACGGTCGCGGGCATGCCTGACGGCACGTATTTCGACAAGGCGACTTCGACGATGCGCGGCACGACGCCGATGAAGAGGGGCGAATACCCGATTGTCATCACGGCGCAGAACGCAAAGGGTACGGCGACGAAGGAATTCAAGCTCGTGGTCGGCGACAAGATAGGACTCACGCCGCCTCTGGGCTGGAACAGCTGGAACGGCTTCGCGGCGAATGTATCGGACGAAAATGTCCGCGCACAGGCGGAGGCTATGTTCCGCCTCGGCCTCGTCGAGCACGGCTGGCAGTACCTCGTCATCGACGACTTCTGGGAACGGAATGCCGAGAAGGGCAAGAAGCCCGGCTACGAGCATCTTTCCGGCCCAGTGCGCGATTCGCACGGCAACATTCTGCCCAACTCGCGCTTCCCGGACATGAAGGCGCTTGCAGACCATGTCCATGCGCTTGGTCTCAAGATCGGGCTTTATTCCTCGCCGGGGCCGACAACCTGCGGAGGCTGCGAGGGCAGCTGGAAACATGAGTGGCAGGACGCAAGGCAGTACGCCGAATGGGGCTTCGACTACCTTAAGTACGACTGGTGCTCGTTCGGCACTGTCATGTTCGGCAATGATTGCCATTCCTCGATGTGGCCTTGGTTCATGATGGGCAAGGCGCTCAGGGAGCAGAATCGAGACATCTACTATTCCCTTTCCGGTGGCTGGAGCAACAAACCCGCATACGGGGAACAAGTATATGCCAACTCCTGGCGCATCACGGGCGACGTTTTCAACAGCTGGATGCACATCCGCCGGTCGATCGTTGCCGAGCGGTATTACTGGCATTTCACCCGTCCTGGCGCGTGGTGCGACCCCGACATGCTCGTTGTCCAGACGGATGGGCCTAAGGTCGGACATCGCCTGACGCCGAACGAGCAGTATACGCATATCTCGATGTGGTGCCTTTTCTCGGCGCCGATGATGATCGGCAGCGATATGACGAGAATGAGCGATTTCACGTTGTCGCTTTTGACGAATGACGAAGTGCTCGACGTCAACCAGGACGCGCTCGGACTTTGCGCCGCGTGCGTGCAGAAACCGAACGGCGGGTTGGACGAGGTCTGGGCCAAGCCGATGGCGGACGGATCTGTGGCGGCTGGTATCTTGAACCTTTCGTATGCGCCGCGCAAGGTCAAGATGTGCTTCAGAAAGCTCGGCATGCGCGGCAGGTGGCGCGTCCGCGACCTGTGGCGGCAGAGGGACGAAGGCGTGTTCGAGGACTGCTACGAAGTCGAGGTCCCGGGCCATGCGACGCAGCTCGTGCGCATCTGGCCGGTGGACGGCGGCCATTTCGACAAGGACGTGCAGGACATCCGCGACTTCGCCTGGATGAACGAGATAGAGGAGGATCGCCCGCTCAAGCCGGCGGACTCCGGGTGCGGCGGATGCGAAGGCCGCAGGGCGATGGCGGAGCAGAATGGGCCCGCGACCGGGAAAGTCGAAGTCGTGTGCGTCTATTATCCGCACTGGCACCGCTACCGTAAGGGCGACGAATGGTTTGGCGCGGACAACTGGAAAGAGGGGGAATGGTCTTTTGTAAAGACCGCAAGGCCGCGTTTCCCCGGACACAGGCAGCCGCTTGTTCCGTACACCGGATACCTTGACGGCGCGAATCCCAAGGATGTCGAGAAGGAGATAGCCCTCGCGTCCAACGCCGGCATAGACGTCTTTCTCTACGACTACTACTGGTATGACGGCAGCGTGACGCAGGAGGAGGCGATTGAAAAGGGTTTTCTCGAGGCGCCCAACCGCGACCGCATGAAATTCGCCCTCATGTGGTGCTATCACGAGCGGAACGACCAGTTCAGGCCAAAGCCGGGGGATGAACGTCGCCGCCTCATGTCGCTTGCGCATACAAGGGACGAGTTCCTTGGACTCATAGACCGCTGCATCGAGCGGTACTTCAATCGCCCGGAATACTGGCGCAAGGACGGCAATCTGTTCTTTTCGATCTACAACGCGCCGTATTTCTTCGACAAGCGCGGCAACGACGCCGCGCAGATAAAGTCAGAACTGGACGAAGCCCGTGCGCGGGTCCGCGCCGCCGGGCTGGGGGAGATCCATTTCAATGCGCAGGGAGGCGACCAATGGTTGGCGGAGCTTGCGGCGAAGTGCGGCTTCGATTCCCTGACCGACTACAACACCAACCCAGACAACCTGCCTCGTTGCGAGACGGACGCACTGCGGTCGAAGGGGGCGTTGGAGATTGACTACCGGGCATCCTTCCCGACTGTCCGCAGTCGATGGCAGGAGATGTCGTCCTGCCGGCTTCCGTACATTCCAAACGTGACGACCGGGTGGGACTCTACGCCGCGTTGCCGCCTTGACGAGCCATATCCCTGGCGGAACTGCGGGTATCCGTACATGATGACGTTCACGAACAGCACGCCGGACGCCTTTCGGGAAATCCTGGCGGAGGCCAGGGCCGTGGCGGAGAGCGATCCGAAGAAACCCGGCGCCGTATACATCAACGGATGGAACGAGTACACCGAAGGCACATATTTGCTGCCGAACAATTTCGAGGCTGACGGCGCTCTTCGCGCCATTGCCACCGTGTTCGGGCGCAAGCCTGCGGGCGAGTATACCTACGTAAACCCGTCGACGAAGCAGCTGCTCACCATTCCGGCGGCGACGTATGAGAATGTCCCGTATGGTCCGCATCCCAAGCAGAAGATCGACGTGTTTCTGCCGACGGGAGGGCGCGTGCCAACGCGCGTTGCGGCTGGGGACAGACCCAATCCCTGCCCCGTCGTCATTTACATGCACGGCGGCGGCTGGGCTGGCGGCGCAATGGAAGACCACATCCTCGGATACTCCATCCGCATGCTTCTCGACCGCGGCGTCGCAGTCGTTGCCGTCGGCTATCGCTATCTGGGCGATGTAGCGGCGGCGTGGGGACACGCAGCCCTACCGGGTTCTGCGGCGGGCAAAGGGGCGAATCCCCCCGTCATGGGATGCCTCGACGATTGCGAATCGGCTGTAAAGTTCGTCAAGGCGCATTCCGGCGAGTATGGAATAGATGTCTCCCGGATGGCGCTTGCCGGCGGAAGCGCAGGTGCCTGCACCGCCTTGTATCTTGCCCTGAAAGACGGCAATTCGCTTGGCGTCGGCTTCGTCGCGCCAATCATTGCGCAGACATCGATGGATCCTCTTGAGATGCAGAAGTGGATACCGGACATTGCGTATGGAGGCCATGCCTTCGGGTGCCGTGATTTCGGCGAATGGCTATCCCGCCGCAGCGAATTTCTTGCAGACATCGAACGCATCTCGCCTGCCGCGCTGGTGCGCCGCATAGATGCAGAAAAAGCGCCGGTCATTTTCCTTCAGTACGAAATGCCGCCTGCGAAGGGCGGAAAATCAAGCGATCCGACGCATTCGCCGGTTTTTGGCGAGCGGTTCAAGGAGCTTTGTCGTGAACGCGGCATCCGGTGCGAGATCGGCTATGGCGGCAGACCGTGTTTCGGTGACGTGTTCGTCAAGCTTGTAGACGCCCTTCAGTCCAACTGAGCCCCCCCCCTGAGGCAAGAGGGTCATCAGCCGCATCATGCTGGGCTACTTCACAACAAGAAAGGGAAAATCATGACAATGACAAGATCGCGCAGCAAGGCAATGGTTCTGATATGTGCGGCACTCGTCGCTACTGCATCCATGTCGGCCAATGAGCGGTCGCGTCCACTCAAGGTTCTTGCTATCGGCAATAGTTTCTCTCATTCGCTTATGGCGCAGTTGCCCGCATGCGCCAAGGCGCTTCCTGGCGTAGAACTGGACTTTGCGACCCTTGTCATTGGAGGATGTTCGCTTGAACGCCACTGGGACAATGTCGTGAAGTCAAGCGACCCGGGATTTCGCCCATACGACGTTCACTGGAGTTTCGCATCGGTACCGGACAAGAAGAATCCGCCATTTGGCGGTGCAATGAAAAACGGCAAGGCGAACATTCCCCAGATGCTTGCTGCGGTGCAGTGGGACATAGTGACCATCCAGCAGGCGAGCTACGAGAGTTGGAACGAGAAGACCTACCAGCCATACGCCGACAACCTCATCGCCAAGATCAAGGAACTTGCACCCCAGTCGGAGATACGCATCCACCAGACATGGGCATACTGCAACGCAGACGGACGGATTTGCGGCGACGCCACGCCTGGCAGACCCGGAACATGGGGTTTCGATCAGCAGGGCATGCACGATCGGGTCGCCGCCGCATACGACAGGGTCGCCGGGAAGCACCACCTCAGGGTCATCCCCTCGGGTGATGCGGTCTGCGCCTACCGCAAGGCCCTCCCCGTCACGTTCATGCCTCCGACGGAGGAACGGAAGGCGGCATTCAAGGACGGCGAACTTCCCGACATGGGCGGCGATCCCGTCGGCTCCTACTATTGGGGCAAGGGGCCTTCCTGGGACAAGGACGCAAAAGACAAGGACGTTCGCAAGTTGCGCTGCGACACCGTGCACCTGAACGGCGACGGAATGTATCTCCAGGCCTGTACATGGCTTGCCGCACTATTCGATGACGATCTTTCCGGGCTTGCCTACAGGCCGGGATTTCTAACCGAAGAGAAAGCCAAAATCATGTGCAAGTGCGCAGTAGAAGCGGTAAGTGCACGAAAGTTGGCAAACGATAAATGAAAACAAGGAAAGGATAAAAATGCTGAAGGGAATAAACCCGGTTCTGACATCGGACCTGCTTAAGATACTCTGGGACATGGGGCATGGCGATGAGCTTGTCATCACCGACGCCCACTATCCGGCGCACTCTAAATGCCCAGATCTCGTCATCGACACGGCGGGAGTGGACGTGGCGCCGATTCTTGAGGGGATCGCCCCGCTGTTTGAACTCGATCCGGAGGTTCCGCCCGCCATGATCCAGGACACCGAAAAGGATCCCGCCGATCCACAGGTCGAAAAGGACTTCCGCGAGGCACTGGGCTACGGCGGAGAGATCGTGCGCATGGGACGGTTCGACTTCTACGACCGTGCGACCAAGGCATACGCCGTTGTGCGCACTGGAGAGCTTAGGAAGTACGGCTGCATCATAATCACGAAGGGCGTGACGAACAACGGAAAGGGGTGGAACTGATGAAGACCATCAAGGACAAGTATCTTCTCGTCGGGGCGGACACGGCGGGATTCCCGATCAAGGAGGCCGTCGTCGCGCACCTGAAGGCGCAGGGCTGGACGATAGAGGACATCGGCGTCACCGACTACGAGCGCGACAAGGACGACCTGAACCTCATGTTCCACCGCGTTGGACTCCGGGTAGGCGCGAAGATCGCGTCGGGCGAGTACGAGCGCGCGATGGTGTTCTGCGGAACCGGCATGGGCATCCACATAGCGGCGTCTAAGTGTCCGCACGTCCACGCCGGCGTCGTCGAGTCGCCGCAGGCCGCCGAACGTGCCGCGAAGGGCAACGGCGTGAACGTCCTCGCGATGGGCGCGTTTTTCGTCACGACCCACATGGCCTGCGTCATAGCGGACGCATACCTCAACTCCTGGCTGGGCAAGGGGTACGAGTGGTGGCACAACTTCTACGAGTTCCACAAGCTCGCCATCGACGAGATGGAGGCTTTCGACTACGACGAGTACATGAAGACGGGGAAGCTCCCCCATCTCGGAGACTATCCTCTTTCGCAGGCGGGGAACGTCCCCGGCAAGGCCGTCGGCAAGAAGGACTGAACGATGGGGCGCAGGGGCTACATCTTCGACATGGACGGCACGCTCGTCGACAACGTGCAGTACCACGTCAAGGCATGGAAGGCGTTTTCGCGCAAGTACGGAAACGAACTTTCCGATGACAAGATAGTAGGCTGGATGGGCATGACGAACCGCGTCTACCAGGAGCGCATCCTCGGGCGGCCCGTCGGCGACGAGGAGTCGCTTCGCATGAGCGAGGAGAAGGAGTCGATGTATAGGGAGCTCTTTGCCGCGCACATGCGCCTTCCCGACGGACTCCGCGCGCTTCTTGACCGCGCCCGCGACGCGGGAGTCGTCTGCGCGGTGGCGACGGGCGCGCCGGCTTCGAACGTCAACTTCATAATGGACGGGCTGTCGCTGCGTGACGACTTCAAGGCCATGGTGGACGAGACCAAGTACACGAAGTGCAAGCCCGACCCAGAATGCTTCCTGACGGCGGCGAGGATGCTTGGATGCGATCCGGCGGACTGCGTCGTGTTCGAGGACGCCGTTCCGGGCGTCATGGCCGGGAAGGCCGCCGGCATGAAGGTCGTCTGCGTGACGTTCACGCGTCCGCGCGAAGTCCTTGCCGACGCCGGAGCCGACATGGTAGTCGATTCATATCTTGAACTCTCCGGAAAGGAGCTGCCGTGAAGGGAGCCGTTGAAATGGACGTAGTGGCGTTTGGCGAAATACTGTGGGATGTCATCGACGGCGTTCCACATCTTGGCGGCGCTCCGTTTAATTTCGCCGCACATGCCGCGCGCCTGGGACTCAAGACCGCCATCGTCTCGGCCGTCGGGTGCGACGAATTGGGGACGAAAGCCGTCGCCGCCGCAGAGCGCTTCGGGGTGGACGTGTCCTTGGTGGAAAGGCATCCGTCGCTTCCGACGGGCATCGTGAACGTGACGCTTGCAAACGGCATTCCGTCGTACGAGATAGTGAGGCCCGTCGCGTGGGACGAGATTTCCTGCGGTTCAGCGGAGGATGCCGCGCCAGTTCCGCCGAAGGTGTTCTATTTTGGCACGCTGGCGCAGCGTTCGACAGTCTCTGCGACGACGCTGCGGCGACTGCTCCGTGCATTCGAGCTGTCTTTGGTTTTCTTCGACGTCAATCTTCGGCAGGACTGGTGGAGCGAGGAGCTTGTCTGCAAATGCCTAGAGTCGGTCGATGTCCTCAAGGTGAACGACGAGGAGATGAAGACTCTTGGCTTTTCCCCGGAGGCGCTTTTCTCCCGATTCCCTCGCCTCAAGACTGTCGTCGAGACTCGCGGCGCGGAGGGATGCCGCGTGGCGTCGCGGGTGGAAGCTGCATTCGACAGCCCCGCGATTTGCGACGGACCCGTGGTTGACACGGTCGGCGCGGGAGATTCTTTCTCCGCCGCATTCATAGCCGCCGTTCTGCGCGGCGAAAGCCTCAAGGCCGCGGCTGAGGCAGGCAACCGCCTTGCGGGGAAGGTTGCGGCACGCGCCGGCGCCATACCCGAAGACATTTGACAAAAACAGAAAGGAAGAACACAATGAAATACGGTATATACTACGCCTACTGGGAAGACAAGTGGGAGGCCGACTACTTCAAGTACATCGAGAAGGTGGCGAAGCTCGGCTTCGACTTCCTCGAAATCGCCTGCACGCCCATAAACGGATATTCGCGGCAGACGCTGAAGGACCTTCGCCAGGCGGCTAAGGACAACGGAATATTCCTGACGGCCGGGCACGGTCCCAGCGCAGACCAGAACCTCGCCTCGCCTGACGCCGCAGTCCGCAAGAACGCGAAGAAGTTCTTCACAAAACTTCTGAAGAACCTCGAAATCCTCGACATCCACACCATCGGCGGAGGCATCTACAGCTACTGGCCCGTGGACTACTCCAAGCCGATCGACAAGAAGGGCGACTGGGCGCGTTCCGTCAAGGGGGTGCGCGAGGTCGGGAAGATCGCGGCCGACTGCGGCGTAAACTACTGCCTTGAGGTGCTGAACCGCTTTGAGGGATATCTCCTGAACACTGCGGCGGAGGGCGTCAAGTTCGTCAAGGAAGTGGACGTCCCCTCCGTGAAGGTGATGCTCGACACGTTCCACATGAACATCGAGGAGGATTCCATCGGAGGCGCGATCCGCTCCACGAAGGGACTTCTCGGCCACTTCCACACCGGCGAGTGCAACCGCCGCGTCCCGGGAAGGGGCAGGACGCCGTGGTTCGAGATCGCTACGGCGCTGAAGGAGATCGGCTACAAGGGCAACGTCGCCATGGAGCCGTTCGTCCGCATGGGCGGCAAGGTGGGCGAAGACATCAAGATATGGCGCGAGCTCGAGCCGGGCATCACCGAGGCGAAGATGGACGCGGACGCGAAGAGCGCCCTTGAGTTCGAACGCGCGGTGCTGGGCTGATTAGGACGGGAGGCACTTCATGCAGCTGATCGACTGGTTGATGGTGTTCGGCTATTTCGGCGTCCTGGCCGTCGTCGTGTCGGTCACGCTGCGGAAGCGGAAGATCAGGTCCGGCGAAGACCTCTTCCTCGGAGGGCGTTCCGTCGGCTGGCTCGCCATAGGCGCGTCGCTCTTCGCGGCGAACATCGGCTCGGAGCATCTGGTCGGACTCGCCGGCGCGGGGGCTTCGGCAGGTCTCAGCCAGGCGCACTGGGAGTTCAACTCGTGGATCATCGTGGGCATGGCCTGGATATTCCTCCCGTTCTACTACAAAAGCGGAGTGTCCACCATGCCGGAGTTCATCGGACGTCGCTTCGGCGAGCGGGCGCGGTGGCTGCTGACCCTTGTTTCGCTCGCGGCGTACGTCTTAACCAAGATCGCGGTGACGGTGTTCGCCGGCGCCGTGTTCTTCCAGACGATGATGCCGGAGCTCCAGCTCGTCGTCGGAGACGTCACGATCACGTCGTTCTGGCTTGGGGCGGTCCTTACCGTCGTCCTCGCCGGAATCTACTCTTCGGTGGGAGGCCTCTCCGCAGTCGTCTACACAGATGTCGTCCAGACCGTCGTCATTCTCGTCGGCACGCTGTCGGTCACGGGGTTCTCGCTCTACTACCTCGGACATTCCGGCGTGGTCCTGCCAGACGGGCAGGCCGCGCAGTCGATGTCGGACGGATGGCAGGTGCTGAAGCAGACGATTGTGTCGAGCGGAGCCGCCGAGCGGTTCTCGCTGTTCCATCCGCTCACCCACCCGACGTTCCCTTGGCTGGGCGTCATGGTCGCGTCGCTCGTCAGCGGCTGCTGGTACTGGTGCACTGACCAGTTCATCGTGCAGAGGACGCTGGCGGCGAAGGACCTGACGAACGCCCGCAGGGGCGTGCTTTTCGGATCGCTCCTGCGGTTTACCCCGGTCTTCCTCTTCATAGTCCCGGGGATGCTCGGCTTTGCGCTTTGGCAGAACCACGTCAGCATCGGAGGCGTGGAGTTCGGGCGTCAGATGACGATGCTCGTGGACGGCGTGCGCTCGATCGACGGCGACAAGGTGTTCCCGACTCTTGTGCAGAGCGTGCTGCCTGTCGGGTTTCGCGGCATTGTCGTAGCGGGAATGGTCGCGGCGCTGATGAGTTCGATGGCGTCGCTCTTCAATTCGGTCTCGACGCTCTTCACAATGGACGTGTTCCTTAAGCTGCGTCCGGACGCAGGACAGAAGACCGTCGTTCTGGTTGGCCGCTGCACCACCGTGGTAATGACGTGCCTTGGCCTTCTCTGGCTTCCGGTCGTTAAGCTCATCTCCAGCGGCGGGCTTTACGAGTATCTTCAGAACGTGCAGTCGTTCCTCGCGCCCCCGATTGTCGCCGTGTTCCTTGCGGGGCTTTTCTGGAAGCGGGCGAACCTAGCCGGGTCTATCACGGGACTTGCCGGCGGATTCGCCCTGGGAATAGGCAAGCTGGTTCTCAAGGCTGCCTGCTCGAACGCGGACGGATGGATTGGCGCGGTGGCGCGGTTCAACGACTACTACTTCTCCGGCGTCCTTTTCGTGCTGTCCGTGATCTTTGTGGCGGCGGCATCCCTGGCGACGCAGGCGCCCGATGCGTCACGGCTGGGTGGACTCAACTACTTCTGCCTGGACGAGGAGTTCAAGAAAGAGAACCGCGCTTCGTGGAACTGGTGGGATGTCGCTTTTTCTGCTGTTGTTGTCGGACTCGTTGTTGCCGGGTATCTGTATTTCAGTAACTGGTTGGGGTGAAAGGAGTTGTCTGCAATGAATAAAAATGCGATCATTTGCGTGATGTTGTTCTCGCCGTTGGCGGCTCTTGCTGGTAACTGGACCGAGTTGTTTCCTACTGTGGACGAATGGCGCAAGGCCGCGTTCATTTCCGTCGGACAGGACTTCCGTTCTCCTGACGAGCCGGATGCGTCCGGTTTCGTGTGCGACATGGTTAACGCAAAGGAGATAGAAAGCGCGGTGTGGTATACGACTGGGCTTGGCGTCTACGAGGCCTATGTCAACGGACGCGAGGTAGGAGGGTTCCTAAAACCAGGCTACACTCATCTGAGGAAATGCCGTCAGGCAACCTCTTCCGACGTGACAAAGCTTTTGGACTGTGCCGCAGGGGCGACGAACCGACTGTCGGCGGTCGTCTCGGCGTCCTGGTGGCGAGATCAGGTCGTGGGCTTTGCCGGAGACAAGAGCGCTTTCTGCGGCATCCTAAAGGTTTCGTACAGTGACGGCACGAATGCGTTTTTCCCGACCGATCTCGCGAACTGGCGCGGCATGTGGTGCGGAAGGCTTCTCGAGGGCTCCATCTACGACGGCGAGGTCTACGACGCGTCCGAGCCTGCGGTCTGGGAAAGGGACAGGAAGGTGGAGGCGAACGCCAAGGGTGACCGTGTGTTCTGGCCCGTAAGGGCGAACACCGAGTTCAATGGTGAAATCCGTCCGATGCGAGGCGGCGAAGTCCATCTGCGCGAGGACCTTGCGCTGGATGTCAGGTCTGCTTGGGTCTGGGAATCATCCGAGGGCGCGAACGAGGATTCCTTCGGCGCCGTGCGCCGTCTGCGAACCTACGGCTCGGGAGATGTCGTTGAGCTTCGCCCCGGCGAGACTCTGGTCGTGGACTTCGGTCAGAACTGCGCGGCGGTGCCTGAGTTCGCGTTTCTCGCCGCGCCCAAGACCGAGCTGACCGCCGTCTTCGCGGAAATGCTCAACGACGGGGAGGGGGATAAGAGTCGGGGTCTCGACGGACCGGCGGGGAGCGTCTGGAGGCGGAATCTCAGGGACTCGAAGTCGAGACTTGTGTATCGCTTCGCCGGACGCGGCGAGGAGAAGTACCGTCCTTCGTTCACCTACTACGGCTACCAGTACATGTCGGTGACAGCCACTGCGCCGGTGACGATTCGCCGGATGCGCTCGCTGCCGGTAACGTCCGTGCCGCGCGAGTCGGAGCGCAACTTCATAGAGACGTCAGATCCGGACGTCAACCGGCTCGTCTCGTGCATCATGTGGACACTTCGCTCCAACTACCTTTCCACGTCGACGGACTGCCCACAGCGTAACGAGCGGCAGGGCTGGACTGGCGACGCGCAGTCTTTTGTCCCGGCGTCTTTGTTTGCCGCGGACACATCCGCATTCCTCGAGAAGTTCTGCGCAGACATGCGCGACAGCCAGTTCGAGGATGGGGCCTTTGCGTCCGTTGCGCCGCCGGGAAGATGGGGCAACCACGAGCGCGGCGTGACGGGATGGGCCGATGCTGGCATCTTCATCCCGTACAGACTGTGGCTGTTCACCGGCGAGAGGCGCCACCTCGAGGACAACTATGCGGCGATGGTTCGCTATATGGACTGGCTGGACGCAAACGACGGCCCCGATCCGCGATACGGCGACTGGTTGAGCCTTGAGCGCTCTTCGGCGGCGTGGAACAAGCCGCGTCGTCTGGAGAATGGCGACGCCAATGTGGTCTACAACAGATGCCACGACGTGGCGTATTGGATTTGGGACGCGCGGACGATGGCCGATATAGCGGCCGCCCTTGGGCGTTCCGGGGACGCCGAGCGGTTTTCCGCCCGTGCTCGCGAATTGACAGACCATTTCCGGCGAGAATTCCTGGGCTCTGACGGAACGCTTTCCGAGAAATGGAAGTCGCAGTTCCATGAGACGCTTGTCCTGAAGCTTGGCCTTGCTCCCACTGCGGACGCAGAGCGCCGCACTCTGGGCAATCTCGTGGCTGGCATTCGCACGCGCGGCGACCATCTGTCCACGGGATTCCTCGGCACATGCCTCCTTATGAACGAGCTTACGCGGCATGGAGCGCCGGACATCGCCTATTCGCTGCTTCTCCAGAAGCAAAAGCCGAGCTGGCTCTACAACGTTTCGCAGGGTGCGAACACGGTCTGGGAGCGCTGGGACAGCTATTCAAGGGAAACTGGCTTCGGAGGAGGAAAGGCAAACAGCATCATGAACAGCTTCAACCACTATTCGCTCGGCTCGGTGCTCGACTGGATGTACCGCACCATCGGCGGAATCAACCCCGACCCGAAGGCACCTGGTTTCGCTCGCGTGATACTCGCCCCACACCCCGACCGTCGCCTGAAGTGGGCGAAATGCAGATACCAGACACCGCGCGGACCGATTGCCACCGAATGGCGGTATGACGACGACGGAAAGCTTCACTGGCAGTATTCCGTCCCGGAAGGAGTTGATGCTCGAGTGCTTGAACCAAAGACTAACGACTATAACTAATGAGATGTCATTATGACGAAACAATCAGTTGCAAAGTTTATATGTATGGCCATAGCGGGTATTGCGTTCCCGCTGCTTGCGGGCATTCTTGACAATGCCTGGATAAAAGGCACTACCGACAAGAATCCGCTTTCTTACAAGAGCGGCGAGGAAATGGTGCTCGCATTGGAGCTTCAGGGGGAATGAAGGGTCAGCAACTGTAAATTTCATGCGAAATTTTCGGGCATTGTCTAAGAGTGTCGAATTCCATCCTTGCGCGTCAGCTTATTGATACAGCAAAATTGATACAGTAGCCGAGTTTTTGGTATGATCCCACATGAGAAAGAACAGGGTTGTCGAGCAGAACAGGTGCTATCACCTTGTCAGTCGGCTTGCGCACCGTGCGTTCTTCCTCGACGACGAGGAGAAGGACCGCGCGGTTGCGCTGATGCGCAGCGATCAGGTTGCCCGACGAGCAACGCGAGGAGCCTTGCGCAGCAAGGTCGCAAGAGGTCGAGCGGTGGCAAAACAGGGAAGCAGAAGATGAAAACAATATACGGAACGATTCTTGCGGCGGTTGCGTGTGCCGCTTTTGCTGACGATGCGGTGAAGATGAATTCAGGGATGATGAATCCCGGAAGAGCACTGCAAGCCGCCGAGCGTATTGACAGCGGCGCGTTCAGGGTGCTCGTGTACGGGAACTCCATTGCGCTCCATGCTCCAAAGGCCGACATCGGCTGGACGAACTGCTGGGGCATGGCGGCGAGCGCTCCCGAGAAGGACTTCGCCCACCTCGTCGTCTCCGGGCTTGAGGCGAAACTCGGGAAGAAGGCCGATTTCCGCATCCGCAACCTCGCGGCGCTTGAACGCAACTTCACCACGAACATTGCGACTGTCGCGGAGATTTCCGACGATGCGGCATGGAAGCCGGACTACGTGGTAATCGCAATCGGCGAGAACGTTCCGAACATCGACAGCTCCACTGCCGCCGGATACCGCAAGTTCCTGTCCGATATCGCCCGACCGTTTGCGGATGCGGGATCGCGCATCGTCATGCGCTCTCCGTTCTGGCGGAATGATGTCAAGGCGGCATGCACAAAGGATGCTGCGATAGAAGTCGGGGCGGAGTATGTTGACGCTGGGCATCTCGGGGTGAATGAAGCGAACAAGGCGCTTGGGCTCTTCTCGCACTCCGGCGTCGCGAACCATCCCGGCGACCTCGGCATGCGCCGTATCGCCGACTTGATTCTCGAGTCGTTCGCCGCTCCGCGCGTGGCACGGACAATCAGGCCGAACGGGACGGGCTTCACGTTCAATCCTGAGCTGAATACGTTCCTGCCCCTCAACGACGACTATGCCGTGATGCTTGACGGGCGCAGGGCCGAGGTGCGGGCCTGCCGCGAGTCCCGCATCCCGTTCAACCGCTACTGGCCAGGGCGCCAGCGGCCGCTTGACCAGACCGAGCGGGCCTCGTATATCGCGTTCGAGGCGGAGGGGCCTGTCGCGTGCGTCGTCAGACCGAAGTGGGACTGCGCGAGGGCGGTGGTTCGTCCGCTCTCGGCTGGCGTCAAGCCGGTTCTCGCCGATGGCGCCGTGTCGTTTACGCTTCCGAAGCCGGGCTACTACGTACTTGAGGCGGACGGCCAGCACAGGGCGCTGCATATCTTCATGGAGAGCCCGCGAAGCTTCCCGGAGCGAGACGGTGCGACGTTGAGCTACGGGCCGGGCATGCATATCGCGGGACTGGTGCGCCTGAAGAGCCACGACCGCGTGTACATCGACCGCGATGCGATCGTGTTCGGCTGCTTCACCGGCGAGAACGTGGAGGACGTCAGGATATTCGGCTACGGCGTAATCGATGGGCGGGTGTGCGAGCGAGTCTTCGAGGGCGGTTATTCGCCGTTGCAGCAGTCGTGCCTCAGATTCCACGGTTCCCGCGGCATCTCCATCGACGGCCCTGTTCTCCTCGACTCCCCGAACTGGGTCCTGGCGTGCTTCGACTGCGAGGATGTCGACATCCGGCATGTCAAGATCGTCGGCCAGTGGCGCTACAACACGGACGGAATCGACCTCTGCAATTCGCGGCGGGTCACGGTCAGCGACTGCTTCGTGCGCTCGTTTGACGACACGATTGTCATCAAAGGCGTTCCTCCGTACCGTGAACGTCCTGTGGAGGACATAACGGTGGAGAGGTGCGTGCTGTGGTGCGGCTGGGGCAAGACCATCGAGCCGGGCATAGAGACGTGGGCGTCGGCGTTCAGGCGGCTTCGCTTCTCGGACTGCGACATTCTCCGCAGCGATGGTTCCGCACTCAACATAAGCGCCGGCGGAACTGCGGAGATAGAGGATGTCCTATTTGAGAACATCCGCGTCGAGATGCAGGCGGACAACCTGCCGTCCGTCATGCAGAGGACGGATGACCAGCGCTACGAACCCGCCGGCAGGAAGTCGTTCCCGATGCTTGTCAAAGTCGACAACCAGAGATACGGAAGAATAGGCGGGCCGCTTGGTCATGTCCGCAACTGCACATTCCGCAATGTCTCGGTGTTCGCCGAGCCTGGCGTTCCGCCGCTGCAGATCAGGGTGATGTCCTATGCGCAGCAGAATGGCGTCAGGCGTCCGTTTGAGAATGTCGTGTTTGAAGGCTTTTCGCTTAACGGCCACAAAGCGGACTGGAGCTCCTTCAACTTCACCACCAACATGCCTGTCCACTGCAAATGAAACGGCTGTACGGGAATTGAGATGGAAGGGTCAGGAGAATGAAGGGTCAGAGCTTATTGATACAGGTACGCCAAGCGAAGCTCGGCAGAACTAATAGCGGAAGGAGCTACATCGTAAAGAAATCGACGTACGATTAGGACGGCAAGCCGTG